>Ga0315535_1001751_pt1 | contig 14242 bp, 15 predicted proteins | sample SalMarSW160220MG_2_FD_203092 | JGI IMG/M metagenome (GOLD analysis project Ga0315535, IMG submission 203092) | Salt marsh sediment microbial communities from the Plum Island Ecosystem LTER, Massachusetts, United States - Salt Marsh Sediment SW1602-20 ...
ATCGATCCCGCGAGTCGCAAGTGCAGAGAGGCGATCGATCGGGTTCGAGAACGAGTCTTCTGGCGCGGGCCACGGCCGTTCTTCGAGTACCGGGGCGACACGTGCGTTACGGGGATGGTGCTGGCGCTCGGCGCGTACTTCGGCGCCGTCGACGGGACCGTGCCCAACGTCGAGTGGCTCCTCGGCGAACAGCTCGAAGACGGGGGGTGGAACTGCGAGACGAGGAACGGATCGGTGCGATCCTCATTCCACACGACGCTCTCGGTACTGGAAGGGTTCCTCGAGTATGAACGAGCCACGGGCGAGACCGACCCGGCGATCAACGACGCAAGGATGAGGGCGTACGAATACCTCCTTGAACGCCGCCTGCTGCGCTTCCTCTCCACTGGGGAGATCATCAACCCCCGCTGGAAGCTGTTCTCGTTCCCACCGCGCTGGCACTTCGATATCCTCCGCGGCCTCGACTACTTCCGCGATGCAGGAATCCCTTTCGATGAACGATTCGACGAAGCGATCTCCATCGTCCGAGCAAAGCGTCGCAAGGACGGCACGTGGCCACTCCAGAACCACTACGCCGGCAAGGAGCACTTCAAGATGGAACCCGGCCCCGGCAAGCCCAGCCGCTGGAACACGCTCAGGGCGCTACGCGTGTTGGAATTCGGTAATTCGCCAACAAACGAACTAGAGTGATTCGTAGCCCTCGGGCAAGCCTGAGAGAGGGGAATCATGGGCTCGAGAACACCTCGCTCTGCGAAGTGGTTGATCGGCTTCGGCGTCACGCTGCTGCTCGCCGCCGGGTGCACCGCCTCGGGCGGGACGACAACAACAAAGGCGCCGACAACGACAGCGCGGGCGTCGAGTTCCACGACCGCCCCTGCGCCGACGACCACGACCGAGGAAACCACCATGCCTGGGGCGGACAGTGTCGATGTCACCTTTCCGGCCGACGGACTAGACCTTGCCGGGACGCTGCGCGTTCCGGAAGGCGACGGTTCCTTCCCGGCGGTCGTGTTGATCGCCGGCAGCGGACCGGAGAGCCGGGATGAAGTCGTGTCGGGTCAGCTCGACATGACGTTCGGTTTCGATATCGCTGTGTTCAAGGAACTCGCCGAGGCTCTCCAGAGCGACGGATTCGCCGTGCTCACATATGACAAACGCACCTGTGGGCCGTTCAACGGGTGCGCCGACAACGGCTACCCGACCCCGTCGGACGACATCACGGTCGACGATTTCATCTCCGACGCCACCGCCGCTGTCGACTACCTCAGGACCCGACCGGAGATCGACCCCGACAGAATCTCCGTCGTAGGCCATAGCCAGGGGGCCGAGTTCATCACCGTGATGCTTGCAGCGGACCCAAGGCTGGCGAACGGCGTGATGATCGCTGGACCGTACCGTCCCATCGACCAGATCATCGAGGCACAACTCGACTTCACGGTCCAGCTTCTCGTGCAGATGGGGATGACTGAGGAGCAGGCGCGAGCCTCCGCACCCGTGACGTCTCTGGTCGAGACGGTCGACGGCCTCAAAGCCATCAGAGCCGGCGGGATAGATCCTGCGGGCGGAGTGACCGCCGAGTTCTGGAACAGCTGGTTTGATCTCCACGACGCGACACTCGACGCTGCCAAGGAGATGAGCCAGCCGCTGCTGGTGATCAACGGAGAGATGGACTGGAACGTGCCGGCCACCGAAGCCGAGGCGTGGCGCCAGTACCTCGAGTCCATCGGATCCGACGCCGAGGTGATCACCCTGCCGTGTGTGACCCACGTCCTCAACTGCGTGTCGGAGTCGGATCCACTCTCGATCACACCCGCTGATATCGGCGAGCACGTCGACCCAGGGGTGATCGACGCGCTCGAAGCGTCGCTCGGTGGGTGAGGGGCGGATCCCCACTAGTGTCGACGCCCTTAGGAGACCTCTCGATGACCAGCAACGCCCTGAAAACCAGAGTCGTCCTCGCCGGTGCCACCGGTTGGGCCGGCTCGGCGTTGGCCGGGAGAATCGCCGAGTGCGACGATCTGGATTTCGTTGGTGCAGTGGCGAGATCGGCTGCTGGTAGGCAACTCGGTGAGGTGCTCGACATCACAGGGTTGCCCCTGGTGGTCAGCGGGACGGTTGCCGAGGCACTCGAGGCGAGCCCCGACGTGTTCGTCGAGTACACGCACCCGTCTGTCGCCCTTCAGAACATACAGGCCGCAATCGAGGCTGGTGCGCATGTGGTCGTTGGCACATCGGGTCTGTCGGTCGACGACTACCGGGTGATCGACGAGGCGGCTACATCACGAGGCGTCGGGGTCCTGGCGTGTGGCAACTTCTCGATTACCGCTGTGCTGATGATGAAGTTCAGCGAGATGGCGGCAGCATGGATCAAGGACTGGGAGATCCTCGACTACGCGAGTGCGAGCAAGGTCGACGCTCCGAGCGGCACTGCGCTGGAGTTCGCGAGCCGGCTCGGGGCAGTCCAGGCCGGCCGATCGAGAGAGATCCTCGGCGATAGCGACGCCAGGGGAGCGACCATCGAAGGTACCCAAGTCCATTCTCTCCGGCTGCCCAGCTACGTGATCGGGATCGAGGCCATCTTCGGACAGGAGGACGAGCGGCTGACGCTGCGGCACGACGCCGGCCCGAGCGCCCAACCATACGTTGCGGGAGCCCTGCTGGCGATCAGAAACGTGTCGAGCCTGGTCGGTCTTCACCGCGGTCTCGATACGGTCATGGAGTTCTAGGAATCTGCTGAGCAACTCCGGGTTCACGGTTGCGTGCCGGAACCACCTTGCGCCGCTGCCCGGCTCGAGTCGAAGATCTGCCGGTACAGGTCCTCCCCGTAGCTGGTCTCCAGCGGACGAGCTTCGTGCAGTCGAAACGTCCGACCGCCGTCTGAACGTCGTTCGGCCCTCAAGAACAGGACTGCGTCTTCGTTCTCGAAGCTGTGCGCCAAGTCGAAGAGGTGGGTCACATAGACAACCCTGACTCCCGACTCGGTCATCGCTCGTACCAGCTGCCTGCCGATCTCCGCTCCCTCCCGCTCATTCGTCGAGGCAAACGACTCGTTGCAGAGGAGCAGAGCACCTGGGCCTATGTGGTCGGCGATCTCGCTGATGCGGGCCAGCTCCTCCTCGAGCTTGCCCTTCTGCATCGTCGTGTCTTCCTCCCGGGGGTAGTGCGTGAACAGTCCCGTCGAGACGGCATCGGCGAACGACGTCGCGCCGACGAACATGCCGGCCTGCATCATCAGGTGTGCCAGGCCGACGCTGCGAAGGAACGTGGACTTCCCGCCTCCGTTGGCTCCCGTGATGAACACGGCAGAGGCGCCGCTGCCGTCGATGTCGTTGCCGACTACTCGTTCGTCGAACTGGAGGCTGAGGCTCACGTCATAGAGGTCGGTCGCCGTGAGGTCGGCTTCGCCCGCGGCAGCAACGATCGGCATGCAGGTCGGTTCCCCTTTGGCTGCAAGCCGGTCGGCGAGGTTGAGGCAGCCGACGTAGAAGGCCAGCTCCTGACGGAGACCGGCGAAGAAGCCACGGACGTGATCGGACGATTGGCCCAGTGCGTTGGCAACCTCGTTGATGCCACGACCACGCATGTCACCGAGCGCCCGGAAGCCGGCGTGGTCACGCGGAGGTATCTCGAAGCTGTAGGACGACCTGCTCATGACGGAGGGAATCCAATCTCTCCAACCGTTCCGTCTCGGTCGAAGCACTCGGTAGTCGAGGGTCTCTCCGACATGACCCATTCGAGTGGCGAGTTCAACGCCGCGTCGGGGATCCAGATTGCGAATGTGGCGTTCGACCTCGTCGAGGTACTCGTCGCTCAGCTGTTCTCTGAGCATTGCGTAGAACCCGGTGAATGCCTGTGAACCGAACTCGGCAACGTGTCGGTCGGCAACGGCGCGGAGTCGCCGCAACATCGGGACGAGCAACTCGAGGAGCCGGACGCTGCCACCCAACGTCGAGTCGGGATTGTCGCGGAACATGCCGAAGAACCGCTCCTTCTCGCTCTCGACGGCCTCGGTCGCGATGTCGTACAACTCACGCACCACCGACGGATGCTCCAACGCGTCCTCGAGTGCCTCCTGCCGATAGCGGATGGATGGAGGGTCGACGAGTGGCAACAGCAGGGACTGCCGGGCGATGCCCCAGATGTATTCATCATCCCCAGACATCGCCGAGAGCAGGGTCGGGAGCTCCAGATCGCGGATGAGGTCGTCCGCATTGGCGATCTGTGGGAGTCCCGACGCAGCGTCGGACGGGGCCAGCAGGAGTGGCCTCACGGTACGATCCGTTCCTTCAGTTGCGCGTAGCTGACGCCGTACTTGCTCACGATGGCGGCCGTGTACGCGAGGCCATCGGCGGGTTGGCGGACAATGTGCAGTGTTCTCTTCGCCGGGTCTTCCGGATCGACCGTCGCCACCATGCTGACGGTCGCCTTGCTTATCGACGCGAGCTCGTCGATGAAGGTCACGTAGACGCCGAGCAGATCTCTCTCGATCATTCGTCTCACCACTTCCCCGCCCAGGAACACCGAGTCCGTCAGCGTTGTCGATGAGAAGCCTTCGTTGATCACGAAGACACTGTCGGAGGTCGCCTGTTCGAACATCTCGTGGATCCGAACCAGTTCGTCTTCCAACCTGCCTCGTAGCGTCTCGATGTCCTCCTCCTTCTCGAAGTGGGAGAAGATCCGATCGGGAAGCGACAGTGTGGCCTCGGTCCCTGGCACAGGGAGTCCGAGAGCAGCCAGGTAGTGGAGCTGGCCGAACATCCGGGCGAAGGTTGTCTTGCCGCCCTGGTTGGGTCCGGTCACGACGAGGATTCGCTCGTCTTCCTCGAGCGAGAAGCCATTGGTGACCACTGTGCCGCCCTCATGGATCAGCTTCGCTGCGAGCGCAACATCGAAGCCGTCGACGACGTTGGTTCGCTTCGAGGCGGTCGGCACCTTCGGGTAGCAGAACATCAACCCCCCGGCACGCATGGGTGCAATGAAGTCGAGCCACGCAAGATACAGCTGGACCTCTCGGTCGAATCGCTGTAGGTGAGGGTCGATGAACGCCTGATTGCTCACGCAGTAGTCGGACAGGCGGCCGAAGCTCTGCGGAAAGAGTGCTGCAACGAGCTCGAGCACCTGTGCTTCGACGTGGTTGAGGTCCGCACGCTCCGGGTAGATGACGAGCCGGTTTTTTGCGTCCCCTTGCTTGAACTTGGAGAAGGTCCGCTCGACGTCTCTGCGGTAGTCGTCGCCTCCTTCGTAGCGACGGACCGTTACGCGACTCCCGACTATCTGCACCGTGTATCGAATGGCTGCGAGCTCCTCGTCAATGGAGTCCCCCTCTTCCACGAGGGCGATGAAGGCACTCGATCTCGCGTAGTCCTCGAGGTACTCACGGAGTGAGATCATCGCCTCGGAGTGCAGCCCCACCCTGTGGAGGTCGTCGCGCAGCGTCTTGACCGCCTCGGCGTACACTCTGACAGCCTCGCGGTACCACCGGTAGCGGTGATATCGGTGGCGAAGCTGGAGCGCGTGCTCGCGTCGCTGTCGGACTGCGCCCATCTCTGCCGCGAAGTGGTCGATTGCTCTGCGCACCACTGTGTCCTCGAGGTCTCGGCAGGCGGCCTGGCGGTAGCGCACCTCGTTCGCGTCGTGGAGCGGCATGAAGAAGAGGGGGGTCAGCTCATACGGTTCCCTGCGGGCCGTCAAGGCATCGACGACCTGGTCCAAGTTGAAGTCGACGAAATGATCGGGGGCCGAGAGGCCGCTGGGTACCTGCTCGCCGCCGCGGAACAGGACGCTCTCGAAGGTCACGGAAGGTCCGCCGAACGTCGTCGATGCGTTCTGGCGACATGTCCGTGATGGCGGCCCAGAGTGGAATTGAATGAGTCGTGTGGGCAGCTCATGGTTTCGCCGGTTCGTAGAAGCCATCAGCTGCATTCCGTCGGATCGGTGGCCGGCAGCGCTTTCAGGCGGGCTTCATCGCCTCGACGGCCATGGTAGTGGGACATCGTGCATAGGAATCCTCCGACTGTTCGAGTCAAGCGCTTCGCGGCGCGAGCGCGAGTTGCCTGCTGAGCGCGACCAAGGTCCCGTTGGTATCCCAGAGCTCTCCGTCCTCCTCGTGGTACGTGTCGTCGATGAAGTGGCTCTTGAACGTTGCTGCGAGCCAAGGTCCTTTCGGCCGTCGGCGTACCTGTACCGACAGCATGATGGTCGGCACCCAACCGATCGTGCCTGTGTTGAAGATGGCCGGTGGGAACGCGTCGACGAGAACGGGGACTGCGAGCGTGTCGAGTGGGCGGTCGTCCGGGAACTTGGCCCATCCGGTGACGCTCGGCGCACCGAGAGGATTGCCCACCGTGAACTCGACTTGTTCGGGCGGAAGGCGCAGCTCGACATGGCGGGCGAGGGGAGGAGGAAGTATCGAGGGTGGTTCCGGCATCAGTCTCGGGTACTGCTCCGGCGGGTCGAGTGGTGGAGGGGATGCCTCCCACAGACGCTGTTCGCCGGCAGTGGGTAGCTCGCCGACGATTGCCTGCACGACCACCGTCGGTACGCCGTCCTGAAGGAGGGTCGCGGCGCAGGCAGAGTGACGCTTCCCGCGGGTCGGCAGCACCTCGACCTCGACCTCGACCTCACCAGGATGACCGGGACTCAGGTAGGTGGCTGTCAGCCCGATCACATCGTGCCGTTCTGTCGCTGCGAGGATGGCGCGCGACGCGATCGCCAGCTGATAGCCGCCGTTGGGGACGCCACCCATGTCCCAGCCTTCGGCGATCTCGCCCTGCCAGCGGTCGCCCAGTTGTTCGACGGCGGTCGCGATGTCGAAGTCGTATGCCTGCATCTTCGTGATCGTACCGTGGGTACGTTCCCTGGGAGCGCCAGTCGCTGCCTATCGTGGTCGCCTGAGGAGGTGACCAACCGTGACGGCGAAGCTGCTGAAGGAGTTGGACTTCACGAGGGCCAAGGAACCAGAGCCGAGCGGCGAGATGAGGAGGCTGCTCACCGAGTGGCTCGATTATCAACGCATCGAGTTTCGCCGCAAGCTCCGTGACCTGACCCCGGAGGGTGTGGTCGCGTGGTCGGTGCCACCGGTGGAGCTTTCGGTACTCGGTCTGGTTCGCCATATGTCGCAGATGGAGCACATCTATCTGGCGTGGGGGTTGGGAGGCGGCGACCGGCTCGAGCTCTACGGGACCGATGACTTCGCCGGAGGTTCGGTCGACACCATCGATTCGGACCTCGAGATCTACCTCGAGCAGGTCGACCTGGCCGACAGAGCAATTGCAGCGTTGCCGTCGCTCCAGTCGAAAGGGCTTGGCCACGACAGACCGCTGGCGGGTGCTCTGGTCAAGATGATCGACGAATACGCCCTGCATGCCGGGCAGGCGCACATGATCCGGTTCGCCGCGCTTGGGGAGATGATCCGCTGAGGGAGAACCGGTCGCTGTTCCTTCGAGGGCAGGGTTGACGAGAACGAACCCCCTCGTTTCTTGTCAACCTCAGCGCAACACAGCGTCGTTCAGATTGACAAGAACGGGAAGCTGTCACGTCACCTCGGCGTGGTTCCACCAGCGAACCGTCAGCCAACTCACGAAGAGGGTCCACACCGGCACGAGCAGGAGCTGAAAGGCGTTGACGTCCGCGATTCCTTCCGCTCCCTGGAGGGCGAACAAGCCAGGCGCAGCGTAGGGGAACCAGGCTCCGGTCCCGAACAGGACGGCGATTTGGGTGATCATTGTCAACAGGATCAAGGCTCCGAAGGCAGGCAAATACCCGCGCCCCACACTTGCCACGAACCCGATCGTCAGCGAGATCGTCGACGTCAGGAACCCGGCGACGAGTAGACGCCACAGCCACCCGGCGACGTTGATCCCGGCCAACGGCCCGACATGGGCGATCAACCCGATCAGCACTGCCGCCCCCAGCGTGAGCACGGTGAGCACCAGACCCCAGCACGCCAGCACGACGAATTTGGCGGCAGCGATCGAACCCTTCGACACCGGGAGTCCGAACAGCGTTGGAAACGTCCTGTCGGAGAACTCACGACCGAATGCCCATGCCGCGACCACGCCCGGGCCGATGAACATCGCGATCGACACGATCTGAGCGAGCAGCCCCAGGTACGCCTCCCATCCCTCACCAACCACCATTGCCTGTGCCTTCAGCGCGACCGCGCCGGCACCGCCTGCTTTGGCGACCGCAACGAACCCGAGGCAGAGCAGCGGCACGAGGATGACGGTGAGCACTGTTGTCACGAGCACCACCGTCGAGCGCCGAGTCTTCACGAACTCGACGGTCAGCACCCGCTTCATGCCAGACCCCGTTCTCGGTCGTCTTGGTACACGAGATCGAAGAACTGCTGCTCGAGGTCGGAGCCGCGTGGATCAAGCGTGCCGATGGTTGTGCCTCTGTGAAGCACCGTGATCCGATCGGCGACGCGTGCGAGTTGATCGAGGTGATGACTCGAGACCATGACTGCCGCGTTGTGCTCGACAGCCGACCGCATCAGATCCCTGATGAACACGACTCCTGCCGGGTCGAGCGCATTCGCCGGCTCGTCCAGGACGAGGATGGAGGGTCTGTGCAGCATCGCTGCAGCGAGGCCGAGGCGCTGTCGATTCCCGAGTGAGAGCGCCCGAGCCCGCCGGTCTGCCCAGTGCTCCAGCCCGAAATCGCCGATCACTCTGGCAACCTCTTCGTTGACATTGTTCACGCCGTGCAGGAGGGCGGAGGCCTCGAGGTTCTCTGTGACGGTCAGCTCCGGGTAGGCGAACGGTGTCTCGATCAGCGACCCGACCCTCTTCCACACATCGGGTCCGGCCGCCCGAGCGTCGACGCCGCCGATGAGCGCCAGTCCCGACGTAGGTGCGACCATGCCGAGCAGCAGTCGCATGAGGGTCGTCTTGCCGGCACCATTGAGACCAACGATCGCGTGGATCTCGCCGGCTTGAACCTGGAGATCGATCCCGTCGACCGCCCGCTCGTCGCCGTAGAATCGAACCAGATTCCGAGCTTCGAGCGGCTCAGCCATCGCGCCTCCCCAGCAACTCCATGGCAAGTCGGACCCTGTCGCCCAGTGAGCCGGAATCCTCATCCTCGGCCCAGTCGAGCAGCGCGGCGATCAAAACGCCCATGACGGCTCCGGCTGCAACCTTCGCCTCCAATGAAGGAACCCCGGTGGATGTGAGCGCATCGATGATCACCTGCTCGGTTCGGCGGTTGTTGGACCACACGGCAGCAACCAGATCCTCATGCTGCACGAGGAGCCGGAACCGGGTACGGATCGTGCCGTCGTCAGGCTCTTCGACATGCGACCACGACTCGAGGATGCCTTGACGGACCCGCTCGAGTGCTGGAAGTGCCGGGTCCGTTGCGGCGACCATCTCGCCGATCACCGGGTCGTAGGGATCGTCGATCAGCACGGACACCTTGGTGGGGAAGTGGCGGAAGAACGTCATGTGGGAGACGCCCACCGTCTTGGCTATCTCTTCGACCGTCACATTGTCGTAGCCGCGCTCGGCGAACAGCCGGACGGCTGCGTCTTGGAGTCGCTGCTTCGTCAGTTCTGCGCGGGCCATGAAGGAATGATGTTAGTCACTAACGTTTCTTCTATGTCGACCCCGATCGAGACGTGTGCGGATGCGAGATTCGATGCAGCCTTCTCGATAGCCGCGTGATGACTTGGGTGTCACGATCTCGAAGGGGTACCTTCGAGGTATGGAGCTCACAGAAACGATGCTCGATCCGCAACCGTTCATCGGAATTCGAGACAAGGTCCGGGACCCTGGTGCGCTGTTTGCCGAAGCCTTACCTCGCCTCCACAAATACGCGGCCACCCAGGGCACCGGACCGGCCGGCCCCGCGATCGGCATCTACTACGAGGACGGGGGCGGGGTGTGGGACATGGCCGTCGGAGTGCACACCGCGACCGAATCCGACGGCGACGGCGACATCTTCGGGGCTGTTCTCCCCGGAGGCAGAGCAGTCCTAGGCCGTCATGTCGGCTCCTATGAGGGCCTCGGTCGGTCATGGCAGGCGTTCATGGTCGCCCTGGCATCAGGCGGATACACACTGCGCGCAGAGCCGTGGGAGGAGTACCGCACCGGAGGCGACGACTCAGACCCGAAGGATTGGCTCACGGTCCTCGTGGCGCCAGTCAACTGAACCGAACGCCGTGGGCTCGTTCGGTTGGTTTCCCCGACCCGAGTAGCGGTTCGCGGATGGCGATGGCTCGTCAACCGCGATTGACAAACTGGACGTGTCAACCTAGGGTGACAGACATGATGCGCCTAGAAAAAGCGGTACTTGCTGCGGAAGGCCCCGACCCGGCGGAAGGCTTGCGGGCAGTCGTCGTGCTGCGACGCCTTGCTGACCAAATGGAGGCAACCCACGTCGCCAGGGCGAGGGCGGCCGGTTGGTCATGGCAGGACGTTGGAGACGCGCTCGGCGTGTCGCGGCAAGCGGTTCACAAGAAATACGGGAGGTTGGGCCGTGTTTGAACGATTCGCGCGGACAACACGCCTGGCGGTCCGGTCGGCATCAGAGGAGGCGGAACGTCGTGCCGATCCCTCCATCGGCACCGAGCATCTGCTTCTGGGTGTCGCAGCGGTTCCGTCGGCCCTTGTGAGCAAGGTGCTCGGAGTGTCGCTGGACGATCTGCGTGCCGGCCTCGACGAACTCGACCTGTCGGCACTGGCGTCGGTCGGAATCGAAATCGACGGTGCCCCGGCTCCGGGCCGAGGCGTCAGTCGCAGACGACCCTTCACCGGCGGGGCCAGGCAAGTGCTGGCCAATGCGATCAGGGCCGCGGTAGGAGAGGGAGAGCGGTCCATCGAACCGGAACACCTTCTTCTCGGGATTCTCGCCCGTCCGGAGACCGACATTGCCCTCAAGCTCATATCTCGCGTCGGGGTCGATCCCCATGCGCTGGCAGGGCTCCTCGAACAAGAGATGCGAAAGTCGGCCTGAGCCTCACCCGGCAGTCGCGGGTTCGCCGCACGTACACTGTCCGGCGTGAGTAGCGGACCCATACAGTGGCTGGAGTGGGTGCAGCGCCTCCAGGCCCTTGCACAGACGGGTCTCGCCTACGCGCAGAGCCCCTACGACGAGGAGCGCTACGAGGAGATTCTCGACATCGCGGGGGAGATCATCGTGCGGCATACCGATGCGGACCCCGAGATCGTCCGTGGCCTCGTGAGAGAAGACAGTGGGTACGCGACGCCGAAGATCGACGTGCGGGGAGCGGTGTTGAAAGACGATGCTCTCCTCTTGGTTCGTGAGGTGATGGATCACGACCGCTGGACCTTGCCTGGAGGCTGGGCGGACGTGGGCGACACACCAGCACAGGCGATCGAGCGTGAGGTGTTGGAGGAGTCCGGATTCGAGACCCGTGCCGTCAAGCTGATAGCTGTGCACGACCGACGCCTCCACGGGCACACGCCACCCGTGTTCCACACGTACAAGCTGATCTTCCGATGTGAGCAGGTCGGAGGCCGAGCGCAAACCAGCAGCGAAACGTCGGAGGTCGCGTTCTTCCGACAGGACGCCATTCCGGACGACCTATCCGTTGCACGGGTCACGCCGTCGCAGATCGAACGGATCTTCGAGCACTACCTGGATCCAGACCTTCCCACTGCCTTCGACTAGCGACCGGTCTACGCTCGACTCATGCGAGATTGCACCATTGTCCGAGTGTTCACCCGCGGGGAAGAGGGCGGCAACAATCTCGGCGTGGTGACCGATCTGCGAGGGCTCGACACGGAGGGGATGCAGTGGATCGCCGCCGACCTCGGGTTCTCGGAGAGCACGTTCATCGAAGTGCAACCCGACGGGATACCCCTCGTGCGGATCTTCACACCGGAACTCGAGCTTCCGTTTGCCGGCCATCCGCCCGTGGGGTCGTGCCGTCGGTCAGGTGAAGGCATTTCGATTCGATCGGGAGACGCTGATCCCCGAGTTGGCGCAACACCCTGCCCTCTCCCTGAGACGGCTCGTTGCCGGCCTGCGGCAGCTTCAGGATGCACAGCGCGGGATCGTTCATCTCATGCACAAGACGGTGCTCGCTCAGGTTGCCGACCTGCTGTTGGAGGAGTTCAGACGGAACGACGGCAACGTTGAGCTATCCCAGTCGGCCATCGCAACCCTGCTCGGTTCGAGCAGGCAAACCGTGATCGAAGCGGTCGGTTCGCTGCGCGAGATGGGTGCCATCGAGACGGCCTATCGAAGGGTCGTCGTGGTCGACCGTACGATTCTCGCTAGGGTCGCTGCCGGCGATCGGGGCTAGCCCCCAGGGGATCAGAACTGTGCCGACTGCGTTGTGGATCTCGATGCCGTTGCTTGCGGGCGAAACGCACGGCACCGTTCAGATCCATGGAGTCGGCTCGCTCACGGATGGGAACGAAGGCGGTCCCGAGACGTTGTGACACTGCTTCCAGCTTCGGTGCCGCGAACGCCTTGTAGGGGCTGTCGTCACGGTCGCAGAACGACAGCAGAAGTGAGGCGTCGTCATCTCTCCCTGCCGCCGCCCAAGCCCGTCCGATGCCGGTGAGCGCGTAGAACGTCGCCTCGCGCATGCCGGCTCGTTCAGCCATGTCGAGTGCTTCATACAGTCGTTCGAGGGCAGAGTCGATTCGGCCGAGTTCGATCTCAGGAAGTGCTGCGCGACACCTGGAGATCACCGTCCCCCATCGGTGGTTGACCGACTCGAAGTGCTCCAGGCCCTCGAGTGCGTAGCGGATGGACAATTCGTAGTCGCCTTGGCTGAACCACGTCCAACTCAGCCGGCTGAGCGCGTAGCCCTGGCCGCTCGGATCGTTGAACTTGACGAAGACGTCCTGTGCCTGCCCGTGGTAGTCGGCGGCCGCGAGGTGGTCTCCCGCTTCGTCTGCCGCGACACCGAGCTTGGACAGCAGGTAGGCGCGTCCCAGTTGGTGGCCGTTGGTCTGGAGTCTCTCGTCCGCCGCAGCGAAGATCGCCTGGCCACCTTCGATGTCTCCGTCGAGAATCTTCGCCCAGCCATGCCAGGCAGGCAGGATCGCGTCCAGGAGGTTGTCTCGCTTCACGTCGAGCGATTCGGCTCCATCGAACCACTCCAATGCGCCGGCGATATCACCGGCGATGCACGCCGCCGTGCCGAGCAGCGTGAGGCACCCGACCAGCGCACGGCCACCGACCTTCTCACAGGCCGGGAGTAGAAGGCGCAACTCCTCTTCGATCGGGGCCGGCTCCGAGAAGTTGAGGAGGAACTGAAATTCGTAGAGCTTGGCGTAGAGATACGCGGCGTCGTCGAGTGGCTTGGCGACGGCAGAACGATCCGCACGGATCTGCGCGAGACGGGCGAACACATCGGCACCGTCGGTCCAAGAGTACAGAAACAGGAAGAACATCAGGGCGTCGACGATTGGTAGGCACTCGTCCGTGTCGCTATGTCTGTGGAACCACTCGGCGGCGGAGCGAACGTGGTCCCATTCGGCAGCGACCTCGTCCCGAACCGCCACCTGATTCGAGGAGCCTTCCAGCTCTGGGGACCGAGCAATGAGGAATTCTGCGTAGTGACGTGCGTGCTGCTCCTCCAGGGCTGCGCGCTGTCCCCCGAGCTTGGCGAGGGCGAAGTCCCGCACTAGGGGATGAAGGTCGAATCGATCGACGCCACTCCGCTGAATCAGCGACTTCTTCAGGAGATCGAAGAGGACCGGGAGGGTGGTACCCGCCACTGTAGAAGCAGCTTCGCGTGTGAATGATGAAGGGAACACACCGAGGCTCGCCAGGGCCTCCTTGCCTTGGTCTTCGAGCAGGTTCCACGAGTAGTCGAACACGGCCCGAAGACTGCGGTGCCGCTCGGGGACATCTCTGGCAGTCGCCTCCAGGAAGCCGACGTTCCTCGAGATCTCGGTGGCGATCTCGCCTAGCGAGAGCATCGGGGTCCACGCCGCCGCCAGCTCGATCCCCAGCGGGAGGCCGCCCACCAGGCGACATACACGGCCGATGTCGGGATCGTTCTCGTCGAGTGTGGCACCGGCCTGGCGGGAGCGATCGATGAGCAACGCTGCGGCATCCTGATCGTCTGGCGAGAGACCTTCGACCTCGTGGATCCACTCGCTCTGGAGTCCGAGGCGTTCTCTGCTCGTGACGATCACGGTGGTGTTCGGTGCCTCGGTTACGAGCTCCTGGACGAAGCTGGCGTCGTCGAGGAGGTGCTCGAAGTTGTCGAGCACGAGCACCATCGGGTGCATGGCGAGTCGGTCGAGTACCTGCC
>Ga0315535_1001752_pt1 | contig 14234 bp, 12 predicted proteins | sample SalMarSW160220MG_2_FD_203092 | JGI IMG/M metagenome (GOLD analysis project Ga0315535, IMG submission 203092) | Salt marsh sediment microbial communities from the Plum Island Ecosystem LTER, Massachusetts, United States - Salt Marsh Sediment SW1602-20 ...
CTTTTTCAAATAGGGCAATGCAAATGAGCACGCGTCAACCGGCCCCATAAGGTTCGCCGCCACAGCTCGCGAGCATCGTAAGCGCCGAAATCGTCCGAGCATTCCCTCGGGACCTCATCGTGAACGTTGCGGTCACGGCGAGCTCGTACCGGCAGACGTTGCGGGCCACAAAACGTATCTTTCGCCCGCAATTGGCCTAGGGAACGACCGCTTTCGCCGTGGAGATCGACTCGACTCCGTGTTCGTCTCGATGACCGTCGATGAACTACACCACCATTTCACTCGGCGATCGAGCTCGGTCTGGCCGAAATACGCCGGTGGCTCTTGAAGGACTTTCTTTGCACCTTTGAATTCACACTTCTCCTTCTACAGTGCTTTGACTCGCGCGCACTCATCGCTGCTCAGTCCTTTCCGGAGGCTGTCATCACGCTCGGTCTATGGAGCCGTTTCCGTAGAGCCATCCGAGAGCACCGGGTCTTCTCGGCGATCGTGACGGAGCGCTCGGGGTCGGGTGAAGTTCCACGGTACGACGTGGCCCACAACGAGCCTCCGAAAGTCGTTTCGAATTGGAGAGTGGGTCACGCTAGCACCGCAAGACAACACTGCGATGGTTGTCGAATCTTGGCAGGCTGAATGCGGAGCGAACCCAGGCGCCCGCTCGCGATCCGTCATGGTGAGGGAGTTTATGGCCGTTGACCCTGTTCCGAGGTCAACAGCGTGAGGAACGTTCCACCGAGAGGGTCTTTCGCGTCGGACAGTGAACCGGACTTGATGGCGACCTCCAGCCGGTGTACGGTTAGACAACGACGCTGGACTGCCGCCAGCGGCGAGTGATCGAGTGGACCGACTGCAACAAAAAGGGGTGTATGATCACAGCTCAGGGGCCGCCAAGAGATTGCTTTCTCCTCCTAACAGGCGATGATTTTCGACTCATCCGTGAGCTTCTCGAACAGAGGTTGATCTTGCATGGATAACCTGCGCATAGGCAGCAAACGCCTGATCAAAGATATAAATCGCGCACTGGTGGTGAAAGAGGTGCGCGAGAAAGGACCCATCAGCCGTAGTGCGCTGGCGCGCCGAACGGGCCTCGTTCTGTCGACGATCACAAAGCTCTGCGACGAGCTGGTTGCGGCAAACCTTCTTTTCGAGTTCGGCGAAGGCAAATCCACCGGGGGAAGACGCCCGGTGAATCTGCTCTTCAACAACAGCTTTGGCTATACGATCGGCGTCAAAATCGAGGACAGCTCTGCCGTCTTCTCGCTCGCCAATCTAAAACCAACTATCCTCAAGCATCGCAGCGTGCCATTTGCATTGCGGTCGTCCTTCGAAAAGGTGCTGCCGCTCCTTTTCGAGGGAATCGAGAGCATGATCCGAGAAATCCCTGCCGAAGCGGCCGATTCGACCGCCGCGTCCGCAGGCTCTCCTCTGCTCGGCATCGGTATTGCAGTATCGGGACTGGTGGATCCCGACTCCGGAATCCTGCGATTTTCAAGCCTTCTCGGGTGGGAGAACGTCGAGTTTGCATCCATTGTCGGTGCGCGTTTCGGGACCGAGGTTCGCGTTGACAACGACGTCAACTGCTATGCCCTCGCGCAGAACTGGCTAGGAAAGGGCAAGGATTCGCAAAACTTCGTGTGCATTACGATCGGTGAAGGAATCGGCTCAGGTGTGATCATCGGCAATCAGCTATACCGCGGGGCCGCCGGGGGAGCCGGTGAGATCGGTCACATGATCGTCCGCGGCGAAGGGCGACCGTGTTATTGTGGCCAGAAAGGCTGTCTCGAGGCCTACGCTTCGACGAAATCCATACTAGACGCGGTGCACCATAGGAAAAGAAGACGACTTTCGCTGGAAGAGGTCCTTGAACTGGCTAGGGCCGGCGACTCAGACTGCCTCGAGGTACTCGAGGCTGCCGGTCATGCCATCGGATGGGGTCTCGTCAATGTGGTGATGCAGTACAATCCGGAGAAGATAATACTTGGAGGTGAGGGGATCGTCGAGCGAGAGTTCATCGTACCAGCAATCCTCGAGGAGCTCGACAGGAACTGGTTCAACCGCCGCACCGCCTACCGGACCCCTCTCGAAATCGAAGAGCTCGGCAACGAGAATTTCCTGCTCGGTGCCGCCATACTTGTCCTGAGCGACCTTCTCGGGCAACCCATCTATAACGAGAAACGAACCCTCGTCGCTGGGATCTAATCCGCCCGGCCGCCGGTCCCGGCCGGAATTCCATTTTTTGCACTGTCGGGACTTGCTTTGTTGAAGAAAGTAAGTTATGATGCTACCACATTCAGGCTGAACGACTGGAAGGAATATGCACGATCTGAGAGCACGCAGCATCACCCTGATCAAACAGAATCAACATCAATCTGGAGCGTATGTCGCCTCCCCGAATTTCCCGACATACCGCTATTCGTGGCTGCGGGACGGGAGCTTCATCGGATATGCAATGCTCCAGGAGCAGGAGTTCGAATCCTGCGAGAGGTTCATGGCGTGGGTGAATACCGTCATGACGTCGCAGCGGGCACGGGTGGAACACGTGGTGGCAGCACGGCGGTCCGGAAGAGCTCTTAGTCCCCAGGAATTCCTGCCTGCCCGATACAGACTTGACGGAAAGCTGGCTATCGACGAGTGGCCGAACTTTCAGATCGACGGTTATGGGACCTGGCTGTGGCTGCTCGGCGAATATGTACGAGCGGTCGGTGACGAGACGGTGCTCCACCGATACCGCGAAAGCATCCGACTCACAATAGAATATCTCGCCGAGGTATGGAATCTGCCGAACTACGACTGTTGGGAAGAAAACGGAGAGTCGATCCATCCCTCTACCCTTGCCTGCGTCTACGGCGGCATCAAGACCATAAATGGTCTGCTCGGAGAAAAACAACTGACCACCCTTGCCGAAGAGATCCGAGCCACCATACTGAACCTGACCGTCGACGGGCGCTTTCGAAAGATGAGGAACTCCAACAGCGTGGACGCCAGCCTCATCTGGGTGACAATTCCATTTGGCGTCGTCGAACCAAACGACAAACGGATGCGAAGAACCATTCGACTGATCGAGACAAAGCTCTTGATCGAAGGAGGTGTAAGAAGATATCCGGAAGATACCTACTATGGCGGCGGCAGGTGGCTGCTCCTCAGCTCCTGGCTCGGGTGGTACTACGCACGTACCGGCAAGAGACAGAAAGCACTTGCGCTGCTTCGTTGGGTCGAGAACCAGAGCGATGACCAGGGGCGCCTCCCCGAGCAGCAACTGGACACGTTGATAGCGCCCGAGTACCGGGCCCATTGGGAAGAACGGTGGGGCCCGGTCGCGATCCCGTTGCTCTGGTCCCATGCAATGTATCTTATTCTGCGGAACGAACTCGAGCGTTCCGAACATCAAGACTAATTAACGCGCACGAGAGAAGGAGTTAATGTATGAACCGAAATAGAGTCCTGCTTCTGGCGATAACGGCGTCTACGCTTTTGGTCCTGGGCGCCGTGCAGCTATTCGCGAACGGCACAGCCGAGAAGAAGCAGAGCAAAACGCTCACCGTGTGGTGGTACGAACCAGCCGACAACGCAATGGCCCAAGCGTGGAATGTCGCCCTCAACGAGTTCAAACAAAAATACCCTCAGACCACGGTCAAGTTCGAGCAGAAATCGTTCGAAGACCTTCAGAAGACGTTCCGAATGGTCCTCGCGTCGGGCAAAGGCCCCGACATTTCGGAATTCAACAAGGGCACCGCGACGATGGGGCAGCTCGTCAAGGACGGACTGCTCTACAACCTCGATTCCGTTTTCGCCCAGCACGGTTGGAACAAGAAGCTGAGCCCATCTCTCCAGAATGTCCTCCGGTATGACAGCCACGGGAGAATGGGCCAAGGCAGTGTCTATGGGATCACCACCTACGGCGAGTTCATTATGGTTTACTACAACAAAGAGATGTTCCGGAAGTATGGTGTGACCGTCCCGAAGAATCTGGCACAGTTCGAGCAGGTATGCAACACCTTCGTCAAGAAGGGTATAGCGCCGATTGCCTTCGGAGATGCCGACAAGTGGCCTGCATTCCACGAGTTCGGTGAGCTGTTGAACTACTCAGCCTCGAGGAGTTTTATCAACAACTACGTGTTTCTGAAAAAGAAGATCAATTTCTCCGGACCGGAATTCATGAGCGCCCTGACGAAGTTCCAGAATTGGGTGAAGGCCGGCTACTTCCCGAAAGACTTCATGGCGGTCTCCTATGACGACATGTGGAAAGGATTTGTTGCGCAGAAAAGTCCGATGCTGATTACCGGCAGCTGGCTCTACGGCACACTGCTGAAAGAGGCAAAGAACTTCGATTGGGGCGTCTTCCTGATGCCAGGCAAGAAATTGAACGTCGGTTCTGGCGGCAATGCCTTCGTGATTCCCAAGAACGCGACCAACAAACAGGGAGCGATCGACCTCATGGACCTGATGCTCGGAACGCAATCCCAAACCACGATGGCGCTCAAAGGCGGTGTCCCTGCAACGACCATCGACTATGCCAAAATCACGGATCCAAAAGTGCTGCGGATCAACACACTATTCGACACGATCAACAAGAACGATGGATTCTCCTACTATGTCGACTGGCCGGTGCCGACCTTCTTCGACGTGTTCGGAAATGCGCTGCAGGGGCTTCTCTCCATGAGATCGACTCCTGCCGATGTCGCAGCCGTTCTTCAGAAGGCGTATGATTCCTACTTCGACAAGACTGTCGGTTCTGCACGGTAGTCTGGATCGCCAGCAATTCACCGAAGGAGCCAATGGCTCCCGCCAAAGCCCGTCTCCCGGCTTCCTGCCGGGAGCGGGACGGTTCGGCAGAAGGAACCTCGGCCCCGGTGAAACACAGTTGTCATCTGAGGTGTATTGATGATATCATCCCGACACGTGGCTCGAGATCGGACGATGTATCTCTTGCTGCTACCCGGTCTCGTCCTGTTTTCCCTCTTTGTGGTGCTTCCGTCGTTGTCCTCGGTGGCACTGAGCTTCACCGACTGGGACGGAATCGGCAAGATCGGCTTCGCCGGTCTGCAAAACTACCGTAGCGCTCTGTCAGATCAGCTGTTCTGGGATTCGTTCAAGAACAACTTCGTCATCATCCTGGCCCTCACGACGGTTCCAGTTGCCGTGTCTCTCGTTTTGGCAGTCACGCTTTCGGAGTTCGTAACCAACCGGTTGGGCAAACCAGTTGCAACGGTCTTTCGCGCCGGATTCTACGTGCCGCAAGTGATCACACCCGTCGCCTCGGCCATCGCATGGCGCTGGATCTTGAATCCGAGCTGGGGAGCTTTGAATCATCTGCTAACCGGCCTCGGGTTGGGTAGGTTCGGCAGGGGATGGCTCGGATATCCGGGCTCCGCGCTCGCCTGGGTCTCCGCGATATTGATCTGGTTTCAGATTGGGTACTGTCTGGTCATCTTCATTGCCGGCGTGCAACGCATCAATCCCGCCATTTACGATGCCGCTCGTATCGACGGGGCGGGAACCGTACGCCGATTTTTGTCGATCATCGTGCCGCAGCTGAACTATGAGATCTCCGTCGTCCTTCTTACGACGATCATGTACGGCCTCAAGCTCTTCGACTATGTCTACGTATTGACCCGCGGAGGTCCCGACAACGCGACCTCGGTTGCCGCCTACTACATTTACCTCAACTACTTCACCTATTTCCGGGTTTCCTACGGAGCAGCCATCTCCACCCTTCTTACCGTTGGAATATTCATTATCTCGTTCATCTTCATGAGGATACGTATGCGCTATGAGCAGTAGAAGAATTTCCCGCAGACTCAAGCGAATTCCTGGAAATGTCGCGGCAATCATCGTCCTGTTGGTCGTTCTGATCGTGGTGCTTTTCCCGATATTCATCGTCTGGATCAACTCGTTCAAGACTGAAGCCGAAATCGCAAACTTCGGCCCCCTGAGTTTCCCGAAGAGCATCGATTTTTCGGTGCTTCGCTCCGCATGGATCAAGGGAAGCTTCGGCATCAAGTTCTGGAATAGTCTGATAATCAGCGGCCTCGTTACCGGAATCTCAGTAATCGTCTCGATCTTCAATGGTTATGTTCTGGGAATTGGTCGGATCCGCAGGGCCAACCTCGTCTTGTTCTACTTCCTTTTCGGAATGATGATTCCCGTAGAATCCATCATCTATCCGCTCTACTATTTCTTACGGGTGATCGGGCTGTACGATACGCGGCTTGCCGTTGCCCTCGTCATTTCCTCCATGGATCTCGCCTTCGGTACGTATTTCATGACGAGCGTCTTCCGTGCCTTTCCGAAAAGCTACGTGGAGGCGGCGAAAATCGACGGTTGCAGCAACCTTGTCTTGCTGTCGCGGATCGTGGTACCGCTCAACCTGCCGGCACTCTTCGCGATCATGGTGTTCTTTTTTATCTGGAGCTGGAATGATATGTTCATCTCACTCATCTTCATCGTCTCAAGTGTCAAGTATCCGATGCCGCTCGGATTGCTGTTCTTTTCCGGTGAATGGGTTCGCTACGCGTCATTGACCGCGGCCGGCGCCACAATTGTCAGCATTCCGTCAATCATCTACTTCGTCATATTTCAGAGAAACCTCGTCAAAGGTATCACGGCCGGGGGAATGGTGGAATAGAGAGCCTGTCGCTTCAGGACATAGGTCGGCTTGGTTGACATCAATGTCGTCGTTGACCGGATGACCAAAGCACGATCAACGGCGCTGTGCTGTCCGCCGAACGGTGAGCTTCCTTGCGCGTGTCGCTGTGGGAAGGCTCTTCACCACCTCGACCACGTTCAGAGGAGCCCCTTCGTCTTGATGTCCCAGTAGCGCTGCAGCAGCAACGGCCTGAGCGACTTTGCGGTGGTGTCTATTGTCAAGACGCCCTGAGACTCCCAGGATACTCGGCACCGTCGCCGTTCGTTGAGGAACGACCGCGCCATAGCCGTCTCGAGGGCTTCGTCATGGGAGCGTGGAATCCGAGACGCAAGCGCTTCGGCGACGGCTTCGCGAATCCACACCGTGCAAAACAGATGTCGAGATCGAAGGATGGGGATAAGAGGGGCAATCCCTTCACCGTCCTCCTCTCGGAAATTTGTGAGGAGGAAGATGAGCGTTCGTCGCGTCATGCGGGGGAGCAACTCTGAGAGAACGCTGGCCGGACTCGATGACTCGGGGCGCGCCTCTACGTCATAAAGTCGGTGCACGAGCTTCGGAAACGCCGAAACGCTTCTCATCGGCGGTATCCATCGCTCGTCCGGTCCCCAGGTTCGTACGCCGACCCTGTCGCCTTGACGGAGGGCCACGTAGGCGAGGGAGAGCATCGCCTCGAACGCGTGATCGAAGTGGCTGATTCCATCTTCCTGTTCCGTCATCCGGTAGCCGGTATCGAGAAAAAACAGGATCGTCTGATCCTCCTCTTCCTGCATCTCGCGCACAATGAGCTTGTGGAAACGACTCGTTGCTTTCTGATCGACGGTCCTCATCATGTCGCCCTGACGATATTCACGAAGTTGGTGAAACTCCAGCCCTAGTCCGCGTCTGCGAAGATTGCGTGCGACCTGTGAGGGTGCGGGAGACCCGCCGAAGTGGAAGCCGGAGCCGGCCAGCCGGCGCAGGTCGGGGAAGACGCGGACTTCTTGTCGAGGTCCCAAACGATATCTGCGTACCCAGAAACCGAGAGGGCTCGGTCGTTCGACCCAGGCCGGGGTAAACTCGAACAGGCCGCGCCTGTCGGAAACGACATTGTAGGTCAGCTTCAGACCGTTCTCGACCTGGTCCTTCGTCGGCCGAGCCGTTATCGGAAGGCCTGCCGAACGAAACCCCGAGGGTATGCCGTCAAACAGGCGAAGGCGGCGGTTCGGTACCGGCGCCTCGAATGTGAGCTCTACTTCGGCTTCCTTCCCCACCGTAAGCAACGGTGCAATCTTTCGGTCGAGTCGCGGCCGCTTGAGGCCGGGCACGGTGAGCGCATCGGCAAGTGCAAGAGCGCCCCCAATCGGTGCCGGAAGCCACCAGAAGGGCCTCGTCTCCGGCACCAGTACCGACAGAACGGCCATGACGAGCAGCAGGAGTGAGAACCCGAAGAGAACCGGCGAGGGCCTCATATCCGCGGTGCTTTGACGCTGTCGAGAACGAGATGGACCGCATCTTCGGCGCCACGTCCGTCCATCTCCCATTCTGCCGCGGGATTAACCCTGTGCCGCAAGACGGGAATCGCCCACCGTCTGACGTCGTCAGGGGTCGCGAACTCCCTTCCCTCGGCGAGAGCAGCGGCGCGCGCAAGGCGAACCAAGGCGAGGCTCGCCCGGGGTCCTGCACCGGTGCGCAGGCCGTGATGGTCGCGTGTCCCTCCGACCAATCGCACGGCGTAATTCACGATCAGTGGGTCAACGCGGATCATGGCGCAGAGATTCTGGACCTCCGCGAGCTCCTCGATCCCGCAGACCTGCCGCACCGTCGACAGATCGAAAGTCTCGCCGGTCTTGCTGTCGAGAAGATTGCGGACGAAGCTGCTCTCGGCCTCTTCACTGGGATAAGGGATCAGCACCTTCAGAAGAAATCTGTCGAGCTGGGCGTCCGGCAAGGGATAGGTGCCCTCGTGCTCAGCGGGGTTCTCAGTAGCCAGCGTCATGAACGGCCGCTCGAGAAGATGAGTCTGACCGTCAAAGCTGACCTGGTACTCCTGCATGACTTCAAGGAGTGCGGCCTGCGTCTTGGCGGGTGCGCGATTGATCTCATCGGCGATGAGAACGTTGGTAAACACCGGTCCGCGGCGTGTGGTGAACTTGCCGGACTGCATGTCGTAGAGAACGTGCCCGATGATGTCACTCGGCATGAGGTCCGGGGTGAACTGAACCCGTCTGCAGCTTCCGGTGAAGGTGGCGGCGAGTAACCGCGCCAGCAGTGTCTTGCCGAGGCCGGGAAGTCCTTCGATGAGCACGTGTCCTCCTGCGACGAAGGCGGTCAGAACCTGCTCGACCACATCGTTCTGCCCGATAACTACCTTCTGGACCTCCGATCGTATCGTTTCGATGATCTGCGCTGCTTTTTCGATCGTCATATCTCTCCCTTTATCATTCTTGTGCGGCAATACTGTTTCTCATCTATCGCAGCTCGCGTGCGCGCGCGCTTACTTCCACCTGCTCCGCTATGGCGATTTGGAAATCATTTCGTGATGGTCTTCGGAGGCGATTGCGCAAGCCGACGACCCACTTCTGGGCCCGTTGGGGGTCGCTCGATGCGACTTCGTCGAGCGAACGGCCTGACTCGAGCGAGCGCATCAGCAGCTCACCTGCTCCATAGCGCCACAGGAAACGCCCTTCCGAGCGGAAACGGACCCTCAGGCTTCTTGTCTCGGCGGGTGTTTCGGGGATGGTCGGTCCAAGTCTCGGAGATCTCATCCAGAACAGCAAGAAAAAGACCGAGAGGAATGCAACCAATATCGGCCAGGTCTCGAAGCCGCCGCCGGCGGACTGCGAGGCGTAGGATTGGGGAATCCAAGCCACCCCGCCGGGGTGGGAGACGAGATCGCCCAGGAACCACTCGGTGAAGGCGAGGTTGTCCGAGTCTTTCAGATTGCTGTTCTCGAGAAAAAGGGGAGCACCCGAGACGATCAGTGCCCCCCTGCCCCATACTCGGGCAACGGCGTTGTTGGCCTGCCCGACCTGAATTATGCTAGTTCGCTTGTCGCGGATCGCGTGTGGAAAGGAGACCCGGGGATCGACGAGAACACCCCCTTCCGCCTTCCGTGCTGTAGGGGGTGCGCCCGCCGCACCCGATTCCTCCGTCGGCACAGCTGTGTCAGAGGGCGAGTCGGCGGTCTTCTTGGGCTTTTGGAATAGCGGTGCAAGGTCCGCGAACGGCCCCTTTCCCTCCCACCAGCTCGCCGCCGGCTGGACCGAGGGGTCTACAAAATACACGAGCAGATCGCCTCCATCGTCCAACCAACGAGTCAACCTTCCTTTGTCCATGGTCTGCAGATTGCGTGCGTTGAGGATCACGAGAGAGGCGTGTCCGAGATCGATCTTGGCCGGGTCGCTGTAGCGCGAGACCGTGACTGCAGGAGTGAGTATCTGCTGAAGTGCATAGAACGGATCGTCCTGTACTCTCGGTGAAGGGGGCACAACCTGCTTCACCTCGCGGAGCTCGAGATGGGTAACGCACCACAAAGCGAGCGCGCCGGCGACGAGGAGCGCGGCCAATGTCCCCAGAGTCTTGTTGAGGCTCATTTGCTCCGTCCGATCTCGTCAAGGGTCCGACAGAGACGGTCGAACCGGGGCGCGTCAGGCACGCTTCCGGCCCAGGCAAGCCTGATCCAGGTTCCCGTCACCTCCTCCACCGCTTGGAGGAACACAGGAGCAGGATCCGAGTCTCTGAGAATCCGCAGACACTCTCGCTCGGTGGCACTTTCTGCAATGTCGATCCCGTACCTCGTCCTCGCCATTTCGAGGCTTCCACGATAGAGAATACCCAGCGCCTCTCGAATGCCGCCGCGGGCCCACGCCCGACGGCTGTCGCTGATCCAATCAGTCCCGTTGGAGAGCTCGTTTCTCGTCGGTAGCGCTTGTTCTCCCTCACGCTTCGATTTGCTGAAACGCCGTAAAATCCAGGAGATGCGGTGACGATTCGTAACGACTCCGAGGACTATCAGTGCCAACGCGATCGCGACGGCGAAGATTCTCAGAGCTTCGGCCCCGAGACGGTTGAGCGCGGGATTCCCACCGCGGCCTTGAAACAGCCCGCTCAGGTTCACCCCCTTCTTGATTCGAATCCTGCGGCGAACGATGGTCCTTCCGAACTCGTTGCCTGCAAGCACCGTCTTGGCGCGCTCAACGAAGGCGGACTTCTGGGTTCTCGTGGGGGTGTAGGCTGTTTGCTGGGCGTTTGTTGAGACGGCTTGCAGCGAGAAAATCAGAAAAAACGCGGCGAGCATGATCTTCACGCCCGTGGCCGGGAATCTGCTCCGCAGTCTCGAGAAGGCGAGCTGCAGGTCCCAACCTTCGGCCGAAGTTCGTCGATTGACGTACATCGAAAAAGAGGCGAGTACGTAGAACGGCTCCACACACAGTACAACCGTAGCATAGATGAGATTGTAGAGAAGGGAGGTATTCTGCGCCGCCGTGGAGCCAAAGGCCACTACACTCACCGAGGTCATGGCCATGAAGGTCAGTGCGAGTGACAGACCCACAAGCCCTTCCAGGCCTATGCAGAGCCAGGTTATCCCGAAAAGCTTCCACACGGAATTGCGGCGGAGCCACCGCTTTCGTTTCGAGCCCTCCCGACGACCGAGCCGTTCATACATCGAGACCGGAATGAGATAGGCACGAAGTGGGCTGAATCGTCTCCACGTCAGATCGGCGCCCAGAGAGGCGGAGATAACCTTCGTGAGCGAACCTGCCATCGTCTTGTAGCTCGCTCCCGGCTCGAACATGAGAACTCCTGCCGGAACCATCACCAACCGATCCCACAACGGTTTGAGCCACCAGATGACGAGGGCCGGAACCCACGGTGGGACGTGACTGAGCGCGACCATGAGCGCCGCAACGACGACTGCAAATGGAGCCCCGAAAAAGACTGCGATCGGGCCCATCCATCGACGGTACATCGGTCCTGCGACGTCGAGTGATTCCCAAAAGCGGCGTTCTCTCAAGACAATTTCAGCTCGACTGACGTTCACCGCGCCCTCCGAAGCGGAGAAAAAGGAAGACAGTGATCCACACGGCGGAACCGACTGCGTACTTTATCCAGCTGTCCATGATATGCGACGACCAGAACGCTTCGATACTCGCCGCGAAGAACAAAAAGACGGCCGCGCCGCCGACGAGCGGCAAGACTTCTCCTCCGGTGCGTCGCAGCGCCTCAGTGCGTGAGAACCGACCAGGCATGAGCAGCGCCTTCCCGAGCAGAAATCCCGAGAGTGCGAAGATGATGACCGCTGTCAGCTCGAAAGCCGAGTGACCGATGATGAAAGGGAAAAAGGTTCCGTCGAATCCCGCGGCATCTATCAACGCAATGGCCGCGCCAAGAAAGAGTGCGTTGTAAGCGAGCAAAAAGAGGCTACCGAGGCCCGCGAGAGCTCCACCGGCGAAGGTTCGGAAACCAATGGAGACGTTGTTAGCGATGTAGTATCCGAACATATTCGCGTCGGTTTGAACGTCTCTCGGTTTCAAGAAATGAGGACTGGTTGGGTCGTACATCTCGAGGAGTGATTGAGCCGTATTGCGTCCCAGAACGAGACTCGCCCGATCCTGGCTGTGCAGGGCGAAGAGCCAGGTGAGCCCGACAATACTGTAGAAGAGAAGGTGGCACAGGAGCACCGCCTTGCCGAACCTTCGTACTGCGCGTGGGAACTCTGCCGTAAAGAAGGTCACGGCTCGCCACGGCGACTCCACTCGGCTGCCGTAGAGCAGATGGTGACCCATCAATACGAGTCGATTGAGCCGTTCGATGAGAGCCAGCGAGTAGCGCTCCGCGCGTGCGTCGTTGAGGTCTCGGCATATGTTGCGATAGGTCCGCGGAAAGGTGATCGTCTCATGCAAACCCCGTCGGAGCCGTCTCTTCGGTCGCTCGGCAAGGATCTTCTCGAACTCCTTCCATTTTGGAGCCCGGAGAGAAATGAATTGCTTCTCCGTCATCTACGCACACCTGCGCACCACGCGGCTATCGAGACAAGCGTCGGCTCGGCGTCCTTCTCGTGTTCGGGATCGAGGACATACACCGGAAGGGCAAGCTCGGCAAGCTCCTTCCGGAGCCCGGGACCGAACCGGTCCATTCTTCGGGCAAACTCCATGACTGCCAGAGAGGCGTCGGAGTCGAGTATTCGCTGGGGAGGCGTCGGGCTCACTGAATCGAATGCGTTCCGGCCCCTCCGATTGCTCACCTGCTCGGGAGCATAGATTACCAGCGTACCGGCGACGAGATCTCCGAGACGTCTGAAGCCAGGCACGAGGAGAGGTACCAGAAGTCCAAGCGCCGCAAAGAAGTCGGCGAAACGGAGGAGGTTGCGGAGGAGCGACATACCGAACGTCGGGGGTGTCCCATCCCGCTGGACGACTTGGAGCCCAACAATACGCTTCCCCGGAGTTCTGCCGCCGAGCAGCACCTCGAAGAAAACCATATAGAACCACATCAACGCAAAGCCGAGGAGTGAGAATATCCAGGGCCCGGTGAGCCCTACCGCTTCTGCCGGAAAAGCCATGGCGATCAGGATAAGGAACTGGAAGAACGTGTCCAAGAGATAGGCAGCAAGGCGCGGGAGCGGCCCCGCCGGGTGCAAGTCAAAGGAAATCCCTTCAGGCGTTACGACCCGCAGGAGCGTATCGACCACGGTCAGCCTGAGCTCGAGCCTGCAGCCGCGGCGATAATGGAGACCACGAGGATTACCGGGATAGACGCCAGACCGACAATGGTGACGATACCGTAGAACTTGGCAACCTGCTTGAGATGGAGTGCCACACCCTCGAGCGTTGTCGCGTCCCCGTCCTGCTGGTACTGCGTCGATCGGCTTCCCATCTTGTGGATGAAGCGCGCGGGAAAGAAGAGCACTATTCCGAGAGCAAGATAGAACAGCGCGAGAGCGGGACCCACCAGCCGCGATTGAGACGTGCTCCCGAAGACGTTGTCACCGGTGAGCGGCAGTACGAGAAAAATCACCCCGAAAACGGCCATGAAGCCGCAGCCGATGTAGCCCATGATTCCGAGGAACTTCAACCACGGTCCGGCCTTCCCCAAGAGCTGTCGGGTGGCCGCAGTTGCTTCTCCCATCTCCCCTTGCGACAATGGCGCCTCGTCAGCAGCCGCTGGAGGCTGATACGGATTTTCAGCGTCAGACATTGTGTACCTCCGGGGATCATGATAGGAAATTACCGTTTGCTTCGCAAGATAACCCTCGGTTTTTGTGTCCGTGGAGCTCCCGCCAGGGTTCGGGGATGGGCGACCCGCATATGCGTTTCAAGAACGACGAAACCAAACTTGTCAGTGATCGGGCAAGCGACCGTGTTTGCACGATCACTGACCTCGAGGCATGAGATCTGCGACAGACCGACTCTCGACAGATTTCAGTTCACACGAGCCTTCACAAGGGGTCGATAGGCGTAGGCCATTATGAGATGGCTGCGCCGGTGTTATACTATACATAGGATTGGTAAATCGCTCGGAGGCGTAGAGTGGGCCGGGGGAAGCTCGTTTGGTCTGGAGGGCAGAGTTGCCTGTCGGCCGTGGATGCCGACCGTCGCCGCGAGCGTTT
>Ga0315535_1001755_pt1 | contig 14230 bp, 14 predicted proteins | sample SalMarSW160220MG_2_FD_203092 | JGI IMG/M metagenome (GOLD analysis project Ga0315535, IMG submission 203092) | Salt marsh sediment microbial communities from the Plum Island Ecosystem LTER, Massachusetts, United States - Salt Marsh Sediment SW1602-20 ...
ATGAGGAGGAAAACAACGCTGATAAGAAACACCCATCGCCAGATTCGATTTCCAATCAAAGGGGTCATTATTTTGCGATACAGACGCGTGCTCCAGTCTTCTTCGCCATGTTCACCGGCCAACGTCGTTTCTTCGTGCTTTATCATCCGAATTGAAGCCCATGGGGTGACAACAAACGCGACAATTAGTGAAAAGATCATCGCCGCGGACGCTCCCACCGGAATGGGTCTCATATACGGCCCCATGAGTCCACCGACGAATGCCATTGGAAGAATGGCGCTGATGACGGCTAATGTCGCTAAAATGGTGGGATTACCGACTTCGTCCACCGCTTCGACGGCCACTTTGACCCTGGAACGCTCACGATTTTCCGGAAGCCTAAAGTGGCGGACGATATTTTCCACGATCACGATAGCGTCATCCACAAGGATTCCGATGGAAAATATCAGCGCAAAAAGGGTAATCCGGTTCAAGGTATACCCGTACAGATAAAAAACGGTCATGGTCAAAGCGAGGGTCACGGGAATGGCAATAGCCACAACGCCGGATTCGCGATGTCCCAGCACAAACCAAATGAGAACGGTAACGGAGACGATGGCGATCATCATGTGAAAGAGCAATTCGTTTGATTTTTCTTTGGCGGTGTCTCCATAGTTTCGGGTGACGGTGAGATGCATATTGTCGGGGATGACGCTTCCCGTTGCATTTTGAATGCGTTCAAGGACGTTATTGGCCACTGTAACGGCATTGGACCCTTTTCGTTTGGCTACGGTGAGCGTAACGCCAGAAAACACCCCTTTTGGAGAGGATTGGCTGGAAATGTGTTTTTCTTCGGCAGCCGGCCCGGGGCCGAAAAACACGTATTGAGTGGGTTCTTCCGGACCATCTATGACCTCGGCTACGTCGCGAAGATAAACAGGTTTTTGCTCGTGCACACCAACCACCACGCTTTTGACGTCTTCTCTTGTCTTTAAAAATCCACTGGTATGAATGAGGACCTGGCCGTTGATGGAAGGATAGGCGCCGGTTTCAGATGCCTGGTTTGTAGCGGCTAAGGACATGGCGACCTGCTCAAGATCGAGGCCGTAAGCCGCCAGCCGAACCGGATCAAACTGAACCTGAACCTGTCGCCGCTGGCCGCCGATAAGGGTCGTCATGGCAACGTTGTTTTCGCGTTTGACAATGTTTTCAACTTCTGCTGCCACACGTCGCAATGTGTAATGATCGAAATCTTCCCCCCAGAATGTCAGCGCCAGAATCGGAACGTCGTCAATATATCGCGGTTTAATGAGCGGCGGCGTAACAGACCAGGGAATGAGATCATAGTTCGCCGTAAGCTTGGACTGGAGACGAACGATGGATTTTTCTTCGTCTTGACCCACGTAAAACCGGACCACCACCATGGACATACCCGGGCTGGATGTTGAATATACATATTCAACGCCCGGAATTTCCCACAACAGTTTTTCCATGGGGCTTGTAACCCGCTCTTCCACCTCTTTGGAGCTGGCACCGGGCATTTTTACAAAAATGTCGATCATGGGAACAATGATCTGTGGTTCTTCTTCCCTGGGAAGCGCGATGACCGACGCGATGCCCAGCAAGATGGCAGCGATAATAAACAGAGGGGTCAGCTTGGAATCGATAAAAAATTGTGCAATTTTGCCGGCAGCACCCGTTTTTTGTTTCATGAAACAGCCTCCACTGTCATGCCGTTGTTAAGATTCGGCGGAGGAACGGACACATAGCGATCCCCTTCATTGAGCCCCGATAAGACTTCTATGGATTCACCGAATCTTCTGCCGGTTCGAATGAGTCTAAATTTAGCGGTTTGCATATCATCCAAAATATAAATACCGGTCAGTTGCCCGGAATGTATGACAGCGGATACCGGAATTAAAATTAAACCGGCTTTACCGATAGGAATTGAAACTCGAGCGAACATACCGGACCGAAGTGCCTTGTCAGTCGGTATTTTAACCTTGACTAAAAATGAGCGACTTTTAGTATCGGCGTGCGGAAAAATTTCCTGCACGTTTCCAGTAAATGTTTTGTTGCCGAGGGCGGAAACCGTCACCGTTACCTCTTGGTTTAAGCCAACGGTATGGATATACTGTTCGGGGAGCACCAGGACAACGACATAAGTGTCTTTATTTTCAATTGAAAACATGGCGTTACCGGGTACGGCAAGGTCTCCTACCTCGATCATTTTTGCCCGAATAATTCCGTCGTAAGGGGCCTGTATCACCGTATCTTTGGCATTGACAACCGCCGATTCCAGGGCGGCTTCAGCCTGTTTGACGCGCTGTTTTGCGGCGGCCAGCCCGGCTTGGGCCTGTTGGTATTGAGATTTGATTTCATCAAACTCCTGGGGACTGACGGACTCATCTTTCATCAGGTTCTGGTATCGGGTATAGGTGGCAATCGCAAGTTCTGCGCCTGCGCCGGCCGAAGTTTCGGCGCGCCGGGTTTCCGCAAGCGCAGCTTTTGCTTGACGAAGCATTGCTGCGGCCTGTCGATCGTCGATGGTTGCAAGCCGATCACCCTTTTTGACCGGGTCTCCTTCCCGGACAAAAACCTCTTTTACGGCTCCCATAAGTTTGCTGGAAATCGTGCTGACAATCTTTGAGCTGACCGTTCCTACGGATTCGTAAATGGATGGTTGGCTGATAATTTTAGCCGAAACAACTGTTGCTGTTACACGCCCTTTTTTTGAAGATTCAACATTGCCCGGCTCTATTTTTTCGCTACAACCGATGAACAAAAAGAGAAAACAAAGTATTAAAAAATAGAAAAAATTTTTTTTCAACATAACAAGCTCCATAATCCTTAAAAGCAATTTTATTGAAAATCGGAATCAATGGTACCGGCAGCCAGTGCCAGCCGGATTCTGGCCACCTTGTAATCGTGAAGGGCCTTAAAATGGTTGGTTCGGGCCTGTTGATATGCCGTTTCGGCATCCAAGAGGCTTACAATAGTTAACAGACCATTATTATATCTATTTCTTACGATCCGCAGCCCTTCTTCGGCCTGGGCCACGGCGGTTTTGGCCACCTGAATCCGTTTCCAGGCGCTCTGGGCCTTTAGGAAGGATTCACGGGTCTGAACGCCGGCGTTTAGTTCCATGCCTTTCCGAAATTCCTGTATCCGGAAAAGAGAAGATCTGGCCGCTTTTGTTTTTGCAGAGATACGGTGTCCGCTGAAAAGATTTACATGCATGACAGCACCAATGGCATAATTGTTTTCGGTGTCGCTGAAATCTTCCGAATTAATTTCGTAGTTTCCCACAAGCTCCAGCTCGGGGAGGTGGCCGGCCCGTGATTTATCGATTTCTTTTTTTGCCATATCTTCCTGATATCGAATCCTTTCCAGATCCGGACGGTTTGAAAGCGCAATGGTTATCCACTGTTCAACAGACCCTTTGGTTTCTTCACATTTTTTAAAAGGGGTTACAAGGTGTAATGGCTTATCCGTTGACATCCCCATGGAAGCGTTCAGCATGGCCTGGGCCACCTTCACTTGACTTTCTGCTTCAAGCCGCTGCTGCTCCAATTCTGCAATACGAACATTCGCTCTTAAAAAGTCGCTTTTCACAACAAAACCGCTTTCAAACCGGGACCGGACCATTTTTAGATTGGCTTTAGCGGTTTCAAGGGTCTGAACGATAACAACAAGATTCTCTTGTGCGAGAAGTAGGCCCACATAAGCTTTTGCTGTTCTGGTAATTACTTCTTGCTCGGTCCGCTTAAGAACGAGGGATGAGGCCGCATGATTCTGTTGCGCCTGTTTCCATCCAATCGTTGTCTGGCCGCCATCGTAGACCGACCAGGACACAGAAACAGCAGAAGCAAAGTTGTTGATTGCATCCGGGTCATTGAGCTTGTCAAGATCAAAGTCTGCCTGAGTTAAATTTCCCTGAAGCATCTTGGCGCCAGTAGCCCACATAGGATTGGTAGTTCGGTTAAAGGTCTCGGTAAAATAGATTTGGGGGAAAAAACCAGACCGAGCCTGAGTTACCTCTGATTTTATCATCTCCACCTGAAAGCGTGCCGCTTTGATCTCCGGATTCTGCTCCACAGCCATTTGAATTGCCTCAGACAGGGTCAAGGATTCCGGTGAATTTGTGTTTTGAGCGTCAGTTTTAACTGTAATTGTTAGAGAGATAAAAAACGTCGTTGCTAAAATCCACAAAAATATCTTGTAATTTATTGATTTCATATGGTCCCTCTCTACCGTTAAACTTTTTATTTCTATAGCTTAGAAAGAGCTTCCAAGGCAAGTTGCCCAACCGTACGTTCTATCAAATGCATATCAATAAAGATCTTCACTGTGGCGTTATCGTTGGAAAGATATTGAAGTAAGGGTTTTGTCAATTCGCTGTCAAGAACTCCGGCAGTCCATACTGCAAGACCGCGATGTATTGGGTCTTGGGACCGCATAAACGGAAGCAGAAAAGGGGCGGCAGGGTTTACAAGCTCGGGGCGAGAATGGGCAAGTCTTCCCAGTCCCCATAGAACACCTCTTTGCAAAATCGGGTGCTCGATGTAATTCCCTTGCTCATTGACATAGGATACAAGCAGGAAGGCATATTCCTCGGCCAGCCTGAAATGACGGGCCATGATTTCTCCCATGGCCTCGGGCGACCCCCAGCCGATCCCCCCGGATTCATCGTTCAAATTCCATATCAGCCGCCGCATAATGACCCGGGCCGATTCCATATCCTGTTCGGCAAGGCCCGAAACCACCGCGCCCATTGCTGTAATGGCCCGCCATTTGATCAATTCATTAGTGCTATAAAAAAAGGAAAAAAGCGGATTAACCGCTTTGCGTGCAGGGTATTGACAGATCTCATCAAAACTCTTTTCGAGATCATCACTATCTAAAAGCTCCAAAATCTTCTTTTTAAGCTGTCTATTGCCCATTTTTTATAAGTCATTTCATTTGGCGACTCAATCACTTGGTACTGTGTGTAATTCACTGATGTTGGTTAACAGCGGTCATTTATTACTTTCCATCGGAATTCGAAGGTCTGGTTTCAGGTGTCAGGAGGACGAACGTAAGAGCTGACACCTGAACACTGAAACCTGGATTGCTTGAGCTAAATCACCAACAATCTTGATTTACACCCCTTGGTACTGTTGGTGGTTATCACCTGAATCTTACCTGAAAATTTATGATCGTTTTTAAATAACTTATAAAAGCCTCCTGCTCGTGCAAAATACAGATATTAAAATGACACGATTTCAAAACCTTGTTCACGATAGCGGGCCATGCTGGGATGGCCCGTCATTTCATCCAGAAGTGCCAAACTCTGGTCTTTTGCGGCCTCCAAGGTACCCATTTTGTTCGAGCAGGCTTTGCAGACACCGTCAATCAGCCCGGCGGATTTGGCATTTTCCCATAATTTGTGCAAGGGATTGTCCGATTTGGCAAGTTCCGGAACGAGTTTCGTGGCCGCCCCTTCAATGATCACTTTTACTTCATATGCTTTTTCCTTCATATCCAGGGCGTTTAAAAGGACATGAATAAAGCACATAGGATCTCCGTTGAACACAAATAACGCCATTTTTCTCATAATAACCTCTTCACGGGTTTTTTACACCTCTTCCCAGTATATGCAGTCTTCCGGGCAGTATTTTATGGCTTCATCGATTTCACTCTCCGGATAAAAAGAAAGTTCAATCACTTCGACATATCCTGCATCATTTATTCTAAAAACAGAAGGGCAAACCTCCACGCACCCTTCGCACAAACTACATTGACTCAGATCAACGGCTGGTTTTTTCATGCTAATATCTTTTTGGATTTGTTTTGACTTGCTACGAATAATTTCTAATAAGCTTCTTCATAAGCCAGATCCTCTTTCGTGACCTTACCTTTAAACAGGGTGTATGCCCATACTTGATACCCAATTACGACAGGAATAAAAATTATTACCACAATCAGCATAATTTTTAAGGTAAGAGGGCTTGAAGATGCATTATGGGCTGTAAGACTGAATTGTGAATCAATGGTAGAAGGAAACATGTCGGGATACAACCCGATAACACCGTAAAACGTAGCCCCGACAATGGTGAGGGCAGAGGCAAACCAGGCTTTGAAAAATGTTTCTTTTACCATAAAATATTTTATACCAAAAAGAGCGAAAACCGTAATCAATATAACGATGAAAAAGGCTGGATGGGCCAGATAGTTATCATAGAGCCGGGTAGAAAACTTGCTTGCGATCAGAAAAATTACCGCTACCCCAAGAAGCACCGGCCAGAGCTTATTGGCAACGGAAGCCGCCCTGTGATGCAGATCACCTTGTGTCTTGATGGCCAGCCATAAGGCGCCGTGAACAAGAAAAAGCATTACAAAAAGCACGCCGCCAAGGAGCCCGTAAGGGTTTAAAAGCGTAAATAACGTTCCATGATAAATGCCGTTATGATCTATGGGAAGTCCTTTAAAAATATTTGCAAAGGCCACTCCAAAAAGAAGCGCCGGTAAAAAACTGCCGATAAAAATACATGTATCCCAGATTTTTCGCCAGCGCGGGTCATCAACCTTACCACGGAATTCAAAGGAAACCCCTCGCAGAATCAGAGCAAAAAGAATCAGCATCAATGCCGAATACAGGGAGGAGAACATTACGGCATACACTGTTGGAAAAGCGGCAAAGGTAACCCCGCCTGCCGTAATAAGCCAGACCTCATTACCATCCCAGAGTGGCCCCAACGAATTGATCATGATACGCTTGTCTTGATCACTCTTTCCCAGAAACGGATAAAGTGTTCCGACTCCAAAGTCGAATCCGTCTGTCATGAAAAATAACGCCCATAAAAGGCCCCATAAGAAAAACCATATTGTCTGTAAAACCATTATTACCCCCCAATATAATTGAGAATTTAATATTGACGACTGTTTGAATTGGAGATTGAAAATTTTGTTTAATTGTCAATCGTCAATCGAAAATCATCAATTGACTGCAGGTTCGGGACCTTTTTTGGCATTTTTTGCAATTAAATAGAATCCGGTGACTCCCAACAAACCATACACCATGATAAATGCAATCAAGGTGGTCAGCACCTGGGATGTAGCAACCGGAGATACTGCGTCGGACGTCTTCATCAAGCCATACACAATCCAGGGCTGACGTCCCACTTCGGAAACAATCCAACCCAGTTCACAGGCCACATAAGGCAGGGGAATTGACAACAGCATAAGCTTTAGATATTTTGAACTGTCTACCAGCCGGTTGCGCTTCCACCAGCCAAGAACGGTAGCGAAAATAAAGTAAAATCCCAGGCCGACCATGCCTTTAAAGGCAAAAGACGTTATCAACACCGGTGGCCGTTCGTCCTTGGGAAATTCTTTCAACCCCCTGACTTCCGCGTTAATATCGTGATGCACCAGGAAACTGAGCATACCGGGTAATGCACCGATTTCAATTTTATTTTTTTCGTTATCTTCATCCGGCAGGGCAAAAAGATAGACCGGCGCCCGTGTGGTGGTGTCCCAAAGAGATTCCATGGCCGCCAGCTTGGTGGGCTGTTTTTCAGCAACAATGACACCGTTTATATCACCCGTGATCACCACAATGAAAGAAAAAATTGTCCCGAATCCCAAAGCGATCTTGAATGAGCGCGCAAAAAAATCGACGTTTTGTTTTTTCAATAAATGATAGGCGCTGACCCCCATAACAAAAAAGGCACTCAGTACATAAGCGGCGCTTACCGTGTGTAAAAATTTAAATATAGCGTGATTTTGAAACAAAATGGCGGCAAAGTCCACCAGTTCCGCCCGTCCGTCTCTTATGGCAAAACCCACAGGACTTTGCATCCAGGCATTGGCAATGAGGATCCAGACCGCGGAAAGGGTTGAACCAAATGCGACCAGCCACATAACCCCTGCATGGGCCTTTTTGGAAAGTTTTTTCCAGCCAAAAATCCAGACACCGAGAAGTATGGACTCCAGAGAAAAGGCGACAGTAGCCTCGATGGCCAAAAGAGATCCGAAAACATCACCCACATAAGCCGAATAGCGAGACCAGTTGGTTCCGAACTGAAATTCTAGGGTGATTCCCGTAACAACACCCAGCGCAAAATTAATCAAAAACAGCTTGCCCCAGAATTTTGTCATGCGAAGATAGGTTTCGTCCCCGGTTTTAACGTATCTGGTTTCCATGTATGCAACCAAAATCGATAAACCAAGGGTAAAAGGAACAAATAAAAAGTGAAACATGGTAGCGGCCGCAAATTGCAGCCGTGAAAGAAGCACTACATCCATTAACGCCCCCTTGTGCTATTCCTTCCAAAGTTATACTGTGTAACGTCTATTTCTTGATTGCCCGACCGATTTTTCTGCCCAGTTCCAAACAGGCATTTTTGCCGTCTTGATCCGGTACATACTGAATTTTAATGCCCGGGTCAATGATATCAAATTTCATGTCTTCAAGCTCTTGGGTAATCAGCTTGACCGACTCACCGCTCCATCCATAAGAACCAAAGGCAGCACCGATTTTATTTTTGGGCTTAAGTCCCTTCATATAGGTTAAAAAATCGCTGACCGTAGGAAACAATTGGTTATTAATTGTCGGCGATCCAACGATAACGGCAGCTGCATCCAGAACTTCGGTCATAATTTCACTTCGATGGGAACTTCGGATGTGCATGGGTCTGGCAATAACGCCTTCTTCAACAATACCTTGGACAATCTCCTCGGCCATTGTTTCGGTGCTATGCCACATAGTGTCATACACCACAACCGCTTTTTGTTCAGGTTTCTGACTTGACCATTTGGCATACGCATTAATAATTTTTCCCGGGTCTTTACGCCAGATAATCCCGTGGTCCGGGCATATCATCTCAATTTCCAAACCAAGTTCCGTCACATTTTCCAAAAGTTTTAGTATCAAAGGTGAATAGAGCAGAAGAATATTTGCAAAATACTTCTTGGCATGGGGCATGATCGAATCGCCGATCTGATCATCAAACTTTTCATGCCCGGCATAATGCTGGCCAAAAGCATCGCTTGAAAAGAGGATCTTGTCCTCTTTTACATAGGTGAACATACTGTCCGGCCAGTGAAGCATGCGGGTTTCCAGAAACGTCAGAGTTTTTTTGCCCAGACTCAGCGTTTCACCATTTTCGATTCCATGATAATTCCATTTCTGTGGGAAATGTCGGGAAAGATTTTTCAACCCCATTTTTGAACAATACAAGGGCTTGTCTTCCCCAATTTTATGCATGACCCGTGGCAAACTGCCGGAATGATCCATTTCCGTGTGGTTGCTGATAACATAGTCAATCTTTTTGGGATCAACAATTTTAGCGATGTTCTCCAGAAGTTGGTCTGAGAATTCCTTTTTTACCGTATCGATAAGGGCAATTTTTTCATCTACGATTAAAAATGCATTATAGCTCGTGCCCTGGTAGGTGGAATATCCGTGAAAATCGCGGATATTCCAATCGATTACTCCAACATCATAAATGTCTTTTGCAATTTCAACTGGATTCATTTTTATGTCCTTAATACTATTTTGTAGTTAAAAAAAATTGTCTGTACAGATTTGTGCACAATTACTGACAGTTAATCACCGGCGATAACTGAACCGGGACCGGCCAGGGGTTTGAACATTTTCTTTCCTGCACCGCAAACCGGACATTTCCAGCCGTCCGGCAGTTTTTTAAATTGGGTGCCCTTAGGGATTTTTCCTTTCCTGTCACCCTTGTCCGGGTTGTATATGCATCCGCAATTTGTAGTCTGACACTGACACATCTCTTCAGGTTCCGCCATTTTTTATCTCCTCCATTAAAATAATAGGACACAGATTCTCACAAATACAAACAGATTTTTCTTATTAAGAATCCTGACAATCTGGTTTTGTCTGTGTCCTCAAAAAAGTTTACCAGTTTTCCCCAAGCAGTTCAAAATGGGCCTGGGGATGATCACAGGCGGGGCACACTTCCGGGGCTTCGATTCCTTCATGCAGATAACCACAGTTTCGACAGCGCCAGGTAACCTTTTCATCCCTCTTAAATACCTTGTCTGCTTCTATATTGGCGGCAAGGTCCACATATCTTTTTTCATGCTGTTTTTCCGCGACTGCAATTGCCTCAAATACCGATGCTATTGTATCAAACCCTTCCTCACGAGCTGTTTTTGCAAATTCAGGATACATTTCCGTCTGCTCATAATGTTCTCCTGCTGCCGAATCCTTAAGGTTTTCCAGAGTGGTACCGATAACACCTGCGGGAAATGCTCCTGTTATTTCAACTTCCCCGCCTTCTAAAAATTTAAACAATCTTTTGGCATGTTCTTTTTCCTGGTTGGCTGTTTCAGTAAAAATTTCCGAAATTTGGACATAGCCTTCCTTTTTGGCCTTACTCGCAAAATAAGTATAGCGATTTCTCGCCTGAGATTCACCCGAAAACGCAGTTAAGAGATTTTTTTCAGTTTGAGTTCCTTTCAAACTTGCCATATTTTTCCTCCTTTTTCTATAATTATACTAAAGTGCTCGTGGGTATAAAAAACAACCTATTCTATTCAATGTCATTCTTCCACCAGCCTTTCTTAATGTGGTTTTCCTTTTCTTTTTCCGCAAGTCTTTTGAGCTTATAGGCAGAATCAAGCAAAACACCGTATAGAATACCGCAACCGGTATCTTCTCTTTGGGCGTCTCCCGTTTCCGCCAGTTCAATCATTTTGTTTGTCAATTGAAGGGTTTTTTTAATATTTATATCACAAGGCTTCACGGATATTCTATCTCCGGTCATGAATTATAATTTTGTCATTGTTCTGTATGTTAATTAGCATCAAAATTCGTGCCAAGAATTAATGTGATATAATATTCTTACCTAGTGTCTATCCATAACTATTTTCATCTATTAAAAAAAGAGTCATACACATACTGTCTTATATTCCTTTGTGATACAAGTTTGTATCACGGGATAAATCTAAAAAGATTTATTTAATATTTACGTACCAATTCATAAAAAAAGTTCAGTGCTAATGTATCGTTCTCCGGTACTTGGCAATATCACTACCATGCATTTGCCTTTTGACTCTCTTCGTTTTCCAATTTTAAGGGCAGCAGCCATGGCGGCACCCGATGAAATGCCACAGAGAATACCCTCTGTTTTTGCCAACATCCGTGATGTATCAAATGACTCATCATTAGATACCGTGACAATTTCGTCTATTACTCCTGTATCCAACACCTGAGGAATAAAACCTGCGCCAATGCCCTGAATTTTATGAAGCCCGGCCTTTCCTCCGGATAATACCGGAGAATCTTCAGGTTCAACAGCAATGGCTTTAAAGGTTGGTTTGAGCGATTTTATCATCTGGGTCACACCGGTTATGGTACCGCCGGTGCCAACACCGGCTACCAGTATATCCACCCTGCCGTCGGTATCTTTCCATATCTCCTGTGCAGTGGTCTCCCTGTGGATTTTCGGATTGGCCGGATTTTTGAACTGGTCGGGCATAAATGCGTTTTTGTGAGTGTCGACAACCTCTTCTGCCCTTGTAATGGCCCCTTTCATACCTTGGGATCCCGGTGTAAGGATAAGTTCCGCGCCAAGGTGTTTAAGCAGTTTTCTCCTTTCCATACTCATCGTTTCCGGCATGGTGAGGCAAAGACGAAAGCCCTTTGCCGCACAGATAAAGGCCAGCGCAATCCCCGTGTTTCCGCTGGTAGGTTCCACCAACAGTGTGTCCGGACCGATTAATCCTTTGGATTCTGCTGTATCAATCATCGATGCGGCAATACGGTCCTTAACACTTCCTAACGGATTGAAAAATTCAAGCTTGGCAAGTACTTCGGCATTTATCCCTTGAGTAATGGTATTGAGCCTTACCAGAGGTGTTTCACCAATGGTTACGGTGATGTTGGAAAATATTTTCATCGCTCGGACCTTTTATTCCTAAGTTCTATAATATCTATGGAGTGGAGACATGGAAAATCGTCTCATGTTCTTTATTGATACACAGTTGTCTCATGAAACGATCTGGCAATTCATCGTTGACCGGAAAACTATTTCTTAAAAGCAACCCGATAGTTACTGAACGTTCTGATATGCCCCATCTTCCTGCTTATTAATGTATCCAGCCTATTCTTGACCGGTTGATCCGGAGCAAAATCTTTCAATCCAAGATAATATGGTGTTGAGCCTTTCTCGGAAATACCATACGGCCAGATATATAATGGCGATTGAACGATTTTAACATTTAATTTTGCAAAGCTTGTGCCAAATAGGTAACAAAATTTTATTCTACAGCTTGGCATGGTTATTGTATCCATAAATATTCTATAAAAATTTAGTGACGAGGTTAACGTGTTATGACAATTCCCGGAAATCTTCAGACTACCGCAATGGCGGTTATGCCCCATAAGGATGTGGAGAGCGCTCTTGATCTGGCTCTTACCATGGACATTCCATTCTGGCCGCAGCTCCCTCATGTCAGTTACACGGAAGACATGTATGTTCAGGCGGCCGAACACTTCCCCGGCATATTGCTGGACATGGAAAATAGAACCCTTAGATTTTCAATGGAAAAATTCATCCTTGAATTTGAAGAAACCATGGCTCATTTTGACGAACCCGAATACTTTGATATCAGCAAGGAATATTCGGTGGTTTATCATCGTTTCCTCGAAATGGATTTCTCGGACAGACCCGCCATACGAGGCCAGTTGGAAGGGCCCATAAGTTTTGGCTTAAATGTAGTTGACCAGGATAAAAGGCCCATTCTTTTTGATGACACCATACGCCCTTTTATGTTCGAGTTTATGTCACGGCGAATAAATGTTCAGCTTGAACGACTTAAGAAGTTGAATTCCAATGCGTTTATGTTTGTTGATGAACCCGGCCTGCAATTTCTGTTCAGCGCCCTTTCAGGTTACGACAGCACAAAAGCCAAAAACGAAATGGAAGAGTTTTTTGCCATGACACAAAGGCCAAGGGGTGTCCATTTATGCGGAAATCCGGATTGGGATTTTCTTCTGGGTCTTGATCTTGATATTCTTTCTCTTGATATTTATCAGAACGGAGAAGTATTTTCATCATATTCGGAATCAATAAAAAGATTCCTTGATCGCGGCGGCGTAATTGCATGGGGTATCGTGCCGACAAATTTTGAACCTTTTGAAACTGAAAATATAAATACCCTGGTAGCAAAACTTACAAATTTATGGGATGTTCTGACCCATAAAGGAATAGACAGACAATTTCTTTTTTCAAGAAGTCTGATTTCTCCGGCCACGTGTTGTCTGGTCAATCCCGATGGAGAAAAAACCGTTGAAAAGGCTTTTAGGGTTGTAAAAGAGTTGTCGCACCGACTACAAGATAAATTTGGGCTTTAAATTATTCAACGGCGCCTCGGACAACCTGTTCTTTTTCTTGAGGCCAAATAACCCCTGAACGCTCTTCAACAAAATAACAAAAACGATTCCATTCAAACTCACGTAATGAAACCGGACAGCGGAGTTTAACTTTTCGATCACTGACACCGATGACTTCCCAGTCACCATTGCGAGGCCCTCCGTCAATGTGCAATTTCTGTCCCACTTCGACCGGAAAAGGCTTGAAGATAATAACCTCATGCTTTTTCATTTTAATCACCATAATTTGACGTCTCGAAACTTCTACAACTATTCCACCATTTCAGTTGGGATGAAGTCTCTATCTTGAAAATTCATTTATTTGAGTTATCGTGCACACGGTGACAAACGCAGTCATAATCTCCGCAGGTTTCACATAAATAGCGTGCAACAGCGTTTTGGTTTTTACTTTTCTTAAATAAAATAACCATGAGAAATACGCATACAAGAAACAGTGAAAGTAAAATCAGAAAAGCTTCATTCATTTCTTTTCCCCCTATTCCGTTATATTATTCCGTACGAAGACATAAGGTGTATTTTCATTCCTTACATATAAATCCTCGATATATAATTATTCAAAGGCCATGCCAAAATAAACCATTCTAATTTTATTTCCTTAACCCATCAATAATACAACCAGATTATATTTTGATATCGGATAAATTTTATTTGTTTATGTATCAGAATTGAGTTTGAAACACAAATGTCTCACAAAACATATTTCAATCTGTTAACTTAGATGCATTTAAACCGTTTAAAGCTTTAATGACGGAGATAGACTTATATATTCTATTAAAAATCAGAAGGATGCTTACCGCAAACAACCTTTATCTTCATTATAAATATGGTGGCACATTTATTGCT
>Ga0315535_1001756_pt1 | contig 14228 bp, 10 predicted proteins | sample SalMarSW160220MG_2_FD_203092 | JGI IMG/M metagenome (GOLD analysis project Ga0315535, IMG submission 203092) | Salt marsh sediment microbial communities from the Plum Island Ecosystem LTER, Massachusetts, United States - Salt Marsh Sediment SW1602-20 ...
CATGAGCACAGACCCGTAACGGTCAAAGATTTCGGATATCTGTTTCCCTTTGGTTTCCGCAACTTGTTTCCCCATTTCCCGGTAATGCTTTGTGCTGTGGCTAAGGAGCAGTAATTTGTGTCGGGTATGAAATTTTACGAGTGCCCCGGCACTTCTTTTCTCTTTCAGCATTTGCCGCCACCGGTTCAGGGTAAAGATCCGTTCAATAAAATTCTCCCGCAGATGGGGATCATGAAGCCTTCCATCTTCTTCCACTGGAATACGCGGGAAGTGTTCCATGAAGGCTTTGGCAAAAATGCCCACCCCTTTTTTGACCGGCATCCCTTTTTCCGTATAGACTTTCACCCGTTCCATACCGCTGCTGGGGGATTTGCTTTTGAAAATAAAACCGCAGAAGCCTTCTTTTTCAAGTTCCCTCACCCTCTGTTGTGCCCAGTTGGTCATGGTTTCCGTAAGATCTTTGTTCGTGTTAATGGTTATAACGCGAGGCGATTCCGGATCTCCCACCAGGCGAATCGGCTCGCGGGGCAGTCCCAAACCTGCCTCCATTTCGGGACAAACCGGAAAAAATTCCATGTATTGCCCCAGAGTATCCGTTACATACCGGTCGCGGGCATGCCCGCCGTCATACCGCACCGACTCTCCCAGGAGACATGTGCTGACACCTATGCGAATCTTTTCCATGATGTGGCCCTTTGCTCAATTATCTTCCAAAGCAAGCATACATGACTTCATCCTGAACGACAAATGAAAAGATCTTTAAACGACAGAGGAAAAAGCGAGGTTTGATACTTGGGCAAGGTTGTGCTAATAATAGACCAACATGAAACAATCTTACAGGGGGAAACAATGGATGAAAAAATTCGTGAAAAGATCAGGACTGTGATACAGACACAAGGTACCTGCGTACTGGCCACTGCTTCGGAAAACCGGCCACACTGTTCGCTGATGGCCTATGCCACCAATTCCTCATGTGACGAAATCTACCTCATGACGCTAAAAGACAGCCGCAAGTATCAAAACATGTGTGAAAATCCGGCCGTCAGCCTTCTGATTGATAACCGACAGGACATATTGGAATCCGACCATACCGAGACCATGGCCCTTACCGTTTCGGGCCGATTTGACAGGATTATCAAAGATTCAGAACGGGAACGAATACGTAAGGAATTGTCCTCGAAACATCCCGAATTTAAAGGTTTTCTTGAAAAACCGGAAGGAGAACCTGTTAAAATCATCATTGAATCCTATTTGCTCCTGGAAGGTCCCGAAAAGGCCCACTTTGGGGCTGTCTCAGAGTTGTAAAGTTAAAAGCCTCGGCAGAAGATGAAGTGAAAAGGAGGTATTTAGTATGCGAAGTGAGCCGGTTCTGGTCAGTGGCGGCACAGGATACGTGGGAGGACGGCTCGTTCCCCTGCTGCTGGATTCCGGGTATCGCGTCCGTGTTATAGGTCGCTCCCTTTCCAAACTCGAATCACGGCCCTGGGCGGGACACAGGAATCTCGAGATGGCGCAGGCCGATTTTCTAGATTACTCGTCTCTTCTGAAGGCCGCTGAAGGCTGTTGGGCGGCTTTCTACCTGGTCCATTCCATGAACCCTCGAAACAAAGATTTTGCCGTGGCCGACCGCAATGCGGCCCAAAACATGGCGAAGGCGGCATCCCGGGCGGGTATGGAGCGGATCATTTATCTTGGCGGCTTAGGGATCGAGGGCAAGACCTTGAGCAAGCACCTGCGTTCCCGCACAGAAGTAGCCCGAATCCTGCAAGGCGGGAGTGTTCCTACGACGTTCCTCCGCGCCGCCATGATCTTAGGGTCGGGAAGTGCCTCTTTTGAAATGATGCGATACTTAGCGGAACGGCTGCCGGTGTTGATCACGCCTCGCTGGGTCCGAAATCCCGTACAACCCATCGCCATACGCAATGTCCTGGGTTACCTGAAGGGTTGCCTTGAGCATGACGAAACCATCGGCGGTACCTTCGATATCGGAGGAACGGATGTCCTGACCTACAAGCGGCTCATGGAGATCTACGCAGAAGTGGCAGGCCTGAAAAAACGATGGATCATCCCTGTGCCGGTGCTCACCCCCCGTTTGAGTTCCTACTGGATTCACCTGGTCACCCCTGTCCCTTCCCATATTGCGAGACCTCTGGCAGAGGGCCTCCGTAACCCGGTCGTCTGCCAGGAAAACCGCATCCGGTCCATCATCCCCCAACACCTGCTGGACTGCAGGGAAACCATCCGGCTGGCCCTGGGTCTGGTGAAGGAGAAGTGTGTGGACACATGCTGGGCGGATGCCGGACCGATCACCTATCCTGAATGGGCACAATGCGGCGACATCCCATACGCGGGCGGGGCCGTCATGGAATCCGGCTACCGGGTGGTCCTGGATGCCACGCCCGACGAGGTATGGGAATCCATTGCACGCATCGGCGGGGGGAGAGGCTGGTACTCATCCAGGTTTCTTTGGGCCTTGCGGGGCCTCATCGATCGGGTAATTGGCGGGATGGGCCTCAGGAGGGGACGTCCGGACCCGGTTCGGCTTCGGCCGGGCGATCCGGTGGATTTCTTCCGTGTCCTCGTGGTGCGGGAAGCTGAACGGCTTTCTCTGATTTCAGAAATGAAATTGCCCGGAGAGGCAACCCTGGAATTCCAACTCTATTCTCTCCCGGAAGGGGGGACGGAACTCCAGCAGCTCTCCCGATTTTTGCCCAGAGGGGTTTCAGGCCTGATTTACTGGTATGCCCTCTACCCCTTTCACCAGTACGTTTTCAAGGGGATGTTGAAAGGAATCGCCCGGTCGGTGGGAAGCGGCATTCGTGGGGGCCCCGACCGTTTCGCACCGAGACTTCCCCACGTTTGCCGCATCGATCCAACGGCGAATACTTGAAATCCGAAAGATGATCCATACATTAGATGCAGTGTCGATTTCATTGATTTAAAAGGAGGAAGCCATGGAAGCTCTAAAAGAATATTTTGAAAGCGCGAGGGGAACGGGAATCATGGCCACAGCGGACAAGGAGGGAAAGGTCAACGCGGCCATATATTCCAGGCCCCATTTTCTGGAAGATGGTTCAATCGCCTTCATCATGCGCGACCGTCTCACCCACCATAATCTCCAGTCAAATCCTTACGCAGCTTACCTGTTTCGGGAAGAGGGACCCGGATATAATGGGAAACGCCTTCACCTCAGAAAGATCCGGGAAGAGGAGGACATCGAACTCATTAAATCCCTCAGCCGCAGGGAATACAAGGATGAAAAGCCTGGATCGAAATTTCTGGTCGCCTTTCAGGTCGATAAAGTCTTGCCCCTTATCGGGGCAGAGTATGAGCAGTAAGCTTGATTGCCGGAAGTTGTGAAGGAGACGTCCTTAAAATGAGCGGCTCGGTCCCGCCTCTGCGCGTAACGTCCTGTAATAAGACCCTGGTGAATCCCGGTGGCGACTTTGTTCTCTACTGGATGACGGCCTCCCGGAGGGTAAGCTGGAACTTTGCCCTGGACCGGGCCGTGGAGTGGGCCCGTGAGCTGCAAAAGCCCCTCTTGGTGCTGGAGGCCCTTCGGTGCGATTACCCCTGGGCCAGCGACAGGCTCCATGCCTTTGTCCTGGAAGGGATGGCCGATAACACCCGTGAGTTAGCCAAAGGGCCTGTGGTCTACTACCCTTATGTGGAGCGGGCACAGGGCGAGGGCAAGGGGCTCCTTGAAGCCCTCTCCCTGAAGGCCTGCGTCATCGTCACGGACGACTTTCCCTGTTTTTTTATCCCCTCCATGACCAAGGCCGCTACCGGAAAGGTCGGCGTGCTCATGGAACAGGTGGATGCCAACGGTCTCCTCCCCCTTCGCCTCTCTGACAAGGTCTTCCAGTCCGCTTACCATTTCAGACGTTTTACCCAAAAGTACCTGCCCCCGTTCCTCAACCAGCAACCGAAGGCCAGGCCCTTCGCCGGCCTCGAACCAAAGGTCCTTGGGGAAATCCCCAAGGCTTTTGCCCGAAGATGGCCTTCCCTGCCCCTGGATCGGACCGTTCGCATCAGAACCTTTGTGAACGCCCTTCCCATCGACCACCAGGTGAAACCGGTAAAGTATCGCGGCGGGACGCGTGCGGCGCGATCAGCCTTGAGAACATTTATTGAAAAAAGCCTTCCGTCTTACAAGGAAGACCGGAATCACCCGGACGAGGAGACCGAAAGCGGCCTTTCTCCTTACCTCCACTTCGGTCACATCTCTTCCCATGAGATCGTTAAAAAGATACTGGAACAACAGGTATGGTCTTCGGAACAGTTTTCCGATCGGGCAAAAGGCCAGAGAGAGGGATGGTGGGGAATGAACGAACACGCTGAGGCCTTTCTCGATCAGCTCATCACCTGGCGGGAACTCGGGTTCCAGTTTTGTCACAAGAGGCCCGACTACCACAAATATGAATCCCTTCCGAACTGGGCCATGAAGACACTTCAAGACCACGCCGGAGATCTCAGGCCATATCTCTACGATGTAAAGGAATTTGAAGAAGCGCGCACCCATGATCCTGTATGGAACGCGGCCCAGAACCAGCTCCTCGAAGAAGGCCGGATTCACAATTACCTCCGCATGCTCTGGGGCAAAAAGATATTGCACTGGTCCCCCGCACCCAGAGACGCCCTCCAGATTATGGAAAGGCTCAATAACCGTTACGCCCTGGACGGAAGGGATCCCAACTCCTATACGGGCATTTTCTGGGTCCTGGGCCGGCACGACCGGGCCTGGGGCCCTGAACGACCGGTCTTTGGAAAGGTGCGTTACATGACTTCGGCGAACACAAAACGAAAGCTTCGCATGAAGGAATATCTCCGGAAATGGGATTAAAAAAAGACCCGCGATACGACCCCGTTGGCGTTTTCAGAGAAAGCAAAACGCCTTTAGGCCTTTACGCTCGAAAGCGCTGGCTTGGAGAGTCCTCCAAGGCCTGGAAAATCGGCTTTCAGGAAACGGTCGAGCTTCTTAAGGCTGGGCAGGACAGGGATGGGTCCTGGAATCACTCCGTTTTGGAGACGGTAAAGAGGCTCTTCGGGCTCCACCTCACGGTTAGGGATTCCGATGACGCCATCGACCGGGCCCTGGACTGGCTCACCGAACGACTTCGAACGCTTCAAGGGAAAAGGCATGCTTCCTTTACAGAAGCACTGGAGAACAGCAGGCTCAAAGGTCTTCCCTTCACCACGGGATGTCGCCTGTTTTTCCTTGCAGGCGCCACCCTGTTTCTTTCATCAATATTTGGCCGTGAGAAGAATCCTTTCACCCTGTCTGTCTATGGCTGGCTGGATGCCATGGGACAGGCGCACCGTGGAAGATGGTGCGGCTGGTCCTGCTCCAACAACATTTTTCGGGCCTTTGTCGTGCATCCCGTTTATGCAAACAAGGAATCCGTTTCCCTTGCAGTTAAGGCCCTCGGTGTCGTCCAAGAACAGACCGGCAGGTGGCCCCGCCCGGTGCCTTTCTACCAGACGGTCAATGCCTTGGCACATCTGCAGTCAAGAGAAGGAGATATCCAGCTCAATAGGGCCTTTAAATGGCTCCAAAAGACCCAGAACAGCAACGGCACATGGGGACGAGCTGATCCCGAATGGAATACCTTCCTCGTGGTCCACGCCATGAAAAACAAAAAATTGCTTTGAGATAGGGAAATAGAGATCAGCGGGGAGTTTCACTGTTTCGGGGTGTACGTCGGCGCGTTGGGTGGGGATCTGTCCTTCCTCTATACCATATGTCATCGGTCGAGGGGTTCATCGATAAGGGATTTTATCGGACAAAGCCGATTCCTCCTATCATGAAAACGCCCATCATCACCTCGTCTCCAGAACCCTCACTGCCTGCAGTCTAATTCTAATTCCTGGAACCGCCGTTACTGCGTGATGGTCAAGCCTGCGTCCCTGAGAAGTGCTTCCTGTACTACTTGACAATGAAATGACTGTGGTTATTTTTACAGCAAAACTACTAACAAGATGTAAACCCGCCCTGAAAAAGGGGCCACGAGCCGGGTTACAGGATTCTCTGTACACCCGGCTTTTTTATGGAGATCATACTATGCAAGAAACACAAAGCGTTTTCAAGAACAACATGGAGAAGTACAACCCCCTATTTTCTGAGGATGCCTTTTCCAGACTGGACGATTCGAATGATAGCCGTTTTTATGAGACCGACCGATTTGTCAGCCACCTGGATTCACTGGCCCTGTCGACGGTTAGACACCTCATCGGGAGACTCATCATTGAGGGAAATCCGGTGATCCTGGATTTGATGGCGGGATGGGACAGTCATATCCCTGACGATCTAAAGGCTTCAGCCATTGTTGGGCTGGGACTCAATGAAAATGAACTGAAAAAAAACAAGAAACTGACCCGCTACGTGCTTCATGATCTCAATCAGGAGCCCCATCTTCCATTTCCGGACTGCACGTTTGACGTAGTTATGAACACGGTGTCGGTGGACTACCTGACACAGCCGATCGATGTATTTAATGAAGTGGGCCGAATCCTTAAACCGGGGGGACTGTTTCTCGTGATCTTTTCAAACCGGATGTTTCCACAAAAAGCGGCCAAGGTCTGGCGGGAGTCCGATGAAAATGAACGGGTGATTCTCGTCAATGACTTTTTTGATCTTTCCGGCGCCTTTGAAAAAGCATCCCGTTTTGCGTCCAAAGGAAAGCCAAGGCCCAAAAATGACAAATATGCCGGCGAGACCCTGGTCAGCGATCCCATTTACGCCGTCTATGCTGAAAAAAGGGGCGGGCGGCCCAATCGCAGGAAAAGACCCGCCATGACCGAAGAGTATGGTGAAAAAATGGACAGAGAACTTTTGGAACAAAGAAAAGCTAAGGTAAAAGAGACCCTTCGATGTCCCCATTGCGATAAAGAGTTGAGCAAATGGGAAGTGCCGGATAATCCTTTCTGCCAGACCTGGGAAAACGAATTCATGTACATCTGTTTTAATGACGCGTGTCCCTATTTTGTCAGGGGCTGGGACAAAATGTACCGTGAAACGAACCAGGGCATGAGCTACCGGCTGATGTACAATCCGGTAAAGGATCGCTGCATGCCCATACCGGTTCCATCGCATCAGGCCCTAAAAGACGGCATCATAGAATAAAAGGCCCGTCCACAGACCCACGGCCATGGCCTCGAAATATTTCCGGCTGTGGTCCGGGCCTTGACCCCGTCCCGACATATTTACCCATGGGAAATATGGTGTCAACGGCTATGGCGCTTAAAAAACTCCCAGATGATCTCAGCCGCATCAAATTGCCTCAAGGGGTCGCTTTGAGGCAGTTTGTCGGTGAAATACCGACCCGGCCAATCATGGGCCCAACCGTTGATCAGGTAAAGAGAAAGACCCTAAAACATGCAATTTTCCCCTCCTTTTCGACTTGCAAGTGCCCGGTTTTTAACAGAACATGAATAGCAAAATTCGGTCATTTGGGCTTTTTGGAAAGATTCAGATCTAATCTTCACTTTCTGGCCTTAGCCGCTATGACTCTCAGCCTGGATTTTTATCAAAGCACTTTTACAGATTATAAATCCACACCATGAACCCTGCTAAAGGACAATCTGCATCTTCTACGTTCATTAATAACCAGCTAAAATCACTTGACATTTAATTTTCATTGCCCTATGGGTTATGGTTCATAACGGATCTATTAGGAAGGACTATGAACAAATCTGATTTGGTACCCATGACTATATAATCATTTTTAGGCTTTATTAATGACAGCAATAACACCAATGAAACTCCTTTTGCAAAAACCCGTATTGTTGTTTTTTGCATTCGGGGTTTTTCTTACATTGCTCCTATTTGCTAAGATTTGCATTACCGGCTTTGTTATCGGTGGAGACGGATTAGGCTATTATGCCTATCTGCGTTCTATGCTTGTGGACGGGGATCTTCAATTCGCCAATGAGTTTCTGGAATACAACCAGTTTGGCCAGGGCGTCCCCAATCCATACCAGCGAACCGCCACCGATCACGTTCCCAACAGACTTTTTATCGGCCCGGCTCTCCTGTGGGTACCATTCTTTCTGGTAGCTCACGCTCTGACTATTTTAGCAGAACATTTTGGATTCCCCTTAGAGCCGGATGGTTACAGCGTACTATACCAATTTTTTGTCGGGTTAGGGTCTATAATTTATGGCTTACTTGGTTTAGTTTTTATTTACAAAATCATTATACGATTTTTTCATAGAAATGTAGCGTTACTATCTACGGGTCTCATTGCATTAGGAACCAACGTTTTCTATTATCTAACCATCGAACCAACTATGTCCCACTCCATGTCTATGTTCACTGTGTCTCTGTTTGCCTTTATCTGGGTGAGAGATATCGGCAACCGACAGAAAAAGGCAGTGGTTTTACTTGGGCTAACAGCTGGTCTGATGATTTTGATCCGGCCGCAAAATGCGCTGTTTTTAGTATTGATAGTGATAGAATGGCTTGGTGTTTTGAAAACCGAGTCTGGCTTTGTCTCCAATTTTCGGAAACAGATTATCGAGGTTGGTTTGTTTGGAATAGCTCTCCTACTCGCGTTGCTACCACAATTCGTTGTGTGGAAAATTATTTATGGCCATTTCTTAGTCTATTCCTATGGAGGCGCAATCTTTAATTTTGCAAATCCCCATTTGTTGGATAGCCTTTTTTCAGCTAAGCATGGCTTAATCAGCTGGACACCAGCCCTTCTACTAGCTTTAGTAGGCGTATTTCTTTTCCTCTGGAAACACTCGAAAATCGGCGTAGCGCTAATTATTGCGTTTATTCTGCAGTGGTATTTAAATGCCTCATGTAACTTTTCGTTTGGCAACACTTTTGGTGGACGTACTTACATTAATTGCAGTTTTATATTTGCAATTGGGCTAGCAATGTTTCTTACTATGACAAAAAAATGGGTAGTACCAACGCGGTTCTTGTTAGCCGCCTTGATTGCATGGAACCTCCTATTTGTTGCCCAATATGCCTTGGGAATGCTGCCCCATGAGGAGGCTGTGGATTTTAAACTCGTTTGGCATAACAAATTCAATGTACTTAGAGAAATATTTAGTATTTTTTCAAAGATTATATAATGTGGATGTGGACACGCCGTATCTGTCAAACGGTTCTGATATAGAGCGAGCGTAGCGTTTTTGGGTCGAAGATTTATGCAACGTTAGGGTTAACTGAGGTTGAGATAGAAAGAGCCCAAAAAGATATCGAAGGGCTACACCCCCTTGAGCGCCGTATCGAGCGCCTGGTTCATTTGCTGTCTAAACTTTACTATTTCAGCCTTTAGTTTTTTCGAGATCTTGACTTTGCTACGGAGTACTTCATCGATGCGTGACTTTATTTCGCTCATTTCGGGTTTGTACGGATCGATCAACTTGTTATTTTGGCCAGTTTCATCGAAGAAATTGAAAATTTTTTCAGAAATCCCGTATCCAAAGGTTGGCACGGCATTGTAGTAGGCGAACGAGTTTGAGTGATGTCGCATCGAGAAAACCAGATCCAGTCGCTTGTAGAAGTTGATTATCTGAAACGGGTGCAGATTGTTCTTGAGTATAACGGCGCCATTAGGTTTTTTCATTTCATTGATGATCATCTCGGCGATATCACAGTCGGGCAGTATGACCCTGTCACGTTTGGGCAAAAAATGATGCGGAATAAATACAGGCTGAGCATCGTATTTCTCTATAAGATGGTCTGCAATAGAGGCCGTAAATCTGATAATCTGACGCATCTTCTTCGTGATCAGCCCTGTGGGAACGTCCCGTCTCCGCAGTTTCATCTTTATAATATCGACCTTGAGCGACGTTGAGAAAAAATCCCTGATACCAAATCCGACAAGAAGTTTGGAGTCGGAAATCCTATCGTCGTGATACTCGAATCCTTTGAGGTGTTTGGGAGAGAGAGTCAGGCTGGGTTCGCAACCAAGAAGAAGCGACTTTTCTCCAAAAGAGACATGCCTAAGGTTGTCTAAAGATCTTTCATTTCTCAATACGTGATAATCGGTTGTCCAGCGGATTAAGTATTTCAGGGCAAAAATATTCATCCATCTATTGATTTTTTCAGCCTCTATGCCAAGAAAAATGACCCGTTTGCCAAGTATTCTGGGTGCGACTGTTCGTATTGCATAGTACATGGGGAGAAAGGAAACCACCGTCTCACTGATCGATACGTCTCCGCATATTACGAAGACGTCCGCTTTTGCTATCGAAACAGGGTTGGCCAGGATGCTTTCACGCTTAAGGCTAAAAATAGTGAAATCACCATCCAAAGGAGCCAACAGTTCCCGGATCCGGTCGGGGTACCACGAATTAATGATGAAGTGCACATCTTCATAGCGATCTTGGAACATCTTGATGATCGAAAGCATGATGGCCTCAGCACCAATGTTGCCCTTTCCCCCTGCCCCACAGAGATAAATTGTTTTTCTTTTCAGATTTATGTTTGATTGGGTTTTCAAGCGAACCAACTCCTCAATAAAATATTCGATGTGAAAGCTATCAGTTTATAACATTTTTTACCAGAAATAATTGCTAACAACCAATGGTGGGGCGCACTTATATCTTGGTTCTTGATTATGCATTTGTATTCATGTAAAAGGTGGATCTAAAAAGGAAGGATAACAGCATGTGTGGTATCGTAGGTGTCTATAATCTAAAATTGGATGCTCCGCCCAACGAATACATCGGATCCATGTTAGAGTCGATTAAACATAGGGGTACCATCGACTCTACCTGGGCGGACAGCACGATAGCCCTGGGTTCAAGAAGGCTCCCGATAGTCGATATAGAAAACTCACCTCAGCCTATTTTTAGTGAAAACAGACGGTTAGTTCTTATTGGCAATGGGGAAATATATAACTTTAATGAATTGCGTTCGAACTTATTAAAGAAAGGCCACAAGTTTAATACCAACGGGGACCTAGAGTGTATTTTACATCTCTATCAGGACCAAGGAAATGAGGTCTGGAACAAGTTAAGAGGGATGTTTGCTGTTGCAATCTATGACCGATACAAAAAAATACTGACTTTGGCACGCGATCATATAGGAATTAAGCCCCTATTCTACTATAAGAACGTAGACAGTTTCCTTTTTGGCTCCGAAATCAGAAGTATCACTGCGCACCCATCATTCAAAAAAGAACTCAACACACAATCGGTGGCTGATTTCTTGTCGCTCCAATTTATCCCAAAACCACAGACGATTTATAAAGGGCTTTTGAGCCTCCCGCCAGCGTCTGTTCTGGTTATGAAAGACGGCAATGTTTCGGTGCGGAAATATTGGACCATCAATCCCGATCCGTCAATTAAGGAAATCAGTCGTAAAGATATTGCAGAGAAAACATTGGATCTGTTGAAAACATCGGTAAGAAGAAGACTGATGGCTGACGTTCCCGTAGGAGTGCTTCTCAGCGGTGGACTTGATTCGAGCGTGATTGCAGCATTGACCGGGAAAATGATGGAAGAGCAAATAGAAACTTTTTCGATCGTATTCAAAGAAAAGTCGTTTGACGAGAGTCCATTTTCCCAACTCATGGCCAATCATCTGAAAACAAATCACCACGAGGTGGTTTTGGATTCAAAAATCATCCTTGATTCTATAGAAAACATATCATCCCACTTGGGAGAGCCTTTTTGTGAAGGGTCCTCATTTCCAATTTATCATATCTGCAAATACGCAAAAAATTATGTCACGGTCATACTTTCCGGAGAAGGGGCTGACGAGATATTCTGCGGTTATGAACCCTATGCTGCTCTGAACCTGTCGAGGTATTATAAGATGCTTCCCAATCCCGTGCATCGACTTTTCACCTTCGCGGTCAACATGCTGCCGGTTTCAGACAACAAGGTAAGCTTGGACCTGAAACTTAAACGTTTTACTGCGGGGGCCAAGTTCGATCCGCCCAAGGCACATTTCTGGTATCGGTGCAGCATGAACGATGATGAGAAACAGCAGATACTCACAAAGGACTTCCTTGGAGGGGTAGATCGGGCGGAATCGTCGAGACTGTACGAGGATCTCTACTCATCTATGGAATCTGACGATTCCTTGAACAAAATAATGGCTACCGACTGTCACCTGCATCTGGTTGATGATCTCCTTCTTAGAGGCGACAGAATGAGTATGGCACATACCATGGAATTGAGAGTTCCTTTTCTGGATATTGACCTTGTTAATTTTGTGTTTTCTTTGTCATCGAAAAGGAAAATCAGATGGTTGTATAATAAAATACCGCTCAGGGACGCTGTGAAAGGATTGATTCCTAATCAGATACGCCAAAGGCCCAAAAAAGGCCTGAACATGCCCTACCAAAAGTGGTTCAAACAGAAAGGATGGAAAGAGATCCTCCATGATTGCTTACAAGAAAAGAGTCTAAAGGCTCAAGGTTTTTTCAACGTTGAAGCTGTTCGGAGAATGCTCGCTGACCATGTCGCTGAGAAGAAAAACAATGCCCATGCACTCTGGACAATAATGAATTTAATGCTTTGGCTTAAAAACAATCGGATTTATTAAAGATCGAATCAGATGACTTTGGCGTAAAAATAACAGCAATAAAATAAGATAGATACGACGCACTCCTCGTATTTCCTCACGAGTTTCTTGAAAAACTCTTTCAACGATTCCCATCCGCAACGACTTAGATCGAAAAGGAGCCTTCGTTCATAGAGGAAATATCGGGGCAGGATTTTCGGTATGCTGAATACGAAATGACGGTTGGGAACGCCCCTGAGCGTGTCCGTCTTTGCGGGGACGCCGGGCTTGCGCTTCACTCTAACTTGCGCAGGACCGAAGTGACCATGAAAAAGGTGTTCGTATAACGGATCGTCTCGACCGGGCAGCCACACCGCTGCGCGTAACCAATGATCTTTCGCTTCGAGAAGACGTGCGCACGAGGGGTCATGACTTGATCCATAAACAGCTTCCTGCCGGACTTGTCATCGAAGAACCGGCCAAGCAGAAGTAGCCCGAGTGGTTGAAAGAAGAGCTTAGCCACCGGATAGACGAAATCCGCGACCCTTTTTGACCAGTGCCAGTAGAGGTAGCGCAGTGGCCACGTGGCCCGATGTACTATGTAGTAGTACGGGTTCCACCGGTTATACACACTCAAGTAGATGAGACCATTCGGCCGCGTGATGCGGACAAGTTCCTGTAATGCTCGAAAGGGATCGGCCGTGTGGTGGATAACACCGTTGCAAATCGTGAAGTCCGAGACAGCGTCTTCCACCTTCAACTGCAGGACATCTCCCCAGAGCGCCTGGAATCCGTTTTTCTTCACCATAGCCACATTGGATGGCGAGATGTCCACGCCGGTAATCTGATCCTTGTTCACTCCGGATTCCACGTAGACCTGCAGCCAGTAGCCCGAACCGCAGCCGATGTCGAAGACTTGATCTCCATCCTTGACGTTGGAGAGATAATCGTAGAGCAGGGGGTTGTACTTCTTTCTTTCGTAGCCCAAGTGGCCGAATTGTATTTCTTCGTAGAGCGCCTGAGCCTTTTCAGTAACGTTTTCGTGCTGTCTGGTTTTGTCAGTCATCGGGTGTCCTTCCGCCCAGGTAGATGCTCTATCTTGAGTTTATTAGATGCCATCCTCTTCATATAATTCCACGTTTGCTGATGAATTCATACCAGATAGTATTCCCCTTTTTCTCCCACGCTGAGATATAGGGGATAGCCGGACTCCCGACATCATCGAAGGCACGAAACCGGTCGATTAAGTCCTTTATGTGTCTTCTTAGACGGTTGCTGTATTAGCCGCGTAGAATGCGGCCAGAATAATCACCGTCCATAATTTGTTCAGGTTCCTGGATATTACTCATAAGCTCAAACCCTTGAGATTCCACCTGCCTTGCAGGAGAGGGCTGCCGAAACCCCGGTCCTCTGGCATGGATCTTTACTCCAAGTTCGCAGATCAGGGAAAAATAGTCAAGTTTTGGTACTGGAATTCTGGGTCTGCAAGGCTGGCGATATGGTTTTTTTCCGGGATCTACCTGGATTTCATGCACACTCTGCCCTTCAAGAAAATCCGGGGGCGGGAGGCCTCCCCGGATCAGACTTTTGATAGGGTCCCGAAATCCTTACTAATGGGAAATATGGGGCCGACAACCCTGGGTCTCAAAAAACTCCCAGATGATCTCAGCCGCATCAAATTGCCTCAAGGGGTCGCTTTGAGGCAGTTTGTCGGTGAAATACCGACCCGGCCAATCATGGGCCCAACCTTTGATGA
>Ga0315535_1001758_pt1 | contig 14226 bp, 13 predicted proteins | sample SalMarSW160220MG_2_FD_203092 | JGI IMG/M metagenome (GOLD analysis project Ga0315535, IMG submission 203092) | Salt marsh sediment microbial communities from the Plum Island Ecosystem LTER, Massachusetts, United States - Salt Marsh Sediment SW1602-20 ...
GCCGGGCGATGAGCTGTCGACGATCGGCGCCGGCGCGCGCGGCCCGGCCTCCGATCCGACCGCACACTGGGACGGCGACGTTTTCCGGGACAAGGTGGCCGGCCCGCACTTCGACCGCGGCGTGGCCGGTGCGGTGCTGCACAGCACCGGCGACATCGTCAGCAGCGCGCCCGAATTGGCTCGCCTTACACTCAATATCGCTGGTGCACACCATGATTCGCGGGCCAGCGGGCATCGCTTGGTGTACGGCGGACACACCATCGGGCTCGCGCTCGCACAGGCGAGCAGGCTGATGCCCAACCTGGCGACGGTACTTGGCTGGGAGTCGTGCGACCACATCGGTCCGGTGTACGAGGGCGACACCCTCTACAGCGAGCTGCACGTGGAATCAGCCGAGCCGACCGACCATGGGGGCGTGCTGGGATTGCGGTCGCTGGTCTATGCGGTCGGCGATGTGGCTGGTGAGCCGGACCGGCCGGTGCTGGACTGGCGGTTCAGCGCGTTCCAGTTCTAGCCCCAGGCTGGCCACGCGCACAATGGTGAGCGTGAGCTCGGCATTGTCCACGTGGGGGAGCAGCGGGCTGGCCTACTTGACCGGTCTGCCCGGCGGACCGCCCGACTTTTCCCGGGCGAGTGTCCTGACGCGCGCCGAGCGGATTGCCGGCGCGATCGCCGACAGCACCGGGCTGGCCATCGACGCGACCACGCTGCTATCCGGGCGGGCCGGATTGCTGGGATTGACCCGCCGCGGCCGGGTGTCACCCGGTGGCGGCACCCGATTGCTACCGGTCCGGGACGGCTGGTGCGCGCTCACCCTTTCCCGCCCCGACGACGTCGCCGCCCTGCCCGCACTGCTGCAGGTCGATGACTTACCCGCCGATCCCTGGGCGATGCTGCAACGGTGGGCCTCGACACAGGCGGTTGCCGCGATCATCGAACGGGCGGGCCTGCTCGACATCCCGGCTGCAGGCATGGGCGAGACCGCGCCCACGCCGCCGCGGATCCACCCGATGGGCCCCCGAGCCTTCCAGCGTGCGTCGACGGGTCTGCTGGTAGCCGACCTCTCGTCGATGTGGGCCGGCCCGCTGTGCGGCCAGCTGTTGGCACGCGTCGGAGCGATCGTCGTGAAGGTCGAAAGTCCACGCCGCCCGGACGGCACCCGAGCCGGAAATCGGGAATTCTTCGACTGGGTCAATGGTGAAAAACTTTCCTACTGCCTCGATTTCGACCGCCAAGCCGACGAACTTCAGGGGTTGCTCGCGGTCGCCGACATCGTGATCGAAAGCTCACGTCCTGCGGCGCTGGCGCGGCGCCGACTCGGACCGGAGCATGTCGCGCCAAGAGCGGGCCGAATTTGGTTGCGGATCAGTGGGTATGACGACAGCAGGCCGGCATTCGGCGACGATGCCGCGGTGGGCGGCGGATTGGTGGGCGCAGCGGTCGATGGGCCGGTCTTCTGTGGCGATGCCATCGCTGATCCGCTGACCGGGCTGGAGGCGACCCGCGCGGTCACCGAATCGCTGGTCCGGGGCGGCGGCGAACTGATCGACGTGTCGATGTCGGGCGTCGCCGCGACCTACGCGGCGCTGCCGACGGAGGCGTCGGTTTCGCATTGGCCGGCGCTGCCACCGCCGGTTCCGCCGCAATCCAGGGCGGCGCCCGGCCTGGGCGCGAATAACGATGCGGTGCGGCGTCTGGTCTCCGAAAGGCGTTGCTTGTCGTGCTGATCCAGCGAGCGACGTTGTTGGGCGGCGGGAGGGCCGACATCCGGGTCGGCGCCCAGATCGACGAGGTGGGTCAGCGCTTGCCCGCCGCCCGCGGTGAGGATGTGCTGGATGCGGCGGGCGGCACCGTGGTACCCGGCCTGTATGACCACCATGTGCACCTGCGTTCGGCGGCCTCCGCCTTGGGATCACTGGTCTTGGGCCCGCCCGCCATCGCTACCAAAGACCAATTAGCGCAGACCCTTTCGCAAGCCGTCCCGGGATCGGACGGATGGATCCGTGGGATCGGCTACCACGAGTCGGTTGCCGGCGACTTGGACCGGGCCGCGCTGGACGCCATGGTGCCGTGCGTCCCGGTGCGCGTCCAGCACCGCAGCGGCGCCCTGTGGATCGTGAACTCGGCGGGGTTGGACCTCGTCGGATTGCCCGAGCACCCGGACGGGCGCCTGCGGCCCACCGACCGAGGCTGGTCCGAAGCCATACCGCGCCGCGAACGCGGCCTGGCCGAGCTGAGCCGTCGCCTAACCGCTTTCGGCGTCACGGGCGTCACCGACGCGACACCCGATCTCGACGCCGACGACATGACGGAGCTGCTCATGGAGCACCGGTGCGGTGAGTTCCGGCCGCGGGTGCGTTTCCTGTCCCCAGGTAAGAAAATCCTGCAGGATGACCGTCTCGATTTGGACGCGCTCACCCTGTGGGTCGGCGGCCACCACACCGACGGGCGGCCGGTTGCCGTGCACTGCGTGACGGCAGCCCAACTGGTGGTGACGATCGCGGCCCTGCGCGCGGCCGGTAGTCATCCGCTCGATCGCATCGAACATGCGGCGGTTGTCCCTGAAGACAATCTGGCCGATCTCGCCGACCTCGGCGTCACCGTGGTGACGCAGCCCAACTTCGTTGCCGAGCGGGGCGACCAGTATGTCGCGGACATTCCTCCCGCCGAGCACGCACAGCTGTGGCGACTCGCGTCTCTGCTGAAAGCCAATGTGCGGGTGGCACTGTCGACCGACATGCCGTTCGGCGACCCCGACCCGTGGGCCGCAATGCGCGCCGCGGTGAACCGCATCACCCCCAGCGGTGCGATCCTGGGTGCGAACGAATGTGTCTCGGCGCGTGAGGCGTTGACGATGTTTCTTGGCTGGCCCGAGGACCCGTGCCGCGCGCGTGGGGTCGCTGCCGGACAGCCGGGAGACTTATGCGTGCTGACCGAGCCACCGGAGGCGCTACTGGCGGACCTGGATGCCGCCGGGGTGGCGGCGACGATCATCGGCGGCCGCGTCGCGTACGCGGCGCGGTGACGGACGGGTCAAACCAGCGCGGCGCCCAAACTTGCGCATTGGCTGTCGAAAAACCGCCGTGAAACTTGAGCTTTGGGTACAAACAAGTCGAATCCGTGGAAAGCGCCCGGGACGACTTCGACGCGGCACGGCACCCCGGCGTCCGCCAGGCGCTGCGCGTAGGCCAGGTCCTCGTCGTGGAACAGGTCGTTGGTGCCCACGCCGATCCACGCCGGTGGCAGCCCGCTGAGGTCGTCACGTCGCGCCGGGACGGCGACGTGTGGGTCGGCGTCGCCCAGATATGCCGCCCAGCCGAAGTGGTTACTGCGCGTGTTCCACAGCCGGTAGTTCGGATTGTCAGCCGTGGCCGAACTGCGGTCATCGAGCATGGGATACGTCAGGAGCTGGAATGCGGGAGCGACTTCGGCACGGTCCCGGGCCAGCAGGGCCAGGGCCGCGGCCAAGCCGCCACCGGCGCTGGCGCCGCCGATCGCCACTCGCCAGGGGTTCACCGAGGGCAGTCCGACCAGCCAGGTCAACGCCGAATAGCAGTCTTCCAGCGGCGCGGGATACGGATGTTCCGGCGCCAGCCGGTAGTCGACCGACGCGACGGTGATGCCAAGGCGTGTGCTGAACCGGCGACAGAGCCGGTCGTCCTGTTGGGCGGTGCCGATCACGTATCCGCCGCCGTGGATCCACAGCAGCGCGGGCGCCGGTTCGTCGACGCCGGCGGGCCGGAACAGCCGCACGCCGGTCCCCGAGCCAAGGGTGATGACCTCGACGTGGTCGTCGGCCTTGCCGAGGCGCCCGCGCAGCGTCGTGAGTGCCCGCATGACGGGCAGGCTGCGGGGACCGACCAGTCGTCGCGGGGCCACCCGGGCGATTCGGCGTAGGTCGGGGTGAACGTCGTTGTTCCGCACCGACCAAGTATCACCCAGCTGTTGTTTGTCAACGGGCATGTTGCCGTCGAGCAGATTTCTGCGTAGCGCCAACGTCGGTGACGTTCCGGACATTGGCGAGACGAGATGAGCGAGCTGCCCGCCACAGCGCCAATCCAACCGTGCCGGGCCAACCACTTACTGGAAGCGTTCGTGTTCGGCGCCGATGAATGAACCGTTCCGCCGGTCGATGCGTACCTGGTGGGTGACCTGGATTAGCCGAGCGCAGATCGGGGTATCGATACAAGTGCTGGCGACCGCAGCGGGCGTCAGCACAATTGCGTTTGCTGGTTCGTCGTCGCAACGTCCCTGCAGGGACCGAGCGCTGGCCGCCCGGTCGGGCACGAGACGAGGGACGTGAAATGCTGGGGCACCTCTACGATCGGGCACTCGACGGCGAGCGATGTTGGATCCGCCATGACGACGGCGAACTGCGACCACTGCCGGCTCACCGCTGGCTGGGCGCTCTATGTTGCGGCGACAGGCCCGACGACGCATTCGATGACGTCTTCGATGAGGCCGTCACCCAGACGTGTACCGGAGCGACGATCGAGCTGGGGTGCGGACCGGGACGGTTGGTGGCGCGGCTGATTCAGCGCGGTATACCCGCCCTTGGTATCGATCGGTCCGCGGCCGCAATCCGCTTGGCAGGCCGCGGTGGTGCGCCCGCCCTGCTGGGGGATGTGTTCGAGCCGTTGCCCGCAATGGGTCTGTGGCAGACGGTTCTGCTGGTCGACGGCAATATCGGCCTCGGCGGCGACCCGCAACGGATTCTCGGACGCGCTGCCGAGTTGCTGGCCCGGGGCGGGTGCTGCGTTGCCGAGTTCGACGTCGAGACCATCGGTATCCGTTCGCGATGGGTGCGGCTGGAATCGGCGGGCGAGGTCGGGCCCTGGTTCAGATGGGCATCGGTGGGGGTGGACAGCGCTGCCACGCTGGCCGCTCACGTGGGTCTGACGCTGACCGACGTCCGTCTGATCGGGCGGCGGGTGATCGCAAGCCTGGCGGCATTGTGAGTCCGTGGAGCCCGCGACAAAGCGCACGTGCGTTTGCGACAAATGCGGCCAAACGGATGAGCAGTGCTGGCGCATTTTTTGGCAAACGTGTTGCCGAATGGGCCCGCGACCTGAGCCGGAGTTCTACGCAAACGTCAGTTTGGGAAAACCGCTCGGGGGTAAAGTCCCCTACATGGTGCTGCGGGGACCGTCCATGACTCCGTGCGTGAAGTGGTTGCTGCGGGCCCGTCCGGCCGACTATGCGCTGGCTATGAGCGTTGCGGGGGCTTCGCTGCCGATCGTGGGCAAGCACCTCGAGCCGCTGGGCGGCGTGGCCGCGATGGGGGTTTGGGGCGCCCGGCAGGTTCCACAAGCCATGTCCGCGATGGCCAAGGATTGGCTGACGCCGGGCACGGGCGACGCGCGCCGCCGGGACCGGGAGAGCGCCCGGGAGGTTTCCCTGGCGGCGCTGCGAGGTGTCGTGTCGTCCGCCGACCTGGATCTGGAATGGCCCGCGGCGGTGCGCACACCACCGATCTGGGAGGCGTTGCGCCAGCACCGTTATCTGCATCGCCGTGCAGTCCACTATGGAGACCATCCCGCGCAGCTGCTCGACGTCTGGCGCCGCAAAGATCTGGCCGCACACCCCGCGCCGGTGCTGATTTTCGTCCCCGGCGGCGCCTGGGTGCACGGCAGGAGCGTGGGGCAGGGTTCTGCGCTGATGTCGCGGCTGGCCGAGCAGGGCTGGGTGTGCCTGGCGATCGACTACCGCGCCGCCCCGCATCACCGTTGGCCGCGCCACATCATCGACGTCAAAACCGCGATCGCGTGGGCGCGGGCCAACGTCGACAAGTTCGGCGGCGACCGCGATTTCGTTGCGATAGCCGGGTGTTCGGCCGGCGGGCACCTGTCGGCGCTGGCCGGGCTGACCTCCGACGACCCGCAACACCGGGCGAAGCTGCCGGAGGGTGCCGACAGTTCGGTGGACGCCGTGGTGGGGATCTACGGCCGCTACGACTGGGAGGACCGTTCGACCGCGGAGCGGGCCCGGTTCGTCGACTTCCTGGAACGGGTGGTGGTCAAGAAGTCGATCGGCCGCCACCCCGAGGTGTTCCGCGACGCGTCGCCGATCGCACGTGCTCATCGAAATGCCCCACCGTTCTTGGTGATTCACGGCAGCAAAGACAGCATCATCCCGGTCGAGCAGGCTCGAACCTTCGTCGATCGGCTGCGCTCGGTCTCGCATTCGATGGTCGGCTATCTCGAGTTGCCCGGTGCGGGTCACGGGTACGACCTCATCGACGGTGAACGGGCCGGTGCGGCCGCGCATGCCACTTCGCTGTTCCTGAACCAGGTTTATCGCACCAAGGCACGGATCGGAGCCAAAGAGGTTATCTGAACTCCTGGTGCTGAGTATGGTCCCTCTATGGATAAGGGGCAGCGATGAAAAGGCTCAGCGGGTGGGATGCGGTCCTGTTATACAGCGAGACACCGAATGTGCATATGCACACCATCAAAGTCGCTGTGATCGAACTGGCTCCGGACAGACGTGACTTCAACATCGAGGCATTCCGCCAAGTCATCTCCGGCCGGCTAAACAAGCTCGAGCCGTTCTGCTATGAGCTCATCGAGGTCCCATTCGGGCTGCACCATCCGATGTGGCGGGAGCACTGCGACATCGACCTCAACTACCACATCAGGCCATGGCAGCTACCGGCTCCTGGTGGTCGTCGTGAATTGGACGAAGCCATCGGGCAGATCGCCAGCACATCGCTCGACCGTACCCGTCCGCTCTGGGAGATGTACTTCGTCGAGGGCCTGGCCAACAACCGGATTGCGGTGGTGGGCAAGATCCACCATGCGCTCGCCGACGGCGTCGCCTCGGCGAATTTGATGGCCCGCGGCATGGATTTACAGCCCGGACCCGAGGGCGGCCCCTACGTGTCGGATCCGGCGCCCACCACGCGGCAGCTGATGGGTTCGGCATTCGCCGACCACCTACGACACCTCGGGCGGATCCCGCACACGATCCGCTACACCGCGCAGGGGCTGGGCCGGGTGCGCCGCAGCTCGCGCAAGCTGTCACCGGAATTGACCCGTCCGTTCGAACCGCCGCCGACCTTCATGAACCACAAGATCACCGCGCAGCGCAGGTTCGCCACCGCCACCCTGGCGCTCGCCGACGTCAAGGAGACCGGCAAGCGGCTCGGGGCAACCATCAATGACATGGTCCTTGCCATGTCGACCGGTGCGCTGCGCACGTTGCTGCTGCGGTACGACGGCAAGGCCGACCCCTTGCTGGCGTCGGTTCCGGTGAGCTTCGACTTCTCGCCGGAACGTATCTCCGGCAATTACTTCACCGGAATGCTGGTCGCGCTGCCCGTGGACCTCGATGACCCGCTGGCGCGGGTACGGGCCTGTCATCAGAACGCCATCACGGCCAAGGAGAGCCACCAGCTGATGGGGCCGGAGCTCGTCAGCCGGTGGGCGGCATACATGCCGCCCACGCCTACCCAAGCGTTTTTCCGGTGGGCATCCGGCCGCGACGGGCACAACAAGATCCTCAACTTGAACATCTCGAACGTTCCCGGCCCCCGCGAGCGGGGCCGGGTGGGCGGGGCGCTGGTCACCGAGATCTATTCGGTGGGGCCGTTGACGGCCGGCAGTGGCCTCAACATCACCGTGTGGAGTTATGTCGATCAGCTCAACATTTCGGTTCTCGCCGACGGGGCCACCCTCAAGGACCCGCATGAGGTGACCGAGGCCATGGTCACTGATTTCATCGGAATACGCCGCGCCGCAGGGCTTTCCGAAGAGCTTACGGTCGTCGAGGCCGCCATGGCTCAAGCCTGAACAAGGCCTGATCGGCGCGGCCCGGTAGGCGACTCGGCCGCACGGTAACCGGAATCTCGGGGGATGCTAACGGCATTTCCGCTGACCGCTACCATCGGTCCGACAGCAGCCACCAATACCCGAAGGAGCTGTGCGGCACTGTGACCACCGAAGGAAGAGGACCACTCAAGGAAGAGGGAGCGATGTGAGCGAAGAGGCCGGCAACCCCGAACCCGAGGTCCTGGTTGAACGACGGGATCGCATCCTGATCGTCACGATCAACCGGCCGAAGGCCAAGAACGCGGTCAACGCCGCGGTCGCCAACGGTCTGGCCGATGCCATGGATCAGCTCGACGGCGACACCGGCCTGTCGGTGGGAATCATCACCGGCGCGGGTGGTTCTTTCTGCGCGGGCATGGATCTCAAGGCTTTTGCGCGGGGTGAATTACCCATCGTCGAGGGCCGCGGCATGGGCTTCACCGAACGTCCGCCCGCCAAGCCGCTCATTGCCGCGGTGGAAGGTTTCGCCCTGGCCGGCGGCACCGAGCTGGCGCTGGCCACCGACCTCATCGTGGCATCCAAGGATTCGGCGTTCGGTATCCCGGAGGTCAAGCGTGGTCTGGTGGCCGGCGGTGGTGGGCTGTTGCGGCTGCCCGAGCGTATCCCGTACGCGATCGCCATGGAGCTGGCACTGACCGGTGACAATCTGACGGCCGAGCGCGCTCACGAGCTGGGCCTGGTCAACGTATTGGCAGAGCCGGGAACGGCGCTGCAAGAGGCGATCACCCTGGCCGAGAAGATCGCCGCGAACGGGCCACTGGCGGTGGCCGCTACCAAACGGATCATCATCGAGTCCCGCGGCTGGAGCCCCGACATCATGTTCGCCGAGCAGAACAAGCTGTTGGCTCCGGTGTTTTCGTCCAATGACGCCAAAGAAGGCGCAATCGCCTTCGCGGAGAAACGTCCACCACGCTGGACGGGCACTTGATCGCCGGAAGCCCAGGTGACAACCCTGGTGGCCCGCGGCGATACTTAGATGGCTTACACTGTTGGCTAGATTTGTAAAGGGCGGGGATCCTAGAAGGATCGAGGATGAGCGTTTCGTTGCTGCTTGAGATGGCTGCGTCGAGCAACCCCGATCGCACGGCCGTTGTTTCTGAGGGGGCATCCGGCTCCATGCGGTTGACGACGCAGCAGCTCAGCGATCTTGCCGACGGCGGCGCCGGTGTGATCGTGGGATCGAATGCCAAGCACGTGGTCTACGTGGGCACCGGCGGCGCGATGCTGCCGGTGCTGATCTTCGCCGCGGCCCGTGCCGGGCTCCCCTTCACCCCGATCAACTACCGGTTGTCCGCGGACGGCATCCAGGCACTGGTCGAGCGGCTCCCCGGACCGCTGGTGATCGTCGACGGCCGCTACCGCGACTCGCTAGGCGAGGTATCGCGGTGCCTGATGACCAGCGACGAATTCCTGGCCGCCGCGCGCGCTGGCGAGCCGACGGCGGAATTTCCCGACCCGGACTCCGTCGCGATTGTGTTGTTCACGTCGGGCACCACGTCGCAACCCAAAGCCGTCGAACTTTCGCACAACAACCTGACCAGCTATGTGACCGGCACGGTGGAATTCGAGTCGGCCGCCGAAATGGACGCCGCGCTGATCTGCGTGCCGCCGTATCACATCGCCGGGGTCGGCGCCGCGCTGTCCAACCTGTACGCCGGCCGAAAGATGGTCTACCTGCCCAACTTCGATGCGCAGGAATGGGTTCGGCTGATCAACGCCGAGAATGTGACCACCGCGACGGTGGTGCCCACCATGCTGGCCCGGATCGTCACCGTCCTCGAGGCCGGCGGTGCCGAGCTGCCGTCGCTACGCAATTTGGCCTACGGCGGCTCGAAGGTCGGCTTGCCGCTGGTGCGCCGGGCGCTGGAACTATTGCCGGGGGTGGGCTTCGTCAATGCCTACGGCCTGACCGAGACGAGTTCGACCATCGCGGTGCTGACCCCCGACGATCATCGCGCGGCGCAGGCGGCGTTATCCACCGGGGATGCGGCCGTTGCCAGGAGGTTGGGGTCGGTCGGCCGCGCGGTACCCGGCATCGAGTTGCAGATCCGCGACGAAGCCGGCAACCTGCTCGGGCCGGGCGAAACCGGTGAGCTGTTCGTGCGCGGCGAGCAGGTCTCCGGCCGCTACACCGGAATCGGCTCGGTGCTCGACGACGACGGCTGGTTCGGAACCAAGGATGTCGCCATGCTCGACGAGGACGGCTACCTGTTCATCGGCGGGCGCAGCGATGACACGATCATCCGCGGCGGTGAGAACATCGCTCCCGCCGAGCTGGAAGAGGTGTTGGTCGAGCACCCTCACGTTCGCGACGTCGCCGTGGTCGGTGTCGAGGATCCGCAGTGGGGCCAGGCGATTGTCGCCGTGGTGGTGCCGGCTGCGGGCGTCGATCCCGACCCCGGGCAACTGCGCGAGTTTGTCCGCAAAAGCTTGCGCGGATCACGTACTCCCGACCGCGTAGTGTTTCGCGACGAGCTACCAACTACCGCCACCGGCAAGGTGCTGCGCCGGGAGATCATCGAGGAGCTGGAAGGACTGCACGCATGATCAAGAACGGAACCCGTCTGGCCAGTCAGGTATGTGACACGCAGGTGATCGTGGTCAGAAGTGCCGACAGCCTGGACGACCTGCGCTGCGGCGGTGTGCCGATGGTGCCGATCGGCGCCGAGCGTTCGGGTGAGCTCGACCCGGCGTTCGCCGACGGCGCCGTGATGGGCAAGCGCTACGTCGACGAAACCGGTGCCGAGGTGCTGGTGACCAAGCCGGGTGCCGGGAGCCTGAGCATCGGCCAGGCCCCGCTACATCTCAAAGAGGTCAAGCCGCTGCCGGCCAGCGACTAACGGTCAAGTAGGCTCGCCCTGCTTGACCGGAATTTCGTTGTGAACGACGAATTCCCTTGCCTTGATCAGAAATTCGAGTTGTTCGCCAACCTGGTGCAGCGGGTTGGCGCTGCGGGTCGAGCGGGAAAGAAGGACAGCGCCTTCCAGGGCGGCGATCGAGGTCATCGCAAGCGACTCGGCATCGGCTTCCTCGAAGCCGTCGTTGACGAAGGCCCGTGTCAGCGCGGCACACCAGCGGCCCAGGATCGCACCGGCCTCGGCGGACAGCCTGGGTTCGTCCTCGTCGGAGCCGATCGCCGCGGCCACCACAGGGCAGCCGGCGGTGAAGTCGTCCTCAGTCAGTTGGCGCTCCCAGAACTCGACGAATTCGCGGAGCAGCGCCCTGGCGCCCCAACCGGCAGCGTCGTCGATCATCGCGGTGATGGAATCGCCGGAATACCGCAGCGCCTCGGTCAGAATCTGATTGCGCCCGTCGGGAAAGTGGTAGTACACGGAGCCGCGCGGCGCGCCGCTGCGGGCGAGCACCTCGTCGATGGTGACCCCGGCCGCGCCGCGCTCACGCATCACTTCGGCTGCGCTGACCAGCATCTTTTTGCGAGTATCGCAGCGCTTCGTCGGAGTGGATTCCGCTTTGTCGTCGGCGGTAGTCGGCACTCTCGTACCTCCCGTGGCTAGCGTCACGCAGCGTGTGAATGCCGCGGTACCGGCCAGTGCATGTTACGCGGGCTGAAGCGGAAGGGGCGCCGCTTCAAGTCGGGCATCTCGCGGGTGAATTGGTAGCCGGCGATGTTCAGCTCGATGATCCACATTTTTCTCTCCCGGCCTGTCAGCGGCCCCATGATTATGCTGAGGATCATATAAGACATCGGTCCAGCAATCAAATTTAATGCCCTAAGTAAATCCACCAGCACTGGAAATGGCGCTCTAGGCGTAAATGAGGGCCGCTCGGCGGAGTCGCGGCCCCCGCCGTTCTATGCGCCAATGCATAATCCGTAGCCAGGATGCCGCCGCGGCGTCAAACAGGCACCGAGCGTGCACTCAGCGCGAAAAATGGGCAAAAATTTCGCAGTGAGTACACGCTCGGCGTGGAAGCGCTAGTCGACGGTGTAGCCCATCGGCATCAGCACGCTCTTCTGCTGCGTGAAGTGCTCGACACCTTCTGGGCCGTTCTCGCGGCCGATGCCGGAGTTCTTGTAGCCGCCGAACGGGCAGCACGGGTCGAAGGCGTACCAGTTGATGGCATACGTCCCGGTGCGGATCTTCTCCGAGATTTCGATGCCCTTTGCGATGTTGGTGGTCCACACGCTGCCGGCCAGCCCGTATACCGAGTCGTTGGCGATCTTGATCGCCTCCTCTTCGGTGTCGTAACCGATGATGCTCAGCACCGGCCCGAAAATCTCCTCCTGGGCGATCGTCATCTTGTTGTCGACGTCGGCGAACACCGTGGGTTGCACGAAGAAGCCCTTGTCCAGGCCCTCCGGTCGGCCGCCGCCGCACACCAGTCGGGCGCCCTCCTCGATGCCCTTGGCGATGTAGCCCTCGACCCGGGCGCGCTGCTTCTCCGAGATCAACGATCCGATCTGGGCGGCCGGGTCCGACGGCGGCCCCACCGGCAGCGCCTGCACGAAAGCGCTTACCGCATCCACGATTTCGTCGTACCGCGAGCGGGGAGCCAGGATACGGGTCTGCCCCACGCAGGCCTGCCCGGTGTTCATGATCCCGGCGAACACCATCATCGGGACCGCAGCAGCCAGGTCAACGTCCTCCAGGACGATCGCCGCCGATTTCCCGCCGAGCTCGAGGGTGCACGGCTTGAGCATGTCCGCGGCGCGCCGGCCGATCTCCTTGCCGACGGCCGAGCTGCCGGTGAAGGTGAACAGGTCGACGTCGGCGTTGGAGGTCAGCACCTGACCGGTCTCGATCCCGCCGGGCACCACCGACAGCACGCCCTCAGGCAAGCCGGCCTCGGCGAACACCTCCGCCAAAGCGTTTGCCGTCAGCGGTGTTTCGGCTGCCGGCTTGAGCACCACCGTGCACCCGGCCAGCAGCGCCGGGCCCAGCTTGTTGACCGCCAGGAACAGCGGCACGTTCCAGGCCACGATCGCGCCCACCACGCCGATCGGCTCGCGATGGACGATGGTCTGCCCGTAGGCGCCATTGCGGATCTCCCGCCACTTGACCTGGTCGACAGCCGGGCCCGCGAAGAAGTTCATCGCCCCCATCGAACCCATCCAGTGCATGGTCTCGATGACGGTCGGCGGCTGGCCGGTCTCGTCGGCCAGCAGCTTGGCGAACAGATCCTTGCGCTCCTCCAACAGCTTGACCGCGTTGGCGATGACCGCCGCGCGCTCCTTCGGTGCGGTCGTGGGCCAGGGGCCGTTGTCGAACGCCGCGCGCGCCGCCGCCACCGCAGCGTCGACGTCGGCCGCCGCCGCCAGTGGCACCTTGCCGACGTACTCGCCGGTCGCCGGGCAGTGCACCTCGATCACTTCGGAGGTCGACGGCTTGGTCCACTTGCCGCCGATGAAGAGTTTGTCGTATTCCGTCGTCTGGCTGTCGGGCATATGCGCCGCTCCTCCTGATCGCTCCGTTCCTCGCAAGCGGGTGGTACCCCCACTGCATCGCCGGCGGCTATGGCGCCACCCTACCCAAGCAAAGACAAAACGAGAACACGTTTCATTATCGCGGCCGGAGTACGAGCACGAGATTGCTCACCAGGAACTCGCGTAGCACCGGCACCGACGTCAGCCGCCACGCCCATCGGGGGTGGTAGCGAGGAAATGCGGCCACCGCCGCACCGGTGCTTGCGGCCCAGGCAAGGCCGTCGGCCGCGGACACCGCGAACAACGACGACCCGTAGTTGTTTTTCGCCGGATGGCCGTGCTTGCGGGCATAGCGTGCGGCGGCGCGGGCACCGCCCAGGTAGTGAGTCAGGCCCATCTCGTGGCCGCCGAAGGGGCCCAGCCAGACGGTGTAGGACAGCACGGCGAGCCCGCCCGGCCTAGTCACCCGCAGCATCTCGCGACCCAGCTGCCACGGTCGCGGTACGTGTTCGGCGACGTTGGAGGACAGGCAGATGTCCACCGAGTCATCGGCGAACGGCAGCGCCATCCCGGAGGCCCGTACGAATGGATCGGTGGCACCGGCGTAAGCGGGCCCCGCCGCGTGCATTTCACTCGGGTCCGGTTCCACACCGATGTAGCGGACACCGGCTGCGGCGAATGCCGCCGCGAAATGGCCGGGCCCGCCACCGACGTCGAGCAGCGTGCGCCCGGCGGGCGGCTCACCGCGAGTGGCCAGCCACAGATCGCCCACCATCGCCGCGGTGTCGGCTGCCAGCGTGCTGTAGAAGCGTGCCGGGTCCGATCGCTCGTGGCGGAACTCTGACAGCAGCCGCAGTGAGCGGGCCAAGGTTGCCCGGCGAGCGAAGATGTCGGTGGCTGCCACCGGCTAACCCTACGGCCGGCATCCGGCGCGCAATATGACGCCGGGGTCACGTTCGCGATGGTCTGCATGCACGGCGCGCATCGTCGCCGGGCTGGGTTGATTGCCCGGCT
>Ga0315535_1001759_pt1 | contig 14216 bp, 12 predicted proteins | sample SalMarSW160220MG_2_FD_203092 | JGI IMG/M metagenome (GOLD analysis project Ga0315535, IMG submission 203092) | Salt marsh sediment microbial communities from the Plum Island Ecosystem LTER, Massachusetts, United States - Salt Marsh Sediment SW1602-20 ...
GGGCCCGGTGGAACTGTTTTCGAATTTTAGCTGTACATTTTAGAGTTACCTTTGCTGATGTATTAATACAGAAACCTAAACAGCCATTGGGAGCGATCTTAAAGGTATACGTATTGTCAATAATAAAATCGCCCGTGGGAGTATACAATACCCTGTGACCAATTCCTATATTTATGCACGTCATCAAGACCAGCGGAATTGATCATGGATTGGGAGAACTGAAGTAGCTTTTCCATTTTGTCAGATGCTTTCTGCAAAAAGAAGAATAATATGCCGAATGGAAATGACAAATATTGAAATATATGATGATTCCAATCGCTGAGAGCATCCCTAACCAATGTATTGAGCTGGGGCCTGTCTTATGTATTCCCCTTGCTTTTTCTGAAGGTGATCCCTCCGAAATCTAGAATGAAATAATTTTCATCCTCTGTGAACATCATGGTAAAACCAAACCCCGATCCCAGGCCGCTGGTGACCGCATATTCACCGGAGATCACACTCAGGGGAAAGGAAAACTCACCCTCGTATGCAATTAATGTCAGCATCAGCACATCCTCCCCTGTCTTCTCACAGGGTACGAACTCGTTTTCAGAAAGTGCTTTTAACACGAAATTCCTGTGATCCCTGTCGATCACCAGGTGGTCGTCCTCCGCTGTAACAGTTAAATACGAAAATCCCTGGGAATAATTCCCCATATGGTTCTGCAGGATCTCAACAGGCAAATGGATGGGTACGATTTCCGACCGGACTTCCTGGATGACATTCGAAGGAATGATGTCGGGAATGCTTAACCCGAACCGATGGATGAAGTGATTGCTGAAGTCGTTCTTAAGCGATTCACCCTCTGCTGAATTGATCAGGATCATGGCGGCAGCATCTTGACCAGGGATCAGGATCAGTAAGGCGTGTCCTGATGCAGCATCGCCTGCATGGGTGACTGCAAAAAGAGAGTCATTGGCAAACATGAACCATCCCAATCCCTTTTTATTGGATTCAATCAGTACGTCACCCCTCTGGCGTAACGAATAAGATCATTCAAGTTCGTGAAGATACCTCCCGAGGCAACATCTCTGAATCCATATTCATGCGTGCTGTTTCCTCCGGAATAAATCCTGGTTGTATTTGGCAGGGAATCCATAAAAAAATCCGAATGATCCATTCCTAGGGGTCCGAATATATGCTGTCGGATATAATCGGGGTAGTCGAGGGAACTTACCACCTTGATGAGATGCCCAAATATATTGTAGCCCGAATTGGAATACGATTCGACCATTCCCGGGGGATACAATAAATAGGTTTCATTGATGAATCCCGGCACATCTTTCCCATATGACGGTATCATTCAGCATCACTGCGGCGCTTACGCCGATCAGGTTATCGGATTCCATTTTTGAGGAAATGAGATCTTCCAATTCTGCCCTCATCCCTGAAAAAGCATCCGGGTCCTGGGCAGTGACATTGCCTGACAAAAGGAACAGGTACAGGTTCGGGTACAGGTGACAGATGGTTTTCCTATGCATTTCCTCGGGTTTTTATTGATTTAGCCAAACTCTTTTAAATCAATCCAGGCGCAGTGATGCGGAAGGATTTGTGGTGATGGTCCTGAATAGTTTGACACCGATCATGAGCATATACATGAACAGGGCAAGCAGGGCAGACGGAACGATCACGTCGAGTCCAAACCGGCAGCGAAAGGCAAAGTTGCTCAACCATTCCCTGGAAAGGTACCATCCGAACACTCCGCCGAAGACCGTTGATATCAGGATGATTTTTACGGAATCCATTAACAGGAAATTCAGCAGGGCCGTGCCGGAGGCTCCCATCACTTTTCTTATGCTTATCTCTTTTGTCCTTTCCTTGAGAGACAATGACATAAGGCCGAAAATTCCCAGGCAGGAGATGAACAGGGCCATGAGAGAAAGGTAATTCATGCTTTTGGAAAGCTGCCTGTCGTCCCGGTACTGTGAATCCAGATGATCGTCCAGCAATGCATATTGCATCGGGATGCCCGGCACGTATTTCTTCCAGACATCTTCGATATAGTTCATGGTTTTTGACATACCGGCGCTGTTGACTTTGAGAGAAACAAACTGCCAGTAATAATACTCCTCTGCAACTCCTATCCCCAGCGGCGTAATGGAGTTGTGCAACGATTCAAAGTGAAAATCCTTCGTCAGCCCGACCACGGTACCCAGGTTTTTATCGAACCCGAATCCTGCTCCCACGGGCGATTCCAGGCCCATCCTGTCCGCCGCCGCCCTGTTGATAATATAGGCACGTCCGTTATCGGATTTCATTTCCGGCAAAAAGTACCGGCCGCTTTCCATCTGGATACCATACAGGTTCATAAAATCGTAATCCACGATCATCCTATAGAAGAAAGGATTATCTTCATCGTTCTTTCCTTCCCACACAGGGATATTGGACCAGCCAACCATCGATGGAATGCCGGTTGAAAAGGCTACCGCCTGGATATCCGGATTGTTCAGCAGGTCCTGTTTGAATAAATCCATTTTATTCATCAGGTTGAAATCCTCCGCGTAGAACAGGTTGATAAGATCCAGGTAAATGATATTCTCCTTCTGGTATCCGAGGTCCTTGTCCCTGGTATAGGACAACTGCTTGATGATGGTCGCCGAACCAATGATGAGCGCGATAGATATGGAAAACTGGACAACCACGACGGCCTGCCTGAACTGCCTTCCTCCCCTGGTCAGATTGATGATAGCCCCCCGGATTGTCTCCCCCACCTTGTACCGCGAAAGGTAAAATGCAGGGTAAACACCCGAGATGAAGGCCATCAGGGCAATCAGTACGATACTGACCATCAGCACCTGCCAGTTCCAGACTGAATGGAAATCTAGTCTCTGTTCCATGGTTGCATTGAAAAAGGGCAGGGCAAGCCATACTACCAGGAGGGCAACCATATACGACAGAAGGACAATGGCCAGGGATTCACAGAAGAACTGGCGGATCAGCACCGGTCGTTGCGCACCCAGGAGTTTCCGGATGGAAACATCCCTGATCCTTGTCCGGTAGTGCGCAATGTAAAGGTTCAGATAGTTAAAACAGGCGATAAACAGAATGAACAACCCGGCCGTAAGAAAGATGAACAAAGTCCCCCTGTCTCCAGTCCCCAAGATCTGCTGGTTAAAGTGGATATCGTACAACGGTTGCAGATGGAATGACCAGGAGTTGCCGTTAAATCCCTCCAGATTGTATTTCCTTAATTTTGCATCCAGGAGCGCCAGGTCACTGTTCTTATGCAGCGTCAGATAGGTCTGATAGGAGTTGTGAAACCAGTTTTCGCTCAGCAGGCTTCTGTTAAGGACCGATTCGAGGGTGGTGAAGGATGTAAGCATGTCGAACTGAAGGTGCGAGTTTCCCGGAATATCCTCGAGAACTCCCGTTACGGTCATCTGGTTCCCGTCGTTCATTACCAGCTGCCTGCCCAGGGGCTCTTCCTCGCCGAAATACCTTTGTGCCATCTTCCGGGAGAGTATAACTGAATGGGGAGCATCCAGCGCGCTGCCTTTATCTCCGGCTGTCAGCGGAAATGAAAAGATCTCCAGGAACTCCGGATCAACAACCAGGACCTCTTCGTTAAGGTACTGGTCACCAAGTTCGAAATTCCATCTTTTTACAATGGTCCTGGTAACGAGATCCACTTCAGGCAGTTCATTTTCCCAGGTAGGTTTAAGGATGGCAGGGGAAACCACCCACCAGTCCGAGCTGCTTCCCACGACCTGGTTCCCGGGCTGGTGCATAACCACCCGGTAGATGTTCTTCCCGTTCTTGTGGAACCTGTCGAAATTCAGTTCGGAATGAATAAACAAGATGATCAGCAAACAGCTGAAAATTCCGATAGTCAGTCCACTGATATTGATGATTGCAAACGTCTTGTGCCGCCTTAGAAATCTGATGGAGGCAAGAAGATCCCTGATAAACATAGTCCTGATTGCTAGTTGGTTCTCTCAAAAGACGAAGGATCGATAAGTATGTTGCACAACAGGTTTCGGGGAATTCCAGCTTGTTCCCTCAGTCCTCATCCTCCCCCACTGCCACTAAAGCAGCATGTACAGATGAGGGAACCGGGCTGTTGAGTCCTTTTCAGAATAATTGTCGCACCCCCCAAATGAAAAAAGCTCCCCCGATTGCGAAAAACAGGGCAAAGGAGAAAATAGCTAAAAAATTCTTCACACGATATTTCATCGGTTTCTTCATGGTAGAAGCTTATGTTGAGGTCTATGGTATAAGTAAACTGCGATATTCGACATTTAGAAAAGCAGACTGCTCCGTCTGGATCGGATAAGGGTGTTCAACTACCCCTTTGTGTGCATTCAATAACAGAGCCAGTCCTTGTTCGGTTCACTTCTCCAGCTTATTGTAGAGCCAGGCAAAGATCCAACCACCTATTACGCCATAAACGAATCCCCATAAAAGTCCGAGGATTGCCCCCACCCAGCTAACCTGATACCCTATAAACAGCTTATGAAGCTTGGCAAGCTGAACCCCTTCCTGGTTGAAGATGATAAACAAAACTGTTATGACAAGAATAACAACACCCAGTAATATACCGGCCGATAATGCGAAAGCCCTTGTGTTAAGTTTCATACGCTTGATTTTGGAATTAGAAAACATTCAAAGAACAGGAAACAGAAGAGAATAATAGGTGTCAATAAATGCAAATCTATGCATTACCTGCATCCCTGTCAACTTATTCTATGATTCAAGTCGCATTGAGCATCCAAATCTGGAGTGTAATCATCACAAGCTCATGAAATTGGCAGTTTCATTTTTAATCAGACCGTAAACACTCGGCCGGATTTATCCTGGCCGCCTTTAATACCACAAAAGTCACTGCCAGTAAGGAAATGGCCAGTACGATGAAGACTGCTAAAACAAACACACCCATATTTACAGAGGTACGATAAGCAAAATTCTGCAGCCATTTATCAGCAGCGTAATATGCAACAGGGACGGCAAGGATGCTTGCGATCCCAACCCATTTTACAATCCCTGTATTCAGGAGTATCAAAATATCTGCGGCTGAAGCACCGTTTGATTTTCGAATCCCGATTTCCTTTTTTCGTCTTTCACTGGTATAGGAAACCATCCCGAACAACCCCAGGCATGCAATTAAAATTGAAAACAAAGCTGAAAATTTAATGACCAATCCAAACTTCGTCTCGCTTTCATACAATTGGTCGTATTTATCTTCAAGAAAATTGTATTGAAATGGAATATCCGGTATGATTTCATTCCATACCTTCTCAACATGATCAATGGCTGCTTTCCTATTCTGTCCATCGACCTTAATCATGATCGTGTTCAACATACGCGAGTAGTTCATCAATACAGCAGGCGAAATCTTCTGGTGAAATGATTCATTATGCACGTCTTTATAGATTCCAAGAATCTCTTGTTTCCCACCAAACACAGACATTCTGAAACCGATAATACTGTCCATCCCAAAGGCTTTGGCAGCGGCCTCATTGATAATCATTCCACCTACATCACTAGCCCTGTCCCATTGATAATTCCTGCCTTCCACAATCTCGAGCCCCATGGTTTCGACAAAATCCGGATCAGCCTCCATAAGCTGAAAGGATTTTTTCACGCCATTAAACTCTTCGTCGGTGGTTATATGATAGGGACTACCAAATTCATTTCCCGCACGGCTTACGCTATAAATAGCAGGGCTTTTCAAAATTTGTTGCTTGAATAATTCATATTTTTCATTGATGTCCTCATTGGAAGAAAAGTAGAAGATATTTGTATTATCGAAACCCAAATCTTTTGTCTTCATAAAATTGATCTGTTTCGAAATGATCACTACCCCGATAATCAGAATAAGAGAAATTGTTATTTGAATGATAGATAATGATTGTCTGAATATTTTACCCTTATTGCCGGTAGTTACTTCATTCTTTAATGTTTTTATCGGATTAAAGCGGGACAAAACAATGGCAGGATAGAATCCGGCCAGGACACCAAGTACAATGGTCCCTGCCAGGAATATCAGAAGGACTTGTGGTTTATCAATATATCCGATAGATAACTCCTTCCCGACCATGGTATTAAAAAATGGTTTTATAGTTTCTGTAAGAATAAGGGAAGCTATTACAGCAATCATTACCAATACAATTGCTTCACCAATAAACTGGTTAATGAGGTTTTTACGAGAGGCTCCTCCAACTTTCCGAAGGCCTATCTCTTTACTCCTTAATGATGATTTTGCCAGGGAAAGATTTATAAAATTGATTAAAGCAATTACCAGGATAAGAACACCTATAAGAATAATCAGGGATATGAATTGACGTTTGTTATTTCCAAAAAATGGCACCTCACCCAAAGGGACCATTTTCATTGTAATGTCAGCTGCCTCTTCACTGGCCGGATCAATTTCATAAGTTTCACAAGTAAATTTGACAAACTCATCCCGGGCTTTATTTTCAAAGTCATGCGTATCAATTTGGTCGTGAAGCAATACATAAGTAAGATATCCCCAATTGTAGTAATCCTGATCGGCGTCAATACCTCCGGGTTTAATATCATTCAATGTGATAAACGATGCAATGGCTGTATATTGAATGGATGAGTTGTTGGGTAGATCTGCAACAACTGCTGTGATGGTGAAATGATGCCTGATTCTTCCTTCTGCGCTTACAAAACCGACGCTTCTATTCACAGCATCCGTACTCCCGAAAAGTTTTATGGCCGATGATTCTGTCAGGACAAGTGAATAAGGATCTTTAAGGGCAGTCGATAAATCACCTGCAACGGGAGCTGCACTGAACATATTAAAAAAGTCAACATCCGCATAAATAATATTTTCGAATTCAACAAGTTCTTTTGATTCCAAAGACGTCAGGTAGGCTTTCTTCCCACCCCCGTAATGCTGATCTATACGAACCATATACTTAATCTCGGGAAAACTTTCTCGCATTGAATACCCTAAACGAGCAGATGTTTCAAAACCATCATTAACACTTACCTGGTATATTTTTTCGTAATTATCATGGTATTTATCGTAGGTTAATTCACTCACAACGTACATGATGATAAGCGTAAATATGGAAATCCCGATGGCAAGTCCGCCGATATTGATCGCTGAATGCAGTTTAAACCTTACTATATTTCTGATAGCGGTTATCATGTAGTTCTTAATCATAATCTTAAAGCTTTGACCCCTGTAAGTCAAATTGCATACCGAAATCATATACCACTATAAACTAAGCGCTTAGGTCATTTATTAAAACAGAACATTACAGCCATATTGCCTAATATATGGACATTCACTGCCTAAATTTTAGACATTTGCGAATGAATGACATACCTTTGCTACCAGGGATAAAAAATACTGAATGGTGAAAAGAAGAAAACTTTTAATCGTTGATGACAACAAGAACATTCTTACTGCGCTGACCCGTCTGCTTGAGATGGAGGTTGACGAAGTTCACACCGCCAGCAATCCCAACTTAATTCACAGCCTGGTCCGGTCAAATGATTATGACGCCATCTTTTTAGACATGAACTATTCGGCGAGCGTTCAATCCGGAAACGAAGGCATCTTCTGGATGAAAGAAATTCTTAAAATGGATCCGGGTGCAGTGATCATTCCCATCACGGCATATGGTGATGTTGACCTGGCAGTAAGGGCAGTAAAAGAAGGCGCTGCTGATTTTGTAGTAAAACCATGGGACAATGACAAATTACTGGCAACCTTAAACTCGGCCTGTAAACTAAGGCAATCAAAACTTGAAGTTGAGACCTTAAAGGAAAAGCAAAAGTCCCTGGTTGAAAAAATTGAGAAGAAGTATTCCTGTATCATCGGATCATCATCCGTCATGCAGGAGATTCATGAAACCATTAAGAAAGTAGCCGGAACGGATGTAGACATCCTCATCCTTGGCGAGAATGGAACGGGAAAAGAACTGGTTGCCCGTGAAATACATCGACAATCCATCCGGAATCAGGAAATACTGATCAGTGTGGATATGGGTTCTTTAAGCGAATCTTTATTTGAAAGCGAAATGTTCGGGTACGAGAAAGGGGCTTTTACCGATGCAAAAGAGATGCGCAGAGGACGCTTTGAAATAGCTTCTGATGGAACCATGTTTTTAGATGAAATAGGAAACCTTTCACTATCCATGCAGGCCAAACTATTATCTGCATTGCAGAACCGAACCTTTACGCGAATTGGTGCAAATACTCCCATAGAATTTGATACACGGCTGATTTGCGCTACAAACAAGAATCTGAAGGAGATGATTTCGGAAGGGTTATTTCGCGAAGATCTGTTTTTCAGGATGAATACCATTGAGATAACCATTCCTCCCCTGCGGGATCGTGGTGATGATATTTTGGAGCTAACAGAATTTTTCCTTAACACTTTCAAAGCAAAGTATGGAAAGGACTCCTTGAAACTGGATAAAGACGCTTCTAAAGTTTTAAAGCATTACCATTGGCCCGGAAATGTCAGGGAGTTGCAACACACCATCGAGAAAGCGGTTATTTTATGTGATACCCAAAGGATAAGATCTGAGGATTTGTATTTGCCCAGGCAGGAATTGAAATCCTCCGAAGCTTCACCTGTTACCTTAAACGAAATTGAGAAACACGGTATATTGAAAGCGCTTGAAAGAAATAAGGGGAATGTTTACAAAACAGCCAAAGAGTTGAATATTGCAAGACAAACACTCTACAACAAGATTCAGAAACATAAACTTTAGAAGCCATTTTATGTATAGCAAAAGTCTCTTCTCAGCAGTTCTTTCCAGAATCATTCTCATCATCATCAGCTCCTTTGCTTTTATCTATGTAATTCCCTACCTGCACAAAGAATATTACCTGAGTCTTATTGGAATAGGAATACTGATCATCTATCAGGTGTATAATTTAGTCCATTATGTAAATAAGACAAACCGCAAACTGGCTCATTTTTTTAATTCGGTCCGTAACGAAGATTCTGTACTTACCTATTCGCATGATCATGAAGGGAAAATCTTCGATTCCCTTTATGGCTCAATGAATGAACTTAATCATTCCATTGGTGAAATACGAAGACAGAATGCCCGGCAAAGCATCTTCCTGAATAACCTGGTTGAACAGGTGGGTGTAGGCTTGATTTCGTATACCTTGGATGGAAACGTAGAGATTTACAACAATGCTGCGAAGAGATTATTACAGATCAGTCAGCTAAGCAACATACGTGAACTAGGCATCAGGTATCCCGAACTTTTCAAATGTATTGAGGAATTACAACCTGATAATCATCAGGTGATGAAGATAATGACCGAACAACTGGCGCTGTTTCTTTCATTGAAACTCAGCATATTTAAATCTGAAAAGGAGACGCTGAATCTTTTATCCATTCAGAATATCCGGGTAGAACTGGAGCAAAACGAACTGGATTCCTGGCAAAAATTAATCCGGGTATTAACACACGAAATATCCAATTCCATCAGCCCGATAACCTCCCTGGCAAACACAACCAAAAAATATTTTGTACGAAAAGATACGGGAACAATGATGAAAATTGATGAACTGGATGATGCTCTGCTGCATAAAACCGTTGATAGCCTTGATACCATTGAAACTACAGGCAAAGGATTAATTGATTTTGTAGGTAAGTATAAAAGTCTGACAGCACTGCCACAACCCAAATTTGAGAAATTCCAAATCCGTGATTTGTTTGATAAACTTCAAACCTTACTCATAGAAGAGGCCGATTCCAATATCCTTGCTTTAGAATTCAAGAGCTCGCCGGATACCCTTGAACTCACAGCAGATTTTAGTTTACTGGAAAAGGTTCTGATTAATTTGATTAAAAATGCATTTCAGGCCATGGAGAAACCCAAGGAGGGCAAGGTTCAGGTGAGTGCTTTTAAGAATATTGAAAACAGCGTGATCATAGAAGTCAAGGACAATGGATGCGGAATTCCATCAAATATTATTGATGATATTTTTATCCCGTTTTATACAACCAAAAATGACGGATCGGGTATCGGATTGAGCCTGTCCCGGCAAATCATGAGATTACATAGCGGGACCCTTACCGTTCGTTCCATTCCGAACAAAGAAACCGTATTCAGCCTGGTATTTTAAGTAAAATCTTAATCCAATACCCGTTTGAACATCGGGAGCATTATCAACCCATAAATCTTCTTTTAGATATACCCATAAAGCAATATTTCCTTTTGCGTAGGTAAACACCAGGGTATTGGAAGACAAGGGTCTGTAAAGGTGAGATATTGCATACCATAATCAATTGAAAACATGCGATTGTTAATTTTAATCTCATGAAGGTTTGATAATGGAATGTTGAACTTTATCTGATATTCCCGAAAAACACCATCAGCTTCGAATTCCATTGTTTTCGAGGGACTGTTGGCAATATCATATCTCCATTCTCTTTCATGCCAGAGAAAATTTTGCATCGCAACCCTGTCCTCTTCATTTAAAGGACTATAAGACTTGACATAAGGCAACCACACATTTCCGCTGGAATAATTTGTCGTAACGGACATTGTCCTTTCTGCCACCAATTGAAAGTTATGGTTAACTCTTGATATGAATAACCCGAGTGGATGTACGGACTGTGTATTTGCAAAATATGTAGAATGATAAAGGCTGTCACTGAAGCCCTGATCATCAGCCTGAGGAAAGCAATTTGCAGATATTAAAACACAAACAAATAAACAGTACTTCACGTTCAATTATTTACAACACCGGGATCTGACTCCTAACCTATGAAATTAACGATTTGTTTTCATTTGCCCTTCCTCCTGCCAACTGAAACATGGAGATTCCAGTCTCATCGGGCACTTCATACTAGGGTAGCGTGAGAATACAACTCTGTCGTCAATTCTTTCGAATTGCTTTCAATACCCTGGCTTTACCATCCTCCCGACGAACCTCCGCCGCCCGATGATCCCCCTCCTCCGGAAAATCCACCTGATGAACTGCTGCCCCCTGAGCTCCATGATCCGCCGGAACCTCCCGATGAAAAGGAAAAGCCTCCGATGGAAGCTCTTCCTTTGGTTTTCAGATCATTTTTGGCCTTTTTATACCAGGGTGTGGTCCGCATGTACAGTTTCGCCGACGGATACCCAATGAGATAGATCAAAAAAACGACCAGGGTAGCCTTTGAGCCTATGACCATGATGGGGAAGGTCGCCCAGAAAGGGATCAAGAATACATAGAGGAACCAACCAAAACCCGGAGTGAAGAGGCCTATTGCCGTGAAGAGCCCGATGATGCCGAAAATAAATGCCCCCAGCAGGATGCGTGCGCCCCAGGGCATGTCAGGACTTTCAAGACCTGAAAACCCTGATAATGAAGAGGAATCGGATGCTTCACCGAAATCTGCTGCTTCTGCAAGTTCCTGGCCTTCCAGCACACTGATAATGGCCAGGGCACCCTCCGTAATTCCTCCATCATAATCTCCTTCCCTGAACCTGGGGGTCATGACCTCACGTATAATGCGGCTGGCCATGAGATCCGTCATCGTACCCTCCAGGCCGTAACCCACCTCTATTCGCATCCTTCTTTCATCCGGTACCACAACGATGAGTATGCCGTTATCCTGATCCCGCTGTCCCAATTTCCAATCGATGAATACCTTGTTGGAATAATCCTCGATGCTCTCCCCCTGAAGTGAAGGGATGGTCAGAACAACCACCTGGTTGGTGGTCCTGTCTTCGTGCTCTTTCAGTTTTTCACCCAACAGTTGTCTCGTATTCTCCGAAAGGATTTGGGCATTGTCATTCACCCTTCCGGTTAAATAAGGGATTTCAGCACACCAGGCCACACTGACAGTGGCGAGCATGGCCATGAGCAGAACCCATACCGTTAGCTTTTTCATATGCCTTCCTCCTCAATAATTTCGTCAGACAATTCATTCCTGCCGCTTCCCCCCGGTACAGGAGAACCTAGTGCGGCATAGATCCCGTCAAGACCCGTCTCCAGGGCCTGCCTTAATTCATTTCGCCTGAGGTGGATGGTCATACTTGAAATAACCCCCTTCAGGACCTCATCGCTCAGCAGACTTCTGATCCCTTTATCAGGAAGGATAACCACCTGCCGTTCGAACCGGCTTACCAGCAGAAGGATCCCCCTGCGGTCTTCCGTGGAAAATAGTTCACGGGAGAGGAAGAGTGATTCGGCGTACTGCATGGTTTCGGTTTCTTTACGCTGTGGCGGGAGAAACAGTATGCCAAATCGCGGAAACAATACCGACAGGAGCGCAAACAAGGCCCCCGAGGCAGGAATTACCGCCACCGAGAAAATTATCAAGGTTTCGCTTAGCCAGCCCAGCACAAACAGATCCATCACTATCGCAACCAGGCTCGCAACGGATGCCCCGATGGCGAAGGCTTTCCAGGGAATCTCTGCATAACTGTCACTCCGTTTGACCGATGCCACCACGATCTGGGCCCCTGTCTGCTTTTCCGTCTCAGCGATGCGTTTGTCGAGCAGGGTTCGGTCCTTGTCTGTAAGAATGTATTTCATGTTGACAAAGCTTGTATATCCAAATATAGATCAAATACCAGCACTTATAGATTTCCAGAAGTGCTTTTTTCATAGCTTTATATGCATCATTACTAAATTGATTCCAATGAAACATGGCCTGATTTTTCTATTTGCATTGTTGCTATTAAGTTGTACATCTAGAACCAATACGTGGATTTTAGAATCTCCCGATTCATCGCTTAAAGCAACAGTTTTCCTCGAAAATAATTTGGATGATTCCCAGGACGGTCAACTTTATTATCAGGTCGAAGTAAAATCGGACGATGGGTATAAAATGGTGGTTCATCCATCGCCGCTTGGATTGAAAACTGATCAGGAGGATTTTGCAAATCAATTGAAGCTTTTTAAAAAATCGGATGTACAGCGTCTTGATGAGGAATACGAAATGCTTTCCGGGAAACAGCGGGTTTGCCACAATGTTGCCAACGAAACGACTTTTACTTTTAGCAACCCCACCGGGGTAAGAATGATTTTAAAATTCAGGGTTTACAACGACGGTATCGCTTTCAGGTATGAACTTCCCGGAGAAGGTGAAAGGACGGTTGAAAAAGAAGAGACCGGTTTTTCAATCCCCACCGGCGCAAAAGTGTGGATTCCCACGTACGACAAAATTTCTCCAACCCAGCCAGCCTATGAAACTCTTTATACCAATGGCAGCCAGTCGGGGGAAGATGCACCTGAAAAACAGGGTTGGTCGTTCCCTGCACTTTTTGAATCGGGCGGGACATGGTTGTTGATTTCCGAAGCAGGCGTTTATCGCAATTATTGCGGATCGCACCTGGATCAGAAAGTGGAGAACGGAACCTATAAAATACGCTTTCCCGAAGCCGGCGAAAGGTACGGCGAAGGGGAGCAGTTGCCAACATGGAACTTGCCGTGGGAAATGCCCTGGCGATTCATTGTTGTTGGAGGAGACTTAAACACCATCGTACAATCCACCATGGTTTATAATCTGAGCGAGCCAAACAAAATTAAAGATACCGCCTGGATTCACCCGGGAAAGGCCTCATGGAGCTGGTGGTCATCCACCACACCGGGCAGGAAACTGGATACCTTAAAACAATATGTTGACCTTGCCGAAAAGTTCAAATTGGATTATACCCTGGTTGATGCTTTTTGGGAAGATATGAAGGGCGGAACGGTTGAAGAACTTATTGATTATTCAAATAAGAAGAATATTGGAGTCTGGTTGTGGTACAATTCGGGAGGCCGAAGGGAAACCTCATTTAAGAAAAGCCTGTACCTGATGGATGATGCCGAAGCCCGGAAAAAGGAAATGAAAAGAATCCAAACCCTTGGCGTGAAAGGAATTAAAGTCGATTTCTTCTGCAGCGATAAACAGGATGTCATGGCCAGGTATATCGATATCCTGGAAGATGCCGCAGCCCATCAATTGATGGTCAATTTCCACGGTTGTACCTTGCCCCGCGGATGGTCGAGGACCTACCCCAACCTGCTCTCGATGGAAGCCATTATGGGAGGCGAAAATTACCGGTATAACAGGCAGTTTCCCGACAATGCCCCGTGGCACAATACGATAGCATTTTTCGTACGTAATACTGTTGGCCCGATGGATTACACACCAACGATGTTCAGCAACAATACATACCCTCATAAAACCACTTTCGGGCATGAGCTGGCAACGTCTGTTTTATTTGAGTCCGCTATTATGCATCTGG
>Ga0315535_1001761_pt1 | contig 14209 bp, 5 predicted proteins | sample SalMarSW160220MG_2_FD_203092 | JGI IMG/M metagenome (GOLD analysis project Ga0315535, IMG submission 203092) | Salt marsh sediment microbial communities from the Plum Island Ecosystem LTER, Massachusetts, United States - Salt Marsh Sediment SW1602-20 ...
TTGCAGGCTTGCCCCACGGTTTGGCCCTGGCTGAGCAGAACCTCGGCTTCACGGAGTTTGCTGATAATCTGTTCTGGGGTGTATCTTCGTCGTGGCATTTGACCCTTCTCCCTTAATCTGACCCTAACTCTACATCTGGATCAGTTTTTGGGGGGCAGGTCAGGCGTTATGCTGCCAGATCTTGTCTGACGTTTTGAAGGATCCATATGTCTGATCTAGACTTGTTCGCTTCCTACTTCACGCATTCGAATCAAGAAGAACTCTTCCGAAGTGGCCTCCTTGTCGAAAGATGGGCTACCACGTACCCTATGTTGTTCGACGATGACGACTTGCGCGTCGCCCGAAACCAGGCCGAGGGTGGCTACCATTTCTACGAATGGCTCGCTGCCGTCCTCATCTACCATACGCGTGGTCTTCTCAGCCTCGTGGAGAAGTACCAATTCAAACGGCATGTTGCCAAGCAAGAGAAGCTTGACCGATTGATGCCATCGGAGGTCATCGAGTTCCTGCGATCCCATCCCGAATTCGGCGGGGTTCAGTGTCCTGATCTGCTCGTGTATCGGCCAGACTTCGAAGATTGGTTCTTCTGCGAAGTCAAGGGCCCGACCGATCGAGTGCGTGATGAGCAGATCGAGTTCTTCCAGGCCCTGTCCGACATGAGCGGCAAGCCGGTTCGTCTCGTCAAGTTTCGCGAGATGGCCTAGAACCGCTCAGGCAGGCCAACATCTCGCTGCCTGCACCCTGGACCGCCGTCAGGGCGGGCTGGCGCAGGCCAGGGGATCGGACCGGGGTCCCTGCTAAGAACAGCGGGGGGAACGCTGCTGGGCGCGTTTGACTTGATTGCAGTATCCTGATGGCGGCTCAGTGTCAGTGGGGTAGTTGGTCCAAAGCCAATCTCTGCCACCTCGGTTGGAGTCCCCGACCGCATACCACCAGAACATCGACCCCAGCCTCGAAGCTTGATCCAACAATAGGAGTAGGGCTCATGGACTTCCTGAATGGCCGGATGCAGGCATTTCTCGGACCGCCCGGATCTGCGGGCGCACCAGATGATCTGGAGGCGGTCATCATCGACTTCCTTGATCAGGCTGAGCATACGCTGGACATCGCGGTTCAAGAGATCGACAACCCGCGCATCGCCTCGGCGATCGACCGTGCCGCACGCCGGAAGCGACCCGGAACAGACAGATTTCTGCGAGTGAGATTGGTCACCGAGGGCGACTACCTCAAGGAGGATAAGCCCGTTGATCCTCCCGACAAGGAGGTCAGCCTGGATGTCAACCGTAGGGAGTTCGTGACTTTTCTTCGCGGTGCAGTGGACGCCAAAATCGACTTCAATCCCAGGATCTTCCATCACAAGTTCATCATCCGGGACCGGGGAAAGGAGCGTGAGGCAGTCCTGACGGGGTCGACCAACTTTACGACGACAGGCACCCACAGGAATCTCAACCATGTCGTGATCTTCCACGACATAGGTGTGGCAGCTGCTTACCAGAGCGAATTCGACCAGCTCAAGGAAGGGATCTTCGGTGCGCGTTCACCGAAGCTCACGACCTCCGACCCACTGACCCTCGACATTGAGGGAACCCCGGTGCAGATCATGTTTTCCCCGGACAACAATCCCGAGCTGCGCATTGTCAATGAGATCCTCAAAGCCCAGAGCTCGGCATATTTCATGATGTTTACCTTTGCCAAATCGACCACGATCGACGACGCCCTGATCACCAAACTCCAAGGTGGCAACTTCGAGGTGGTTGGAGTGCTTGACGGCGGCCAATCAGCCCACAAGTGGTCGCCGCATAAGGCGGTGTCCAACGAAGGCGCTAGCTTGCGCCGGGAGACGCTTCCAAACAACGGCAAATTGCACCACAAGGTGATTGTGCTGGATGATGAGACCGTGATTGGGGGGAGCTTCAACTACACGGGTCCTGCGAACCAATACAACGACGAGAACCTGTTCCTCGTGCGGAATCCCCAGGTGGCAGCCTTCTTCAAGGAGGAAGTGAAGCGGGTGTTCGAGAGCGATTCGCTCTCGGCGGATTTCAACTAGGATCGGATCAGGTTCGTTCTTGTGGCGAAGTAGTTGTCACGAGGCGGCTGGATCGGATTCGAGGGGGCTCTGCCCATCCCAAGTCGCTTACTCGACATGCAAGCGGAGGACCGACTCCTGCATAGCATTGTCTATTGTTGCCTAGCATTGCCTGGTATTTCCTAGGAGGCGACGACGGGATTCGAACCCGTGATGGGGGTTTTGCAGACCCTTGCCGGTGCCTCCCAGACCCTTGCACGCCTTTTCGCGGATTCCGTCAAAGGGTCATGGAAATGTCCACTGCCATTTTGACCAAGACCCTTGCCCGTCGATTTGGGCCAGGCAATAGACATAATGTGATGCCTTGATATGTGAGCAGACTTTACATCAATGGGTCAGTTGGTGCAACCTGCCACTGAGTCGTTTTTCAACTGCCTAGGCTGACGCTCGCACCAACGCCCTCACTGAGGTGAACCGTTGTCCTGACTCTTTAAACCCTGGCCACACGGATTGGCTTCAAAGCAATTCGTGACCACGGGGCATTGGATGATCCATGGGGTCTCCGGTGAGGTGGATTAGTGCCTCTCAGGAGTCAGTAGTGGTAAGTTGTTTCGGTTTCGAAGTATGCTATCAAGAACGGTTGACAAACCTCAAGCCTAAGATCGCCACCTTGCCGGATCGATCCAACAAAGTCATGTCGTGTCACTGCTCTTGTCGAGAGTTGTGGCCTTCTAGGTGTACCTTGCTGCAGGCTGGCTAGATGGCCCTTCTTTCGCAATCTCCGGATCTGTACCATTGCACGTTCCGGATTCCACCGATCATGCCGCCCGCTCAGTTTGGTTCTGCAGAATACGGAACGCACGAAGCAGAGTCCATGAGGCTGCGAACGATCTCCCCCTTGGAAAATCCGGAAATCGATGGCCAGTCAAAATAGGTTTCGTCCCCTAGGAAACCGTGGTAGCTCATTATTCCTTGGACTGACTGGCTGGGGGCCAGGAGGAGGGTGGATGCGGCTATCTCTTCGGACTGTGATAGACACACTTTCTGAGTGCCATCCGATGCGAATGTTCCAAAGCCAGACAGAATCGCGGTGGTTCTGGCCCCGTCGTAGATGAATAGGATATTGTAGAAAGACCCTGCTTCCCCACCAGTAAACACAATCTGGATGGCGTTCGGTTCCCCTAGCCCGGCTACTAGTGATTCGGGAGTAGTGAACTCTGGATACTGTTTCCACATAATGAATATCGAATTCACGTAGGCGTTCTCCCACGTCACTTTGATGGTGGGGGGAAATGCCTCATGTGGATATGCCGTGAATTCCCCGTCCAATTCTCGAATGTTCTGATACTGAAAAGGTTGTTCGCCATAGACGTCGATACCTAGGCTAGCAAAGAACCCAGGGACCTCCGAAGGTGTAGACGCGCCAGGAGTCAAGTGATTCCAGCAAGGCAACTCGCAGTCGCCCGTCGAAACCATAAAGTTGCCAAGATCTTCGGCTTGAGAAGCGGATAGTGTGGCGACGGGGAGGGGAGAAGGGGTCGATACTTGGGGCGCGGGCGTACTCGTTGCGGTGCCAATGGTTGATGGCACTGTAGCCGACGCGGTAGTTGCTGCCTGTGTGGAGCCGCTCATCGGGGTGGGAAAGGGGCTTTGTGTCGGAACGATCGTGGTGGCAGCGAAGGGCAAGCACGAAGAAGTCGTCATCCCGAGCGCAATCAGAGACAGAATCGCAATTATGCTCCTGCCTAATTCCATTCGCATCGTGAGACTCCAGAAAGCCCAAGGCAGCACAGGCTGAGGATGGATGCATTCAGAGGGACACAGTATCCCTTTCGGGCGCTGCAGATGATGTAGGAATCGCGATTGCCGATTCCATACAGATCGTTTCTCTCCTCCAAGTCTTGACCAGCCGGCATGCTAGCCTCCAAAGAGCCAGTTTAGGCCCACTTTCGTGGCAATCCCCGACATCACCTCATCCATGTAGCTTTTCCACATTGCGCCAGCGGATCCTGGGGCCATTGAGCCAAATGCCCAGTTGGAAAACAAGTCAGCCCAGAGCTCGTAGTAGTTATGTTCACTCCACCTAGTGACTTTGAGACCTGAATGCAAGGATATGAAGTCACCGGACGGGTAATCGCGTGAAAGCTGGACGCTAAGTGCGTTTGGAAAACCAGATGGTCTGATACTCCTTTCGTCAATGACGTGTCCAAGTTCGTGCGTCAACAACGTCATACCATAGTATGGAGTGTACCGTGGGTCAGACTTGTACCCCCACATGGGATCAGGCCCGTATGCAAGAACAAGGTTTCCGTTTTCCCAGGGCGGAGCCTGTGCAAAGCATCTAGAGCAGTTGTTTGGAATGTACCAATCCGAGGGATGCCTCATGTCGGCCCTTGGCCCTCTCCTGATCTCGAGTCCCCCGAAAATCTCCCTGAATAGGAAGCTCGAAGGCGGTAGTGGAGAACTGATCTTGCCGATCAGGACCGAGCCAACTTTCCAAGTCTGGTGGTCGATCGCGGAACGCAACCGGGAAGCAATAGTCGATATTGCTCCTTCCAGTACATCGAGATCTTGGATCCCCCAGTAACCGCTCCTTCCTCTTGCAGCATCAGTCGCTACTGTGAGCTTGATCCCATACCTCTGCTCGAGAAGCCGGCGCCTACCTTCGGCGTCGTTTTGTTCGATCGTCATTCTCGAAGGCGGTGGACAATCCTCGTATTCGTCAATGATATGCCAAGCAGAACTCGGGGAAGGCGTTACCTCAAACGGAGCCGCCAAGCCCGCCCATTCACCCATTGACGGAAGATAGAGATTGTCTGACGGCTTCTTGGATGAGGAGGAGACAGGCATCAAACCTGAAGGATCCGTTAGATTGACTGGATTCGAGCCCGCGTACCTGTACTTGTTCAGAGTCCCCGGTAGCACTGGGTCGCCCCCCCAAAGATCCTTGGCGACGAACTGACCAAGCTTGGTGTCGTAGTATCTGGTTCTCAAGTACAACAGAGCCGTGCCAGAAGCCTGCTCGCCCGCAAAGGAATACACCGAAGAAGAGGGTCCAATACTCGCAAGAGGTTCCCCAAATGGCTGGTAGTCCTCCGCTAGGGAGATTTCGCTGGAAGGGCTGCTCAATTGCCTAACACTCCCTAACGCGTCAGCTAGATGATATTGCCACTCTCCTGCCTGCTCCTCGCCTATCCTCGAGACGCCATACAGATACGCATTCGTACCATCACTCAGGACCTGCGTCAGCCCAGCATTGAGGTCCAGTGTGTAGTCAATCGGCGATCCATTGACGGTCTGCTGCAGCCGGTCGCCGAGGCCGTTGTAGGCGAAGGTGTAGCTGTCCGCCCCTTGCACCGCCGAAGTCAGCCGGTTGGCATGGTCGTAGACATAGGTGCTGGTCCCGTCGCCGAGCAGGTTCCCATTAGCATCCCAGGTGAAGGCCGCTCCGTTCACTGACGTCAGCCTGTTGGCGGCATCGTAGACATATGTGTCGGTGCCTGCCTGGGTGTCCTGCGTCAGCCGGTTCCCCACCCGGTCGTACGTGTAGTGGAAGAACGCGCCGCTGGAGTAGTCGGCTGAGGTCACGCGGTAGAGGGCATCATAGCCGTAGTCGATGGTCGTGGTAGTGGTGCCCAACCCACCAGGAATCGTGACCGCCGCCGTGGCGCATCCTGGGATCGTGCAGTCGTTCGTCCCGGCGCTCCAGAAGGGCACATTGTTGTAGTCAGCCCGGAACCGGTAGTTGCCCTCCGGCAGGGTGAAGATGACCTGGCCGCTGGCGTCACTGATACCGTGGAAGCCGGTGTAGACATCGCCGCTAAAAACGTAGACCGGGAGATCGGGATAATGTGCGCCGCTTTCGCTGGCCACGGTTACTGTGACTGGAACAGTCACAATCACCGAGTCGGTAGTGCATCCAGGGATGGCACAGTTGTCGGTCGCGGCACTCCAGAACTCAGTGCCGTTCCGATCCGCCCGGAAGCGATAGGCGCCCTGAGGAAGGGTGAACAAGGCCTGTCCCGAGGCGTCGGTTGTTCCCTGATGCCCGGTGTAGACGCCGCCGGAGAAGGCGTAGACCGAGAGCGCCGCCGCAGGGGATCCGCTTGTGTCCTGGACGGTCACCGTGACCGGGATGGTCACCGTCACCGTGTCCGACTCGCATCCGGGGACGGAGCAATCATTGCTTGCGCTGCTGAAAAACTGCGTGCCATTCAGGTCGGCCCGGAACAGATACGAACCGGTCGGCAGGGTGAACGCGACCTGACCTGATGCGTCGGTGGTCCCTTGGTAGCCGGTATAGTTCGCGCCGTCAAAGACGTAGACGGGGAGGCCAGATTGCGGCGCCCCGGAGGTTTCCAGCACCGTCACAGTAACCGGCAGAGTCGTCTGGATGGCCGCCGCCGTGCAGCCCGGCAGGCTGCAGTCATCAGTGCTTGAGCTCCAGAACTCCGTGCCGTTGAGATCGGCGCGGAAGCGGTAGGCGCCTTCGGGCAGGGTCAGCTCGACTTGCCCCGAGGCGTCGGTCGTGCCGTAGTAGCCTGTGTAGACGCCGGCGGAGAAGGCGTAGACTGGCAAGCCGACCTGAGGCACACCATTCGTGTCCTGGACAGTCACTGCAACTGGGACGGTCACCGCTACCGCATCATCGGTGCACCCAGGGATGGTGCAGCCATTACTGGGCGAGCTGAAGAACTGAGTACCGTTGATATCAGCCCGGAAGCGGTAGCTTCCCTCGGGCAGAGTAAGGGACACCTGCCCGCTGGCGTCTGTGGTGGCATGGAAGCCGGTGTAGCTTGCCCCGTCGAATGCATAGACCGGGAGCCCCGACTGCGGTGCACCGGAGGTATTGGAGACCGTCACCGTCACGGGTACGGTCACGACCACGGAGTCGGCTGTGCAGCCCGGAAGGGTGCAGTCGTTGACGTCTGAGCTCCAGAATTCGGTGCCGTTGAAATCGGCCCGGAAGCGATAGCTTCCGTCGGGGAGACTCAGTGTGGCCGCCCCGCTGGCGTCAGTCGTCGCCGAATATCCCGTGTACGCGGCGCCATCGAACGCATAGACTGGCACACCCGACTTCGGGCTGCCGTCGGTGTCCTGAACCGCAACGGATACCGGGCTTCCCTGTCCCAGCGGTTCAAGCACCTTTCCCGCGAGGTGCTGTACGCTGACCAATGCCGCCATCCCATTCAGGGGGCGGAATGCGACAGGTGTCGGTGTGGTGGTCGGGGTGGGCGTGGCTGTCGGTGTCGGCGTGTCGGTTGAGGTGGGCGGCAGTGGAGAAGCGGTCGCGGTCGCCGTGGGAGGTACACTGGTGTCCGTTGCGGGCACAGGCGTTGCCGTGGCCGTCGCCGTTGGAGGTAGGGGAGTTGATGTTGGCGTCGCGCTTGGCGGCAGGGGTGTGGCTGAAGGAGTTGAGGTTGGAGAAACGCTTGTCGCCGTGGGTGTGCTCGTCGGAGTCGCCGGTGGGGCGGCAGTAATCGTCAGGGTCTCGCAGCCGGGAATCGTGCAGTCGTTCGAGGTCGAGCTCCAGTACTGGATCCCGCCCACATCGGCTCGGAAGCGGTAGCTGCCGCGTGGCAGAGTGAAAACCGCAGCGCCGGCAGTGTCCGTGGTCTTGCTGAATCCAGTATACGTGGGGCCGTCGAAGGCATAGACTGTGGCTCCTGCAAGCGGCGCACCGGAGCCGTCTACTACGCTGACTGTCACGGGCTTGGTGACCGAGACGGTCGCGCTCAGACAGCCGGGGATGTCGCAGTGGTTGACCGGCATGCTGAAGAACTGGGTCCCGTTCAGGTCGGCCCGGAAGCGGTAGCTCCCCTGTGGCAGAGTGAAGGCTGTCTGGCCCAGGGTGTCAGTCGTGCCATTGAATCCGGTGTACGTGCCACCGTCGTAGACATAAACGGGGAGACCCGGCATGGCCGTGCCATCCGTGTCCTCCACGGATACCGCCACCGGGATGGTCACCGTCACCGAATCCGCGATGCACCCCGGCACACCACAGTCGTTGCCTCCGCTTGTCCAGAACTGGGTCCCATTCAGATCCGCCCGGAAGCGGTAGCTCCCCGCCGACAATGTGAAGACGGCTTCGCCGGAGGCGTTGGTGGTCTTGTGAAGACCGGTGTACGTTGAGCCGTCATAGGCGTAGACGGCGAGACCTGACGCAGGCGCCCCGTCCGTGTCCTTGACCAAGACAGTGATCGGTGTGGATACTGTCACTAAGTCGCTCAGGCAGCCGGGAAGCGAGCAGTCATCGGCGCTCGAGCTCCAGAACTGGGTTTCGTTGAAGTCGGCCCGGAAGCGGTAGCTGCCTTCGGGTAGGGTGAAGACCACCTGCCCCGAGGCGTCTGTCGTACCGTGGAAGTTGGTGTAGGCGCCGCCGCTGAAGGCGTAGACTTGGACGTCAGACTTCGGATTGCCAATGTCGTCCAGTACGGTCACCGTCACTGGTTCCGTCACTGTGGCAGAGGCCATGGTGCACGCCGGTACCGCGCAGTGGTTGGTCCCGCCGCTCCAGAACTGGGTGCCGTTCAAATCGGCCCGGAAGCGGTAGTCACCCGGTGGCAGGCGAAGCGAGACCTGCCCCGCGGCGTCCGTCGTGCCGTGGAAGTTGGTGTAGATTGCCCCGTCGAAGGCATAGACGGAGAGATCCGCCTTGGGGGACCCGGCCGTGTTGGTCACACTGACTATGACCGGATCGGGTACCGTGATCGTCACGCTGGAGCAACCCGGGACGGTGCAGTGGTTGGTATCGCCGCTCCAGAACTGTGTTCCGTCGACGTCGACCCGGAAGCGGTAGTCGCCGGCAGGAAGGGTGATCTGCGCCTCCCCGGCGGCGTCAGTGACCTGGCTGAAGTTGGTGTAGGTTGTGCCGGAGAAAGCGTACACGGTCAGCCCGGGCAGGGGGCTGCCCGAGGCATCTGTGACCGTCACGGTCACGGTCGGCCCAGCGCCCGGCGATGTCAGCGTCTCGACTGCCTGGGTGCGGTTCCCCACAGAGTCGTAGATGTACTGGAACGAAGACAGCGTGTCAGCCCCAGCGGTGTGAGCGATCTGCGTGAGCCGGCCGGCGCTGTCGTAAGTGTTTGATGACACCACCCCGTTGGGAAGCAATGTGGTGGCCAGCCGGTCGGCGGCGTCGTACGTGTAGCTCGTTACGTAGGCAGACCAATCCGTCACCTGGGCCAGCCGGTCGGCCGGGTCGTAGCTGTAGCTCACCGCCCTGCCGCCAGGGTAGGTTAGCGACGTGCGGTTGCCGACGGCGTCATAGCCGTAGGAGACCGTCCCACCAAAGGGGTCCGTGATGGCTGATGTGCGGTCGAGGGAGTCATACGCCCAGTGCGTTGATCCCACCCAATCGGTCATGTCGGTTCGGTTCCCGGCTGCGTCATAGGTGAAAGTGACATCCGCGTCAGGCGCCGGGTAGTCGATGGTCGTGAGCCGGTTGGCGGCGTCGTACGCGTAATGGGTGGTGAAACCGTTGGCGTCGGTGAGCGAAGTTCGGTTGCCAACCGCATCGTAGCCATAGGTCGTGGTATTGCCCAGCGCATCAGACTCGCCCTCAAGCCGGTTGAGGGCATCGTAGGCGAAGCTCGTCACATTTCCGTTGGCGTCATGGATCGTCAGCCGGTTTCCGTTGGAGTCGTAGATGTAGTCGGTGGTGACATTGACGTCCGAAGAGGAGGGCATCCCGGAGACGTAGTTCTCGATCACCTCAACAAGGCGGTCAAGGGAATCGAAATGATAGAGGGTCGTGACGGCGTTGGCATCCGTCATGCTGGTGCGGTTTCCATTGGCGTCGTAGACATAGGAGGTGATGTTGCCTGTGGGATCGGTGACCGAAATCTGCCGATTGAGCGCATCGTATGCAAAGGTGGTCGAATCCCCAAGTGCGTTCGTGGAGGAAATGACGTTGCCCACGGGGTCGTAGGATGTTGATCTTGAGTTGCCGTTGGCGTCAGTGACAGCCACAGCCCGGTTGAGGACATCGTAGGTGGTGGAGGTTGTATGTCCGTTGGCGTCCGTCATGCTGGTCCGGTTGCCGACGGCGTCGTAGGCGAATGATGTAGTTCCACCGTGAGGGTCAGTTTGGGAGGCCAGCCGGTTGAGGACATCATAGGTATAGGAAGTGGTGTGGCCGTTGGGGTCGGTACGACTGGTGATGTTCCCTAGTGCATCGAAAGCAGTCGAGGAACTGTGGCCGAGCGGATCAGTTGTAGAGATCAAGCGGTCAAGGGCGTCGTAGCCGAAGGTGGTCGCATGCCCGTTGGCGTCGGTCATTGACACGCGATTGCCGACCGAGTTGTAGGTGTAGGATGTCAGCCCGCCCAGCGGATCGGTCACCGAGATCAGGCGGTTCAAGGCATCGTAGGCATAGTCAGTAATGTTCCCGTTGGGGTCAACTTGGCGGACACGGTTGCCGTTGGCATCGTAGTAGTACTCTGTGAGACCGCCGGCTGCGTCGGTTTGAGAGATGAGCCGGCTGAGGGCGTCGTACTGGAATGTGGTCGTATGTCCGCGAGCATCGGTGGATGTGGCAATGTTTCCGGCCCCGTCATAGGTCGTCGAAGATGTGTTTCCGAGAAGGTCTGTCGTCGCGATGACGCGCTTCAGTCCATCGAAGGCAAACGTCGTGACCCGACCCAGCGCGTCGGCCGATGAGGCCACCGTGCCGTCAGGGTTATGGCTTGTCGTCGCCATATTCCCTAGAGGATCCGTCGTCGCTATCAGCCGATTGAGGGCGTCATACGAGAACGTGGTGACCCGGCCCAGGGCATCCGTCGTCGATGTCAGGTTCCCGTTCGCGTCGTACGCGTTGGTTGTGATGTTGCCGTCGGGATCGGTGGTGGCGAGGAGCCGATCGGCTCCGTCATAGGTGTACACGGTTGTCCGGCCGAATGTGTCGGTATGGCTGGTCCGGTTGCCGCGGGCGTCGTAGGTGTACCGGGTCACGATGTTGTACTGATCCTGGTCGTTCTGCGGACGTCCGGGGTCGTAGTTGCGCGTCACCTGGATCAGGCGGCTGGCGGCGTCGTACTGGTTGTGGGTGACATGACCGAGCGGGTCGGTCGTGTCGACGAGCCGCCCTACGTCGTCATATGAATAGGAGGTGGCATGACCCAGTGCATCGGTCATCGACGTGCGCTGACCGTATGGATCGTAGGTGTAGGAGGTCGTATTGCCGAGTGGATCGGTCACCGACTTGAGCAGACCGGCGGGCGCGGGGGCATCTGAGGTGTCAGTGTAAGTGTACGTCGTCGTTCCGCTCAGGGCGTCCGTCGAGCTTGTGAGGAGCGTGCCGGAGTAGGTGTAGGTAGTGAGGTGGCCGCGCGGGTCCACGACCGAGGTCAAGTTGTTGAGGGAGTCATAGCTGAGGTCGGTCTGACCGCTTTCCGCGTCGACGACCTGTGTCAGATTGGCCCCGCTCCATGACAAACTGGTTATGTCGCCGGACGGATCCGTCAGGCTGGTGGGTTTGAAGTTGTTGTCAAAGGATCGCTGCAGGGTCCCTCCAGCGGCGTCCTGCTGGCTCGTTCCAGTGTTCTGCTGGCTGTAGTTATCTGTTCGGGTGTTCCCGAGTCCGTCCGTGACGGATGTGCTGGCGTTGGAAGTGAAGGTGAGGTCCGCCTGCACCTGCCCGTCGCCATTGGTCTGGCGAACGGCACGTCCCGCCGCGTCGTAAGCGACGGTCAGAACCGTGGCCCCATTGGGATCAGAGACTTCGGTCAGATGATGGGCGGAGTCATAGGAGTAATTCCAAATCTGACCGAGCACGTCGGTTGAGGAAGAGAGGTTTCCTGCGGCATCGTATCCGAAGCTGAGCTGGCGTCCGGTCTGGTCGGAAACCTGGGCAACCCGGCCTTGAGAATCATAGGTCAGATTGAGGTACCGGAGGCCGGTTGGACCTGCCACTTGAGCCAGGTGGCCTGAAGCGTCGTATGAGTATCCGAATGCTTGGCCGGTGCTGTTCGTCCAAGAGATGGCATGCCCTTGATCGTCGAACTGGAAGGTGTTCTGTCGCGAATCCACCATGGTATAGGTGACCGGTGGACCCGGATCCTGCGTTAGGGTGGCGAAGACCCCCGGGTAGGGAGTGAAAGTGCCGTCGGCGTTGGCCCTGAAGCGGAACTGGTTGGACGTTTCTACTTTGAGGAACACATCGGTGAGGGTCCCAGTGCTTGAGGTGCCGAAGGCCAGGCGGATATCCTGGCTGTGGGTCCATCCGGGTCCCAGCAGGCCGCCTGACTGTCCAGATAGCTGGGATGAGTAGAAGCGTTGAAAGTTGAGCGGGCCGGCAGGGGTGGAGGTAGAAAGGTCAACGACTCCGTAGTCGAAGGTTCCCGAGTGAGTGTTGATGGGGTCGCCCGCGTAGTTTTGAGCAAACGGACATGCGCCTATGCCCGCCTCTTGCTGGGCAGGGACACCTGAATACCCCCCAGTGACCTTTAGTTGCATGCTGCAAGCGGCTTGTGAATCGGAGAACCCCGGGGCTATACCCGACCATTCAGTTTCGACCTTTGTGACGAAGAGGTTCTGAATCTGACCACCTTGACCGGAATAGGCTGAGAACCATACGTAGCTGAATGCAGTGTTCCATCCGCGGTCGGGATATGCATAGCAATCGAAATAGATACTGCTGGGGATAGAGGCATTGATCGAGCAGTGGTTGGTGTCAATAGAGAAACGAAACCCTGAGGTCCCAGTCGCGCCAGTTGAGCTTCCGCCTCCGACATCAAAACTCATCGAAGAATAAGCGCATGCAGTGGGGAGATCATACCGAAAGCAATCCATGGAGCCGGCAACATGGACGCTGTCTCCTTGCGAGTAGGCTGCGCCAGAATACGGCCAGCCCCCGCCGACTCGGCCAGAGTCGTATCTCATGCCGAGTGCTGTAAGAGTCGATGATGAGTAGCCGAAGTGTTTGATGGTGGTATCTGAAGGAGGCTCAGGTGCCCCAGCCGATGGGAAGAAGTCATGGGAAAAGGATGATGAAGGCCCGAGCTCGTTGGGGGACTGAGGTCCCACCAAAGAGGGCCGCTCGCCAACTCGTGCTAGGGGTCTATCGAAAATGGGGCGGGACGTGTTGGATAGAGTCCTGGTGCCGGTAGGAGAATAATTCTCCCTGTCTGAAGGAGCGGACTTGAAGAGTGTAAGCTGCTCGGACCCAGACGCTGCGGCCTGTGCAGGCATCGCGACTGTGAAGGGAGCAGCAATCATACATAAAACGACCAGGCTATGGAGCAACCTGGTCGCCAGAAGAAAACAGCGAGTCTTGGCATTTCCGAGGACGTGAGCAGCGAACTCCGACGTGAGCATGCCTTCCTCCGTCCTGCATCCCGCCACGAGCAGAATGCAGTCTCAGGAGTCCAGCAAAAACGAGAAACCGCCCAGCCGATCGAAGCTGGGCGGTTGTGGTGTCCTTGAGGGCGCCCCCCTTCGCCGGACTCTGCACTACGACAAGTAGCGCATTGAAAACCTGTATTCAGTTGACGGTCACACTCTACACCCTGTTCTCCTTCAATGCAAGTTCTGACTGCGGACAGCTGTGGGAGATGCAATTTCCACGAGGACTGAGGTTTCCCTGGTATGCCCCTCAGGGACAATCAACAAGCGCTGTCTTTCCTGTTGTGTGTTGTCTTCTCTGGTCACAGGCCGAATCCCGGGAATGTCCGTCGAGGTTGAACTCGACATAGATCCTTGCACGTGTCAAGGGAACAATAACATGAGATTCTTGATACGTCTCAAGCCAGGCTCCGGTGCACCACGTCCCCTATGACGGCTTGCACTAGCTGCCCTCGTCTCCGTGGGCATCTGATATGGTACGCCAAGAGGTTCTTGCAGCATGAGAGAAATCTCCCCATCCTCAAACCTGAAACGAGAGTGCGTTGACGGGCGGATGTGGCTTCTGTATAGTTGATGTAGTGCGTCCAATATCAAGGCGCAGTGCGTTGTCCAACTCCAAGGGGGCCCCGAGTTTCGCAGCTCAACCCGGAACAGCACAAGATCAATCGATGTTGAGCAGTCGTTCTCTGCTGCTCAGAGGGAGGACCGATGGCAGACGTCAAAGCTGTCGTTTGGAACATGGAATGGATGAACGATCTCTTCGGCCCGAACGACTTGCCCCCAGCATTCAAGGCTGACCAGGACAAGCCCTTCCACGCCCCAGGATCTACGGTGAAG
>Ga0315535_1001763_pt1 | contig 14202 bp, 9 predicted proteins | sample SalMarSW160220MG_2_FD_203092 | JGI IMG/M metagenome (GOLD analysis project Ga0315535, IMG submission 203092) | Salt marsh sediment microbial communities from the Plum Island Ecosystem LTER, Massachusetts, United States - Salt Marsh Sediment SW1602-20 ...
GTGAATTTGATTGTGTAGGTGAGAACCTGGGCATTCCGAAGGAAACAACGTTAAAAATGCTAGAAAAATTACCTCTTGAAGAAAGAAAAAAGCAAGAAGAATATCTAGAAAAAACCAAAGGTCGACCTAATGCACAAGATTTTGAAAACGCAAAAGCATTTGGAAAATCCCTAATTAAGTAATTAAATTAAGTTTTTTATTCCCTTTTGTTTGGATGAACTGAAAAAACATAACATCTTATACATATTTATTCTTCGAAATTATCTGACTGTTTAATAAAAAGATTGAAAAATTATTTAAACAAAAGGCAATTAACAGGATAAATTAGATATTAAGGAATATTTAATGGAAGAAAATAAAATATTAGATAATAATAATAATCAAATCATCTCTAATTAATCGAGAGGGGATTTAGAAAGATTAGTTTCTTTTAGTGATGCTGTAATGGCAATTGCAATTACTCTGTTGATAATAGAAATGATAATACCAACAATAAATACAGAATTATTAATTTCAGAATTAATAATGAGTTTAAAAAGAAGTATTAGGATGATATTCCCAAGAGAAGAACACTCCATAATATTTTCTAAAAATGTATGCGAAAAGCTTTTTTTCAAGTTATTCCTATAATTTTTTATAATTAATCATAAGGTGATCTAAAATAGCAATCGAATTATTGGATATGATTCATGGTGTTTTTACCTTGATATTTGTAATAATCTCAATTATAACAGGACTGATTATTATTTCAAAATACTTTAAACTTAGAAAAAGCCAGTTCCTTCTCTTTGGATTATTCTGGATTGGTCTCACGACTCCTTGGTGGCCAACTATAATAATTTTTATAATAACTTTAGTCACATCGGCACCTGTGAGTATTGAAGCGTTTATAGTATTTGGCATAGCCTTTTTACCTATAACAATCGTATTAGGTCTTATTGCATTTTTAAAAGTCTTACCTAAGAAAAAAAGAACAAAAAATATAATCCTTATCTTGAACCTCTCAATCAACATATTTTATGAGATATTTTTCTTGGTTTTCGTATTTACTGATATTTCAATGATCGCGGAAACTGGAACATCACCATTCATGATAAATTGGTCGGTACCAAGTCAGATTTATTTTATAGTGAGTCTTGTATTCTTTTTATATGTGGGAATCTCATTTTCAATAAGCTCTATAAAAGAGCAAGACCGAGTGATAAGTTTAAAAGGAAAATTCCTTCTTATTGCGTTTTTATCATTCACAATTGGCACGGTATTGGACTTCGCTATTCCAATGACTTTAGTCTACGTTATTGCTCGAATTATTTTATTTACAAGTACTCTGGAGTTCTACATTGGATTGATGTTACCGAAATTTATTGAAAAACTATTTGTAAAAAATCCTTAATTTTTTTTCTTTTCTATTAAATTCTAACCAAAATGAATAGAATTCATTTTAAGCATTTAATTATTCATTCAATCCTCATGATAATTTAACTAGATATATATAGAATAAGGAATCCATATATTCATTAGAACTTGATATCAAATTTAATATTAAGGTATAAGGATAATTATTGGAAGTTAAAACATGAGTGATCAGAAATTTAATGAATTTTATGAAGTAGTTATAATCGGAGCCGGAAATGGTGGTTTGACAGCTGCGGCTCAACTTGCTTTAGAAGGAGTAAAGGTAATTCTTTTCGAACAACATAATTTACCAGGGGGGTTTGCCACTAGTTTCGTAAGGGGCAGATTCGAATTTGAAGGTACTCTTCATGAATTATGTGACTATGGTCCTCACGATAATAAAGGGTCGATTAGAAGATTATTCGAGGATGATTTAGGTTTGCAAGTCGAATTTGTAGAAATACCTGAGGCGTTTAGATTAATATGTACTGATATAAACGATCCGATTAATATTGTAGTCCCTTTTGGTCTTGAGGATTTTGTAGCAGCAATAGATAATGCCGTTCCTGGTAGTAAAGACTCCCTCTTGAATTATCTAACTTTATCAGAGGAAATCAATGAAGCCATTACCTATCTTACAGAATCAAAAGGTAATCCAGAGAAGGACGTGCTTTTAAAAAAGTATAAGAGTTTTTTAAAATCAGTTCCATATAGTTTAGATGAAGTTAATAATGCTTTAAAAATCCCTCAACAAGCACAAGAAATTTTAGATGCATATTGGATCTATATTGGAATCCCGACGAATAGGGTTAATTTCACCTTTTATTCAGCTATGCATTACTACTTCCTCACTCGGAAAGCATATTTCCCGAAATACAGAACACACGATTTTTCAACGGCTTTAGAATCTAAAATTCGAGAAAACGGGGGAAAAGTTGAATATAATACGAGGGTGGAAAAGATTTTAGTCAAAGATGGTAAGATTATTGGAGTTCAAACCTCTAAAGGAGATAAAATCCAAACGGATAATGTTATTTCAAACGCCTCTCCCACTATATTATATAACAATTTAATTTTTCCAAAGGAAGAGGTTCCAGAGATCGCTTATAAATTTGTTAATGCCCGAAAACACGCAATTAGTTGTTTTTCGGTCTATTTAGGTTTAAATGCTTCTGCTGAACAATTAGGAATAAAAAATTACAGTTATCACATTTTTAATTCAATGAATACAGAAAAAATATATGAATCATTTAAAACATTAAATTCACCCATGGTACAAGCAACAACTTGTTTAAATAACATTATAAATGATTGTAGTCCTCCAAATACTTCAATGTTGATGATAACAACCTTTTTCTTACCAGGTGTATGGGATAACGTGAAATCAGAGGATTATTTCAATATAAAATCTAAAATTGCGAATGATTTAATTATATCATTTGAGAAAGCACTTAATATATCAATTAAAGATCACATTGAAGAAATTGAGATTGCTACTCCCCAAACCCTTTCACGATATACAAGTGCATTTCAAGGTTCTGCATATGGTTATGAAAGTGATCCTTGGGATTCGTTTATTCCACGATTAATGGCAATGAATGATGAGAAATATATTGAGGGTTTAGAGATATGTGGAGGATATTCTTCACAAGGAGTAAGTTATACTAATTCTTTAATTTCTGGACAGATATCAGCATTTTTAACTTTACAAAAAATTAGGGAGGGAGAATAATGAAGAACCATAATAAAAAGTTTGATCTCAGCGTAAAAGGTAATATTAGAGATTTGCTTGCATTTAAAAATCTGATCTCTAAAAGGAGCAAATTGATACAAAAAGCTTCGAACCTCCCAAAGAATGATCCAATCAAGAATCTGTCCAGAAAATTACATCCTGAAAAGCAAACATTAGTCATAAGTGAGATAAGAGAAGAAACGAAGTCAACAAAAACAATCCGTCTTATTTCAGAATCTGATGAAAAGAAAACAGCTTATTTTAGAGCAGGACAATACCTGAGTCTAAAAGTACAAATAAATGGAACAGTAATAACACGTCCCTATTCAATTTCCTCATCTCCATTAGATAGTCTTTATGGTTTTTATGAAATTACAATTAAGAAAGCAGAGGATGGATTTTTAACTCAATATATATGGGATAATTGGAAAATTGGTTCTAAAATAGAAAGTTCTGGTCCCGAAGGTAATTTTTATTTTGAACCACTAAGGGATTTAAATCACATAGTAGGAATAGCAGGGGGTTCAGGCATTACCCCATTCAGATCAATCGCAAAATCCATAATAAATGGAACAATTAATGCTAAACTAACAGTATTTTATGGAAGTAGTGAAGAGGATGACATCATCTTTTATGATGAATTCAGAAAGTTTGAAAAGAATTTCCCCAATCAAATAAAAATCATTCATGTACTAAGCTGTGAGGAAGTTCACTTAGAAGGGTGTGAAGAAGGATTCATTAATGCTGAAATAATACAGAAACACGTGGATATAAATAAATGTTCATTTTTTATTTGCGGTCCTCAAATCATGTATGAATTCGTTGAGAATGAATTAGCAAAATTTAATCTGCCATATAAAAGAATACGTAAGGAAGTTTTTGGAGAAATAAGAAACCCATTATCTATTCCAAATTATCCTAAAGAATGCATTGGAAAAACCTTTTCAATAAAAGTAGAGATGGGATCTTTATTAACTGAAATTCCTGCATTAGCAACTGAATCGGTTTTAACAGCATTAGAGAGAGCAAAATTAGCACCACCCTCCAGGTGTAGATCAGGTTCCTGTGGATTCTGTCGTTCTGCATTAATATCTGGTGAAATATTCGTGAATCCTTTTGATGATAAAAGAAGAATTGCGGATAAATTACGTAATTACTTTCATCCTTGTTCATCATATCCCATGTCTAATCTTGAAATTATTGTCCCAAGAAATCGATAATTTTTTTATTTTATCTAAAATGCGAGTAATTTCAAAGGAGAAGTGTAAATTTAATCATTGTCAAGATTTGATTTTTCTAGCAAATTGACAAATTATAAATAATACAATGAGGGAATATTACATAATAGAATAAATAAAGGTGATTGAGATCGCTAAAATACTTAGAGTAGATTTAGATTCAAATAAGATAGAATATGAAGATTATAAAAGTAAAGAGGAAGTTGAGCTAATTGGAGGAATGGGCTTAGCAACTGCAATTTTCACAAAAGAAGTTTCTCCAGAGGTTGATCCATTAGATGGAAAGAATCATTTAATTTTCTCAGTTGGACCATTTTGCGGCACGGCTATTCCTTTTTGTGGTAGATACTTCATTACAGCAAAATCGCCGCTAACTAGAATTCTTGGGGAAGCATCTTCAGGAGGTTTTTTTGGTAAGGAGTTAAAAACTGCAGGTTATGATCTAGTCATCATTAAGGGTAAAAGCAAGACTCCAGTTTATCTATGGATAAATGATGGAATTGCAGAATTAAAGGATGCATCCGAATTATGGGGTAAAGGAACGCAAGAAACTGATGAAAAATTAAAAGAGCTGCTTGGAAATGATAAAATTAAAGTGGCCACGATTGGTCCTGCGGGAGAAAACTTAGTAAAATACGCATGTATAATCAATGATAAGCACCATGCTGCTGGAAGATGTGGAATGGGTGCTGTAATGGGTAGTAAGAACTTAAAAGCTATTGCGGTTCTTGGTACTAACAAAGTTCCTATTCAAGATAAAGATAAAGTAAATGATGCTGCTAAAGAACTTAGAGAATTATTAAAAAAATCAGCATTAGGAATGGTTATGGCTGATTCGGGGACACCTGTTCATATTGATTCTATGTATAGTGTAGGAGATGTAATTATCAAGAATTATACAGAAGGACGGTGGATAGGGATTAAAAAACTTGGAGCAAAAGCAATGCAGGCTAGAGGAGTAGTAAAAATGCATGGTTGTTTTAATTGCCCAACAGCTTGCCGGGGTTTCTTAGAGTATGAAGGTGAATGGGTAACTCGTCCAGAATATGAAACTCTTGGAATGCTAGGATCTAATTTAATGGTTGATGATTTAGAAACAATTATCAAATGGAATTTAATTGTTAATGATCTTGGACTAGATTCAATTAGCCTTGGGGCTGCTGTAGGATGTTTTCTTGAATCAATTGAAAGAAAATTAATTAGTGATAACTTAGATGGTTTTAATTTTACTGAAGAAAATGTTTGGGGCAATATTGAATCAATTGAAAAGCTTTTCACCAAAATTGCTTATAGAGAAGGAATTGGTAACGATTTAGCTGAAGGAGTAAGATCTTTTTGTGAGTTAAAGGGATTACCAGATGAACTTTCAATGCATGGAAAAGGGCTTGAGATTCCAGCTCATGAACCACGAGCTAATAATCTCACGGCATTAGATTATGCTACAACCCCTCGAGGCGGATATCATTGTTATGAACCGATGCATTTATCCTCCTACATGAATCAAAAAGAAGAAATTGGTTTAACTGAAAGAGTAGATAAGTTTGGCACAGGGGATGATGTTGCTGAAGCCGTAGTAAAAATTCAAGATGGTAGCGAAGCGTATTCCGCAGCTGGAGGTTGTATATTTGGATTTTGGTTCATTCACAAACTCACACCTTGGATCAACGGTCTCAATGGAATCACTGGTAGGTCTTATACAGTTGATGATTTTATGAAAGCAGGTCGAGAAATCGTTAAAATGAAAAGAATTTTTAATGTTAAGTGTGGAATAACCAAAGCAGATGATAATTTTGGGAAGAGATTTTATACTCCGCTTGAAAAGGGTGGATCTAAAGGTAATATTCCTCCATTAGAAGGATTACTAGAAAAATACTATCAAATTAGAGGATGGGATGCACAAGGTAAACCAGTTTAAAAATCTTTAAACTTAAAGTCTGAAAATATCTCTTTAATTTCTTCTTTTTTTTCTTTACTTAACCATTCAGAATGATTATAACTTTGTTCAATCCCGATTTTTTCAGATTTAGAAAGCCAAAGGGGATTGTAAGGTAATAATCCTATTTCTTTGACGTTTAATGAGCTTAGATAATCTGCTAATGCACGCAAGTTCTCTTTTCTATCTGTTATAGATGGAATTAATGGTATTCTTGGCAAGATTTCTATCACATCTTGCTTTATAAGATTTTCAAAATTTTCTAAAATTCGTTCATTTGTAACATTGCAATAATAGGAATGAAGTTTGGGATTAAATATTTTCAAATCAAAATATATGAGATCAACATGGGGTTTAATATATTCCTCAAATTTTTCCCGATTATAGAGCCCTGCTGTTTCAATGCAACTATGAATATTAGCTTTCCTTAATTCCTTTAATAAATTATAAACATAATATATATGATATAAAGGTTCACCACCTGAGAGAGTTACCCCTCCTTTAGAGTTATCATAAAACACTTTATCTTTCAAAATAATTTCCATTAATTCTTCAATTGAATATGATTTACCTACTAATTCTAAAGCGGAATTTGGGCAATTATCAACGCAACTACCGCATAAATTACACTTACTTCGATCAATGCGAAATTTATACTCAAAATCAATAGCGTCTTGGGTACAGGAAGCTATACAACTCCCACATTCAGAACACATCTGTTTATCAAACGATAATTCCAAAGAAGGAGATTTTGTCTCCGGATTTTGGCACCAAACACAAGAAAGAGGGCATCCTTTAAAAAATATTAAGGTTCTTATACCTGGACCATCATCTAATGCGTTTCTTTTAATATCGACTATTAATGTTTTGTCTATCATTACTTAAAGATATAAAAATAGAAAAGGAATTAATTTATTTGGGTTGATATTCATGTCGTTCAATTATTTCTAATTGCATATTTTTATTTAATTTCGTAAAATATGCATTATAGCCTGAAACTCTGACTAATAACCATCTATAATCTACTGGATTGACCATTGCATCTTTCAAAGTATCCGTTGATACAACATTAAATTGCCACTGCATTCCATTCAAATCAAAAAAGCTCTGAACATAACTAGTAAATAAATCTAATGTTTTTTCATGACTATCTCCAGCGTGAGGAACCAACTTTACATTATATGAGGCATTGTTAGCCATTTTTAAATAATCCAAAGCTGCAACACTCTGAATGCTAGGGAGTAATATATCAGTAGTTCCTGGAGCAGGAGTCAATCCAGGTGTTAAAGCCTTTCCTTTTTTACGTCCCGATGGTAACGCGCCCGTGAGCATTCCAAATCCGGTATGGTAGCTTATTGACCAGTAACCGACTAAATATTTACCACCCCTATAATTATCAGCAGAATTGTATATCCCATAACAAAAATCAATAATATCTTGGGCTAATTTGATTGTAGAATCTTCACCGGATCCAAATTTAGGAACTTGATCTATTTTATTTAAAATGGACTCATAACCTTCAAAATCGTTTTGTAATGCATCCATTAAGGTACCAAAATCAATTTCTTTTTTATTATAGACTAAATCTCTAATAACTAATAAACTGTCAATAACATCAGTGAGCGCTACAAGTGCAACGCCCGATGTGTTATAAATTGCTCCCCCTTTTATGAGATCTTTACCCTTTTCTAAAGGACCTTTATAGAATCCAGATAAGAGAGGTGTTGGATGAATGATTTCATGCGCTTCTCCAAGAAAATTATTTATCTCAATTGATTGTTCAGCCAAATATTTCAGTTGTGCCTTGTAAGCATCAAGAAAATCATTGAAAGTGGGAAACGCTAATCGAACGTCCCCAGTTTCAATACCCATTTTATCTCCTGTTAATGGAATAACTCCGTTATTTAATGCCATTTCTAAGGGAGCTACTAAGTTCAAAAGCATGCAATTTGTATGACCATAATGTTTCCCTACAATAGTAGGTTCCACACAACCGGTAACAGCCCAGTCTCTTGCATCTTCCAATGAAAAACCTTCATGGACCAATGCTTCAATCATTGTTTTATCATTGTGAATGCTTGGAGATGCCCCCATATTAATGTTTACTTCGGTAAGTCTTCGTAAATACTCCTTCGAATTAATCCCAGAATAATATCTGGCATTCATGTTGGGATCTTGAAAACCTAGCATTTCATTTGCTTTTAAGATGATAAATGACATGTCGTTAACTGCATTATTGCCTTCTTTATCCACACCTCCAACAGTTACAGTGTCATCTGAAGAGCTACCCCCAAATAACTTCCATCCCACGTTCGGCATTAATGGATCGTGATCATTTATTCTTAGAAATAAGGACCCTACTAATTCAATAGCACGTTTTATAACATTTTGTTTCTTTTCTTCATTACCAGCTTTTTCAATATCACTTAAGAAGAAGGGTTGTAACATCTGATCAAGTCGACCAATAGACAATGCAGAATTGGCATTCTCACAATGTAGGCATACAAAGCTGGTCCAGATTGATTGAATTGCCTCTTGAAGTGTTTCTGCTGGCTTTGCGGGAACTTTAGCGCATATTCTTGAGATCTCCTTCAATTCTATAATTCTTTTTGCTTGATCTGGGTTATTAGGATCCAAATTGGAAGCAATTCTAAGTGCTTCCTCACTCAAGTGTTTTGAATAGATCAATACTCCGTCGATTGCGATTTGAACCGCTTTATAAAAATTCTTTTTCTCTGTATCCTTAGTTTCTTGTTCTAATTTCTCCGCTTTACTTTTTATGCTTTCTAAGCCCTCATTGATCACCATTGGAAATCCAGGGACGGTATGGCTGATAGCATTAGTCTTCATCATAAAATAGAAAACCCACCCTTCCTCAAGTGCTTGGGATTTTGGATTATTATTTTTTGTTCTGCAAAATTCCCTCACATTTCGTTCCATCCAATAAGGAAAAACTTCAAGGCTCAAAATATCAGCATCTTTATCCGAAATATCGTTCGGATTAAGTTCTCGTTCGCCAATTGTTTTTAATTCCGGCCATATTGCTGTCGCAATTAGTTCTGGATACATTGGTATACCGACTTCTTTTGAAGTAGTGGAGCCAGCAATAAGATGCGCATCGTGAATTATAGGCTGTTTATTCGCCATTATATAATTCACCGCTCCAGCTTGTCGTAGTTCTGGATCAAAAGGATTTCCGGATTTATCTACTTCAAAACCATTTTCCATGTGATATTCTGTGACTAATTTCGCCCTTTCCACGCAAATTGCTGGTTTTAAGGCAAATCTCCGATTTTTCAAATATTTTAGCCGAGGAAAATCGTTTATTGAATATTTTGCTAAATAAGGATCTTCTAATACTTGAACTTTATCAATTTTATGATTTAAAGTTTCATTTTTGATTTTTCTATTGTCAATATCTTTAATTGGATAAAGCAAGCGATTTTCAGGACCTTTATAATCCTTAATTTTAGCCCCCATTACAAGCGAAGTAAGATAAGAGAATTTTGTAAGATAACTCATGTTTCCTATATATCCCATTTCATTAGTTAAAAGATAATCGAGAGATTCTTCGGCACTCTTGCTATAAAGATTAGCTAAAGTCTCTTTATCTTTATAATAAATTGTGATATTAGGATGCTCAATTTTTCCATCAGCGACAGTCATCTTTCCATCTTTAAAAATTACATAAACATTGAAAGCATCATCCTTTGTTGTGAATTGATATTTTGCATTAAAAATGAAACCGGTTTTTTCATTATAAATTTCTCTACGCATTTTTCTGCGGGTATCGAAGATCATGGCGAGTAAATTTAGCTGCCCTTTAAAATTCTCAAGTTCTTTTTCTACATCTAATACTTGCATAGTTAATTCCTTAAAAGTTAATTTAGTTAAAGATTGATTTTGTAACTATTAAAATTTGTTAAAAAAAATTTGGTGTTTTATTAAATTCCCAATGAAAAAGCAAGGAATATTTTTTAATATAAAATTATCAAATTCAAAATAAATAAAGAATTATGAAATTATAATAAAAAAAAGAGAATGAGATTATGAGTAATAAAAAGGAACAAAATCTTGAAGACTCTTATGATGTTGTAGTTATTGGAGCAGGAAATGGAGGGCTTTCTGCGACAGCGTTTCTTGCTCAAAAAGGTTTAAAAGTATTAATGCTGGAACAACATAATTTACCAGGTGGAGTTGCGACGAGTTTTGTCAGAGGGCGATTTGAATTTGAAACTTCATTACATGAACTTGCTAGTTATGGACCTGAAACTAATAAGGGTAACGTGAGAAGAATGTTTGAAGACAGATTTAAATTAGATACTGAATTTGTTCAAGTTCCTGAAGCTTATCGACTAATAGTGACTGATCCTAATGAAAAAATGGATGTTACCATGCCATTTGGAGTTGAAAATATGATCGATGCTATTGAAAAAGAAGTTCCAGGCAGTAGGGAATCAGTTAAAAAATTCTTTGATTTAGCAGAGGAAATAGGTGAAGCTTTTAATTATATAGGATCAACAGGAGGAAAACCGGATCAAGGAGTTTTAATGAAGGAATATTCAAATTTTCTTAAAACTGCTGCTTATTCAACTCAAGAGGTAGAAGATGCGTTGGGGATTCCTAAAAAGGCACAAGATATTTTAAATGGATATTGGGCATATCTAGGTTTACCCATCAGTAGAATAAATTTTACAATTTATTGTACAATGGTTCAAAATTATGCTGATCTTGGAGGTTGGATTCCAACAAATAGATCGCATGGTTTTACAACCGCATTTGATAAGAAAATCAGGGAGTATGGAGGGAGAATAGAATATAATACAAGAGTTGAAAAGATACTTGTTGAGAATGGAAAAATAACTGGAGTGGAAACTGTGAATGGAGATAAATTTAAAACAAATTATGTAATATGTAATGCGTCTCCAACATTAACCTACAATAAATTAATCTACCCAAAATCAGAAGTTCCAGAAATTGCATATAAGGATGTTAATGCTCGTATTCATGGATTAACAGGTTTTGTCATTTATGCAGGCTTGGATGCTTCTGCAGAGGAGTTAGGTTTAACTGAATATGGTTATTTTATTATGGATAGCATGAATACTGAAGCTTTATATGATTCATGGACAGTTCTTAAACCACCTAAAGGATTAGCATGTGTAGTTCTTAATAATGCACTTCCTGATTGTTCACCCCCCGGAACATGCATATTAGATATTACAACACTTTATAAATCTGAACCTTGGGAAAATGTGAAACCTGAAGATTACCATGACACGAAAACCAAAATTGCGGAAGAATTATTAATTAATTTTGAAAAAGCTACGGGAACATCTATAAGAGATCATATTGAAGAAATTGAAATAGCGACTCCTGCTACATTTGCACGTTATACAAGGCACTATAAAGGGATTTTTTATGGATATGAACCAGAGTCGTGGGATTCTATTGTACCCCGATTAATGAGCATGGGAAAAGATGTATATATCGAAGGATTAGAATTTGCAGGTGGATTTAACAGGCGATTACATGGATATAGTAGCGCTCTCGGTGATGGGATGATATCAGCTCAATTAACTTATGCTAAAATAATGAAGGAGCGTGATAATGCATGAATGAAGGAAATAAGAAAAAACTAAACATCACGGTTAAAAGCAATACAAAGGACTTATTTGCTTTCACTAAGTTAGTACCTAATAGAATGAAACGGATAGAACGTGCATCAAGCGAGCCAATTACAAAAGATCCAATAAATGACCTTGCGAGAAAATTACATCCCGAGCGACAATTTTTAATAATTGATGCTATTAAAGAGGAAACTAGATCTACTAAAACCTATAAATTGATTCCCGATCCTGAATCAGAGACTAAAAAATTATCGTATTTTAGACCGGGTCAATATCTCAGCTTAAAAGTTGACGTTAATGGTGTTCGAATCACCAGACCTTATTCAATTGCGTCCTCGCCAACAGATGTTGCTAATGGATTTTATGAAATCACGATTAAAAAAGAAGAGAATGGATTCTTAACCAATTATCTCTGGAAGAATTGGGATATTGGTACAAAGATAGAAAGTTCAGGTCCAGAAGGATTCTTCTTTTTTGAGAGATTGAGAGATTTGAAAAACATTGTTGGAATTGCGGGAGGATCTGGAATTACTCCTTTTAGATCTATTGCAAAAGCAATAATTGAAGGTAAAATCGATGCTCGTTTAACATTATTATATGGAAGTTCTGAAGAGGATGATATAATTTTCTATGATGAATTTAAAGAGATGGAGAAAAATAACCCTACTAAAATTAAAATCATCCACGTGCTGAGTTGTGAGGAAGTCTCTTTGGAAGGATGTGAAAAAGGATTCATTACTGGCGAGATCATAGGAAAATATTGCGACGTTCACGCGTCCACCTTTTTTATATGTGGACCACAGGTTATGTATGATTTTATAGAAAAAGAGCTCAATAAGTTTAATTTACCCGTCAAACGTGTCCGTAGAGAAGCATTTGGAGAAATTAAAGATATTTTAAAATATCCAGGCTTTCCTAAGGAGCTTGCGGATAAAGGTTTCAAGCTTAAAGTTCAAATTGGAGGTCTTTCTAAAGAAATTCCAGCTTTAGCCACTGAATCTGTTTTGGTTGCATTAGAGAGGGCAAATTTAGCCCCACCATCAAAATGCCGTTCTGGAGAATGTGGATTTTGTCGATCGCTTCTTGTATCGGGAGAAGTGTTTATCAATCCAATTTCAGATTGGCGACGATCTGCAGATAAAAAGTTTAATTACTTCCACCCGTGTGCTTCGTATCCAATTTCGAATATTGAAATGAAAATTCCAAGAGATTTGTAACTTTTTTTTACATAACTTTTTTTTTTTTTAATTTCTTAAGATCTTTTACCTAAAAAAAGTGAATTGCATGGATATAAAAATAAAGTATGGAATAGCTGCATTTTTTGTAATACTAATTCAATCCATAATAAAATTGGGTGGTGTGCTAATAACTGGGAGTTTGGGCTTTTTATCAGAGACCGTTGATACCTTAACGGATATTTTTTTTGTTATTATAACAATATATTCCATTTATTTGAGTCAAAAACCTCCTGATTTTGAACACATGTATGGTCATAAAAAGATCGATTCAATAGGGGGATTGATTCAAGGAATCATTTTGATTAATTTATATGGAATTATAATTTTTACAGCAGTCCAGTCTCTCATGCAAAAAACATATGGCTTTATGAATCCTGGCTTGGGGCTTCAATTAATAATTATCTCATTTATAATCAACATTATATTCTCAAGAATATTAATGTGGCAAGGAAGGAAACAAAATAGCCTATCTCTTAAAATTCAGGGACTAAACCTTTTCCAAGATTCAATGAGAGCGCTTTTGATTATAATAAACTTTATGGTTGCCTTATTTTTAAGTATAGAATTTCTCGATCCTATTTTTAGCATAATTTTATCCATTTGGATCATTTTTACAGCAATTAAACTTTCGAAGAAAGGAATTAAAGATTTATTAGACGTAAATCCCATAAGTGCTCTAATTTTAGAAGAGATAAAACAAAAGGTCCTCAATTTAGATCATGTAAATGCTTTAGAAGATTTTAAAGTTCGGGTTAGTGGAGATCTACTATTTGTAGAAGCACGTATATTAGTAGAGGATCATATTCCTTTAATACATGCCAACGAAATTACTAAATCTATCAATAATTTGACGAAAAAATACTTCTCTTCTTATAAAGTTGAAACGATGATAGAGATGAATCCACTGAGTGGAGAAGCGTCGATTGGTGAGAAAATAATCAACCTTTTATATTCCATGAGAGCAGAGTTTGAAGAAATAATATATTTTCAGAATCTAAACGTGTTTAGAATAGAGGAAAAATATTTTATATCTGTT
>Ga0315535_1001764_pt1 | contig 14201 bp, 14 predicted proteins | sample SalMarSW160220MG_2_FD_203092 | JGI IMG/M metagenome (GOLD analysis project Ga0315535, IMG submission 203092) | Salt marsh sediment microbial communities from the Plum Island Ecosystem LTER, Massachusetts, United States - Salt Marsh Sediment SW1602-20 ...
AGATTCAAACTTTGTGCAATGACGACCGGAAGCGCAAAAAAGGTTGCATCAATTGCTATTCAGTACGCTACGGGGAGAAAGCAATTCAATCAGGCAATTTCCAATTTTGGTGCCATAAAGCACAAGCTTGCGGAACAGGCAATCAGAATTTTTGTATCTGAAACCGCAACCTATCGTGTAAGTGATTTAATTAGTAAGAGGATTAAAGAACTTCAGGGACAGGGTGAAAAATACGAGGAAGCGGCATTGAAGGCTGCCGAAGAATACGCAATTGAATGTGCAATGCTTAAAGTATATGGCTCTGAAATGCTGGATTATGTTGTTGATGAGGCCGTTCAGGTACATGGCGGATATGGGTATTCAGAAGAATATCCGGCAGCACGTGCTTACAGAGATTCGAGGATTAACAGAATTTTTGAAGGGACAAATGAAATCAATCGCCTGCTAACGGTTGACATGCTTGTTAAAAGATCTATGAAAGGCAGGATCGATTTAATGGGCCCTGCAATGGCAATTCAGAAAGAACTAATGTCCATCCCCTCATTTGGGAATAGAGAGGCAGAATTACTTTCGGAGGAAAAGAAAGCTATAATAAATGCTAAAAAGGCAATTCTGATGATCGCAGGCAGTGCCGTTCAAAAGCTAATGGCAAAGCTTAAAGATGAACAGGAAATTATTATGAATGTTACCGATATGATGATTGAAGTCTTTGCGTGCGAATCTGCTTATTTGAGAACGATGAAGCTTTCAAAGATCAAAAAAGCCGAAGAGCTGCAATCTTATATTGATATGACAAGAGTATATATTAATGAAGCAATTGAAAAAATAAATCTTTATGGAAAACACGCTATTGCAGCATTTGCGGAAGGCGATGAATTGAAAATGCTTCTTCTGGGATTGAAACGCTTTACGAAGCTTGAAGCTGTTAACACAGTTAAACTAAGAAGAAGCGTTGCTGATAAACTAATTGAAGCAAACCAATTTTGCTTCTAGATCTTATTGGTAATTTAAAATAAAACCCAATCTGTTAAATAATGGATTGGGTTTCTTATATTTAATTAATAAACATTTAGGAAATTATAATGAAAAATTATTCGCAACCAATGCTGAGAGAAAATGCACTTGAAAGTAAAGTAATTGTTGTGACAGGAGGGGGAACAGGGCTCGGTAAAGCAATGAGTAAATATTTCCTCGAGCTGGGAGCTTCGGTTGTTATTACAAGTAGAAAAATTGATGTGCTGAATGAAACAGCAAAGGAATTAGCGGAACAAACAAAGGGTAACATAATGCCTATTCAATGCGATGTTACAGATTATAAGCAGGTGGAAAATTTATTAAATACTTCTAAAGAAAAATACGGCAAAGTCGATGTTTTAGTAAATAACGCTGCTGGAAATTTTATAAGCCCAACTGAAAGGCTTTCAAACCGCGCATTTGATATAATTATTAATATTGTGCTAAGGGGGACATACAATTGCACTTTAGCTTTTGGAAAATACTGGATAGATAAAAAATCGGAAGGTACAGTCTTAAATATTGTTACAACTTATGCCTGGACAGGATCAGCTTATGTAGTGCCTTCAGCTTGTGCTAAAGCTGGGGTGCTTTCTCTAACTCGTTCATTAGCAGTTGAATGGGGAAAGTATGGAATTCGTAATAATGCCATCGCTCCTGGACCCTTCCCGACAAAAGGTGCCTGGGAAAGATTACTGCCAGGCGACCTGAAGGATAAATTTGATTTTAAGAATAAAGTCCCGCTAAAAAGAGTAGGTGAACACCAAGAACTAGCAAATCTTGCTGCATTTCTTGTTTCGGATTTTTCTTCTTATATAAATGGTGAGGTTATCACTATTGATGGCGGTGAATGGCTTAAAGGCGCAGGGCAATTTAATATGCTTGAAGCCATTCCTGAAAATATGTGGGACCAGATTGAAGCGATGGTAAGAGCAGCTAAAGGAAGCAAATAAAATTTATGAATCCTCAACTCGATAGATCAAAGTTCAAGCATATTTACATAGTTAAAGTAAGATTTAATGAAGTAGATATGCTCAGTATTTTAAATAATGCAGTGTATTTTAATTATTTTGAACAGGCAAGAATTCATTATGTAAAAGACGCAGGATTGCTGCCAGAAAAAGGAATTTTCAGCGATAACAGGCTTTACTACATGGCCCGTAATGAAATTAATTATTTGAAACCGGCTTTTTTTGATGATGACCTTAACATTTATTCCAGAGTATCTTATATTAAAAATTCAAGTTTTGGATATGAACACATTGTCGAAAGACAACGCAATGGTGATATTCTCGCCGAAGGAAAGGGGGTCCTTGTTCACGTTGATCCTGTCTCTAAAAAATCTGCCAAGTTGGCTGGCGAATTCTATCAGAAGATTTCTGCTTTTGATCCGGAGGTTGAATTAATCATAAAATAATATAGGGCAATAAAATGCGAACCTTAATTTTTGATATTGAAACTTCTGCCTATCCTTTTGAGTCTCTTTCCGAGAGCCAGCAGGAATATTTAATGAGGTATGCAAATAAGGAAAATGATCCTGAGGTTAAAGGAAAAATGGAGGATGATGCAATCCGTTATATGAGTCTTTATCCTTTCACCGCTAGAGTGGTTGCGATTGGGTTATTCGATGCGGAAAAGAAAAAATCTTTTGTATATTATGAAAATCAGGATTTGGAAGAGTGGTCCTCAAAAGACGGAGAAACCCAATATAAAGGCCTGCCTGAGCCAGAAATGCTGCAATCATTCTGGAGGATTATAGAAGTCACAGACAGAATAGTTACCTTTAATGGGAGAAGTTTTGATGCCCCATTTCTTATGCTGCGTTCAGCAATGCTCAAAGTAAAGCCTTCCCGTAATTTGATTACCAATCGTTACGATAAAACTTTTCATATTGATCTGCTCGATCAATTTACTTTTTATGGTCTGACGCGCAAATTCAACCTAGATTTTTACTGTAATGCTTTTAGTGTAGAATCTCCAAAATCTAAGGGGATATCAGGAATGGATGTCAAAACTCTCTACGATGCAGGAAAGGTTAAGGAAATTGCTATTTATTGCGGCAGAGATATCAGGGCAACCTACGAACTATTTAATATTTGGGAAAACTATCTGGCAATATCGTGATTTTAGTTTAACAAATGTGATGAGTCCATCATTCTAAACCTGCCACTGAAGTCGGTTTATCATCAGGGAAGCCGGCTATCGAAGAAGATAAGTATGCAGGAAACAAGGATACTTTGGACTTTAAGTCTGAATGCACCTAGCAAACCGACTTTCCTTCATCAATCATATCAAAGTTTTACCAATGTATCTTATTCTGACTGCTAAATATTTCATTGATCAGGACTAATATTAAGTAATTATATTTTGGGGAGAGACCTCCGGTTTGTCTGTCATTTTTGTCAATACTAAATATGACTGAAGGGTCATTTAAGGCCAGGTGAGACCTAGTTGTACCCTAGTTGTAGGGAAGATGAGATGAAGGAAAAAGTCTGCCAAATTGGCAGACACCCTTCATAACATAGAGTCTTAACTGAAGAGTATAGTTGTGAGGTTCCGGTTGGCCTAGTTTTTGATTTCAAACAAGTGTACGCAATAAATTATCTTACAAAGCAAGTCTAATCCAAAATTAACTAACATGGCTGAGAAATTAATGAATTATTATTATAATTAACTATTAGTCAAAGAAAAGTTTGTGATTTCCTAATTATTATTATATTTGAACTTAGTTTTATGTGCCTGTGTACGTAGGGATGTTTGCAGCGAAAATAATTAACAATTATCGGGAGGATATGTGAGAAAATTAACGGTAATTTTGTTTTTGTTTGGCATTTTTTTCTTCTCTTATTCCGATTATGCGCAGAATACTACTGACAATGGTGGGAACGGCTTTAATAACACTATTGGGAATCTATCAACTGATGCTGCAAAAGGATATGTTGGTCCTGCAATAAACGGATTTGGTTCAAATTTAAATACAGGCTGGATTACAAAAGCTCCTTCGCCTACTGAGTTCTCATTCAGCCTGGACATAAAAATCGTTGCTATGGGGACTGTCATTGATGATGGGCAAAAGACTTTTTCAACTGACGGCTCTTTTAATTTTACGGAGAGTCAAGCAACTGATATAGCAGCTCAAGCAGCTCAAAATGATATTACTGCCCAGAATCAAATTAAACAGGCATTGCTGAGCCAGCCCTGGAATGTAAAAATTTCCGGACCTACTATAATGGGTGCAGAGGATCAATATGTTACCCTAGACTTCCAGGGACAACAGGTTCAAGGCTATACGCTTCAAAATTATACTTTAACTGATGTAAAAGGTTACCTTAACAATTTATCTTTGTTTCCTACTGCTACATTACAACTAGGCATAGGAACACTCCTAGGCACTAACGTTGCAATCAGATGGTTTCCTAAGGTGAATATCAAAGATCTCGGAGATTTCACTTACTGGGGATTTGGTGTTGTCCATAATCCTGCAGTCTGGTTTACAAATAAACAATTTCCGGTTGATATTGCTTTAGGGTATTTTTATCAGGATTTAAAAGTAGGTACAATATTTGAAACTAAGGCAAATTTGTTTGAAATCTTTGCCAGCAAAACTTTTGGAAGTATAATCGCTTTTACACCATATATTGCACTGACAAAGGAATCTTCTACAACAACTATTCAATATGATTATACTTACGCTGTTGATACAGGCGCTGGTCCAGTTACAGAAACACAAAACATATCTTTTGAAATGGACGGTGCAAACAGTACAGGTTTTACTGTTGGGGCTGCATTTAAATTAGCAATCCTTAATCTTAATATCGATTATAAGTTTGCAAATGTTAAAACTGCAAGTGCAGGATTGACATTCGGATTCTAAATTATATTTTTGATTCTTTTTATAATATAAGCCGCATATACTCTTTGCGGCTTTTTTTATAATAGGCATTCAAATTCCATTGTAATTTTTATATCTTTCCTTAGTGGACTACCCTAAAATTCGTATATAGAATTCTAATGCGAAATCCTATATTTTTGTCGAACAATTTTAATAGGAGTCAGATATGATTTCCAGGGTAATAATCCGTAATGTTGTTCGTTCTGATTTTGAAGCTATAAGAGTTCTACAGCAGAGGGTCTATCCGCATTTAAAACCCTGGTCGATTGAACAATTAGAAAGTCACATAAAAATTTTTCCTGAAGGACAATTTGTAGCAGAATTTGAAGGAAAAATTGTCGGAACTGCGAGTTCTTTAATTATATTTTGGGAAGAATACGGCCCGATTCATAATTGGGGAACAGTTACAGGCATGGGTACATTTAATACTCACAACCCTGAAGGTAAAACTCTATATGGAGCAGAAGTATGTGTTGATCCTGAATTAAGAAAAAAAGGAATTGGCAAAAAACTGTACTTCGCAAGAAAAAAACTATGCAAGGAGTTAAATCTTAAAAGGATAATTGCAGCAGGAAGAATTCCCAATTATCACAAATATGCAGATATGTATGATCCTCATACATATGCTATGCACGTTATTTGGGGGGATATTTATGATCCTGTACTTACTTTTCAAATAAAAGAAGGATTTCAATTTTGTGATATAATTGATAAATACCTTAAAGGAGATACAGATTCTTTGGAAAATGCCACATTGATTGTGTGGCTTAACCACGATTATAAACCACGAAAAGGAGAAAGGAATGAGAGTAAGAATAGCGGCGATACAGTACCACTTACGGAAAATTAATTCTTTTGAAGAATTTGAGCAGCAAATCAATTTTGTAATGGAATCGGCTGCAGAATATAAACCACACTATATTCTGCTACCTGAACTTTTTACAACACAATTGTTATCTTTTGTTCAGACAAAAGAAGCTTATTCTGCAGTTAGAAGGCTTGGTGAATATACTGATCGGTATATTAAATTGATGAAGTCATACGCAATGCAACATAAATTTTATTTAATTGGCGGTACCCACCCCACTAATCTGAATGGCGGGGTTATTAACAGGGCTTATTTATTTACACCTGACGGCAAGGTATTTCACCAGGATAAGGTTCATAGAACGAGATGGGAAAAGGAATTATGGAAAACTGAGCCCGGACATGAATTCAAAGTATTTAAAACTGAACATGCCCCTATTTCGATAATGGTTTGTTATGATGTCGAATTTCCTGAGGCAGCCCGAATGGTTTCTGATGCAGGTGCTGAAATAATTTTTGTCCCTTCCTGCACAGATGACAGACAAGGATTTTTGAGAGTTAAATATTGCTGTCATGCACGCGCAATTGAAAATCAGGTGTTTGTTGTAATGACGAGTACAGTAGGTAATCTACCAGTTGAAAATATGAACTTACATTATGGTCAGGCTGTAATTATGACGCCTTCTGATTTTCCTTTTTCCCGCGATGGCATAGCGGCAGAAGGTATTATAAACCAGGAGCAAATTATAATTGCTGATCTGGATCTTGATTTACTTGATGAAAACAGATTGAAAGGCTCTACCATTCCACTGATGGACAAAAGGCAGGATATCTACAAAAAGAGTGCTGTAATTGAGGACACCAGATAGTTTAAGCGGCCGATAAAGTGGAAATTTGTTCTTTAATGGCTTTAACTTTCACTTCTGCTTTTAGAGATCTAAAATATTTCAAAGCCTCTGTGAACATTAAATTACTTTTTCCCGGGTTACCGATCTTTTTATATAGAGAGGCAAGCTCTAAATAAGTTTCCGCTTCGTTAAATTTATTGCCATATTCCTTATTTATCCTCAGGCTAGTCTTTAGAAAATTTTCAGCCTCAGCAAAATTGCTTCGTTCCCTTTGAATGACACCTTTTATTTTGTAAACATCGGCTGCAGAGAGCTTATCATTTGTTCTGCTGCAAATTTGCATAGCTTTGTCTGCAAATGCATCAGCCAGGTTGTAATCTTTTTGCATTGCAAATGTGAATGATTTTCCAAGATATGAAACTCCAAGTGTTGGCAAGTAACCGATTTTAATGCTGGTAGCTATGCTTCTATCAAATTCTTTTAACGCCGAAGTTGTTTTATGATTTCTTAAATATAAAAATCCGATATTATGTCTTATCTCTGCAACACGCTTAATATTTCCAGCTTTATTATATGTAATCAAAGCGCGATTGAAGTAAGAAAAAGCGGTATCATAATTGCCAAGTATCGTATAAATAATGCCCAAGTTTATTTCGATTTTGCCTTTAAATTCATTATCCTTTGATTTAGCTATCATGCTCAAACATTTTTCGAAATATTGGAGCGCACTTTTAAAATTTCCCTGTTCACCATAAATTGTTCCCAAAATATTTAAGCTATTAGCTAAACCATTTAATTCATTGTTTTTCCTATATAGATATAATGCTTTTTTCACATAAGCAAGGCTGTTTTGCCATTCGGCTTTCCTTCTATAAGCTTCTGAAAGTTTTAGAAAAGCGTCAGCTTTAATTATAAAATATTTGTTCTCCTTTTTGACCTCTTTTATGATTTTTTCAAATAGTATAATTGCTGTACTAAGCTCTCCAATTGTAATGCAGTAACTACCAAGGTTAAGAATAAACAACAGGCATTTATTTCTTGAAAGTCTTTCAAAACCAAAGGTAATCAGCAGGTCGATTTTATTTAAAACATCTGACTGCTTTTCGGGCACATATTCAATTTGTTTTTTTTCCGTTTTTTCAAATTTTGAAGTTGATAAGCCGGAATTGATTTCGGTATTTGCAAGCATTTTTTGAAATTCATTAATTGCTGTCTTATTAAAAAAGACTTTCAAAATTTCATTGAATGTTAATTTCTTGTCTATTCTGAATATTATTGTACCCTCATCAAAATTTTCAAGGTTATAGTTCATTTTTTTACAACTGCTATTTTGTGTTTTAAAGATATATCAATACTATTATCAATTTGCTGCGATAAAGATTATCTGATCATTAGGTTACCTAGCCGCTTAATAGATATTTCACAAAACCTTTTCAAGCCTGATTATCTAATAAACTATCTTATGCAGTTAGGCCATAAATGTGCCATAATTAACCGGTAATTTTTTCTGGCAGTTTATTGAGTGTTCGTTACTTCGGAAATTATTACATACAAAGGAAGGAAAACATTACTGTTTGATTTTGAAATTATGTCCCAAAATTATTCAATGTTTAGGAAAGTAGATGGGTCGGTTGTATACTTGAGTTAAATAAATTTTAAGCTAAACTAGTAGTCTATTCTGATTCAGAAATACCTATTACGCTAGCCAAAAACAAGCCACTACCGGCAAGTCCTGTATCTTTTAGAATACTTATCATAGAAACCTGCATAATTTTAGGAAAAAATAATCCAGGGATATGTATGGCAAAAACGACCAGGAGGAGATATATCGACAGTGCCAGGCAGGCTTCTTTTGCGTATTTTTTTATCAGCACCGCGTATGAAGTCACTAAAAGGAAAATACCGATCAGATAAATCCATAAAATTCTGTCTGGTAGAAATGTTGGTACATAGCGTAAGTAACTATCAGCATTTATAAAATGGTTTATCCCTAATAATGCAAATGTGACAGCAAATATTATTTTTACCGGTTTTGAGGTTAAAATCTTCATTATTCCTAAAATGTTAAATTAACTTATAATCCCCATTCCCCGATAAACAAGCAATATTTATATGTACCAAAAAAATAAATTTAAACATATAAATCGGCAAATAAAAATTCATAATTTTTGGTTTATTCGCTATCAAATAATAATTACACTTAATATCGGACAAATAAAGTCCGTATTTATGAAAATTAAAATCTATAATTAAAACCAACCATAACTCTAAGCAGCAATTTTGGCTGATTAATTGCCTGATCAGCAACTGAATATGTATAACCATGCTTAGGGTTAATATTTTCATTATTGGGGTAATAAGCTGTATCGTGTCCCTGAATTGAGCTGTTAAGATAATAATCGATTGCAGATGACAATACAAGATCGAATCCCGGAACTAGCATAAAATAGCTTTCTCCACCGAGTCCAAATCCCCATTGATTGCTGGTGATATTAAAAAATTCATTTCCATCAATAAAATCAAATTCTCCTGAAAAAGCAGAATACCTCGGGCCGGCAAAAACATAGAATCGGTTCATTGACAAAAATTGAATGTGGTAAAGCAAATCCAATCTGAAATTCCAATCGGTCCCACTTTTCTGAGGAACTCCATTTGTGTTATCATTAATAAATATTCTTCGGGCAGCCCATGGATCACCCGGATCCCATGAAGAATATCCTAATCCAAATCGTACAGCCAAAGGGAAATTCTGAGCAAAATTAGATATCATAAAGTTGCCCTGAACTCCAAATCCGTTTGTATAACCTGTTGATATTCCACCAGTTAAAATGGTTTTGTTAAAGTAACTAAAATCATTCTGAGCTTTTGCGGAATAGTATGAGGCAAAAATCATAACTACCAAAACTAATAGCTTTTTCATAACCGATACTCCATAGAATATAGATTTAATTGATTTTATTACTTTTGAAAATAATTAAAGCGGTAATTGCCGAAAAGATAACTTCCCCAAAAGGCACAACTTATTATATTAAATTATTTTCAAATTGTAAAGAGAAATTTAGGGGGCTTTAAATTTTTTTAGGTAGTTAAAAGTATGAAAATATTTGTAGCTTATTTTATGATTTTTGAAATTTGCTTAAATTCGTCAGTCCCGCTTTCGCGCAGCATTTCAAACAATACAGATTCCGTAGTCGTAATTTCAATTGAGTGTTTTCTCATTCTACCAATTGCAGTTTCATAATCAATTTTTTTCCGGGAAGAAACAGCATCAGCAGCCAGGTTAACCTGGAAATTATTAGCGATAAGATCAAGAGCAGTTTGTTGAACACATACGTGAGCTTCGATGCCTGCTATAACAACCTGTTTTATATTTTTATTTCTTAGTTCAGGGAATAAATTCTCAGCACAAATGCCACTGAAGCTCATTTTCTGGAATGTTCTTATGTCTCTTAATTCGTTCGCAATATCTTTTTGAGTCGGTCCCAATCCTTTTGGATATTGCTCAGTTATTAAAATCGGAGAGCCGAGTATCTTAAATCCTTTTATGAGTTTTATTGTATTTGAAACAATAATTTCAGGGTCCTGCATAACAGAGAGTATTTTTTCCTGTATATCAATTATCAGTAATGCAGTTTTGCTTTTATCTAGGATTAGCGGATTACTTTTAAAATTATTTTCCATATAGATTATTAATATATTGGATCCATTCCATATTTCCCACAAGCATACATCATAAGTATTGAAGTAAGATCAACGAGTGCTTTTTTCTGATCTTCAGAATGAATAACCAGATCATAAACTTCGGCCATAAATTGAAGGTCATGCAAAAGTTTTTCAAGTTCGCTGTAGGTCGGGTTGCCATGCCAGTAAGCTATTTGTTCAACCAACATTTTTTCATTTCTTCTTAAAAATTCATTAAATGATATAACGCTTCTTGAATTTGGATATCTTGGTCTACAAATTGATATTAGATCATTAAAGTATGTATCCCACTTTACGGCCAGGGTTTTGTTCCTTTTTCTCCTTACATATTTTACTTTTTCAAGAGTGAAGTTAGGTTTTGTTGCAGGCTTTGTATTCGGAATTAGTGCATAACCATCATAGCTAATTTCGCCGGAGTCTTCATCAACATATTTCCATCTGATAGCAAGCTGTCTGGCGCCATAAATTGCAATTACTTTATCAAGTATACTGTCGAAAACAATAAACTTACCCTGTTGAACTTTTACAATTGATATCCAGTGTTCCCATTTGTCCACGCTTAGTATACAAGGCCATCCTCTTTTTAAATGTCTGCTTAAAACTTTAATTGCTTCATCCGGCGTTTCCCGGCGAAAGTATTTCATTTTGCAATCGAAAGTCTTAGCAGCCTTTGCAAGTCCAATTTCATCTGTTCCGTACCACCATGTGCTTCCGGCACGTTTTCCAATTGTTTTTTCATTTTCAAACCGACCAAGCATAACTAAACCGTATTTCAGTGCGAATGGTCCGCATTGATATTTATAAGGCTGAGGATAAAAACTCATTTTGAATTAATTCTTTATGATTGATTAAGAAATAGATACTCTCACATTATCAGTTAAGTTTTACTTAAAGTACATATTTACGTATTTTTATATTCAATATGAAGAAAAAACTAAAAGTTGCTGTAATTTTTAATGAGGCTAATCCTGAACTTTATGTCAAAACACCTCAAAACTCTTTTGACAATGCCGACTTTGTGCCCTACTTTGAGGTGGATGACCTTACTCCTATAGAAGAATACGAAGAGCTTGCCGAAAGACTCACCAGAAAAGGATTAGAAGCCTATACCTTAAATATCAAAGACGACATTGACATACTAATAAAGAATATTAAAAAACACAAACCCGATGTTGTTTTTAATTTTGTTGAGATATTCAAGGATAATTCCCGACTTGAAATGAATATGGTTGGGCTCCTTGAACTTTTAGGAATTCCGTACACAGGTGCTCCACCAATGGCCCTTGCCAACTGCCAGAGCAAAATTCTTGCAAAACGACTTCTAAATGCAGTCGGCATACGGACTCCTCCATTTATGGTCATACGCAAAGAGCAAAGCCAGTATCGCCACAAACTCAATTTCCCATTGATAATTAAACCGGCCTTTGAGGATGCCAGCGCAGGAATTGAAAATGATTCAATAGTTAAAGATAACAAGGAAATGAGAAAGCGGATAAATTATGTTCTTAGTTATTTTTCCCAACCTGCGCTAGTTGAGGAGTTTATTGAAGGAAGGGAGCTTAATGTCGCAATAATGGGCGATAAGGATCCGATAGCACTACCAATTAGTGAAATTGATTTTTCCGAAATGCCAGAATATTTACATAATATTGTCAGTTATCAAGCGAAATGGGACCCTCACCATGAGTCTTACCATAAAACTATCCCAATCTGTCCTGCCAAACTCCCGAAGCGTATCGAGAAAAAGGCAAAGGAGATTGCAATAAAAGCTTTTAAGACTATGAATTGCCGTGATTATGCACGAGTGGATATCCGTCTTTCGAAAGACAAAAAGTTATATGTACTGGAAGTAAATCCGAATCCTGATCTCACAGAAGGAGCTGGATTTATGCGTTCGGCGGAGGCAGCAGGATATTCATATACGACAACTTTGAAAAAGATTGCTAACTTTGCCTGGAAGAGAAGAAAGAAGCAGAATAAATCTAAAAAGTAGGGGAAGTTTTCTACTAGTTGAAGAGAGATTGTATTTCATCGAGAGATTGAATTTCAGAAAAAGGTTTTATTATGCTATCTTCAGGCAAAGGATATTTAGTCTTGCCGGTATAAATTAAAATTCCTTTCCCTCCGATTTTTTGTGCTCCATCAATATCTGTTTCAATATCGTCACCAATCATTATAAAATCCGAATTTTTTGAAAAGCCAATAGCTTTTAATCCTGAATGATAAAAAATAGGAGAAGGTTTTCCAATTAATTTTGCGTGTATTCCAGTTGCAAATTCTATGGAAGAGATAAAAGCACCTGCATCCAGGTAAAGATTCTTATCGTCAGGGCTCCAATATTTATTTTTCTGCATAGCTATAAAATCAGCGCCCTCAAAGACTAAACGAAAAATCTTATTTAAATTCTCATAGGACCATTTATCAGCCATATCGCCGACCAGTACAGCTTCAGGGACTTCATTAGTAAGGAATTCTTTGAACATTTCTTTCGTGGAATCCGAAGCAAAGACTGCAATTTTTTTAAAGTTTTCCTTTATAAAATTTAAAGAAGCATCAGCACAGGTTATGGCAGGGATCTCTGTCTTAATGTTATTATCAACCAGAAATTTCTTTATTTCATTCCCATTACGCAAAGTTGAATTACTAAGAATACAGGCAGGTATTTTATTTTCTGAAATGAACCTAAAAAATTCCCCAGTTTCTTTTGCGACTTGATTGCCAATGCGAATTACCCCATCAAAATCAATCAAGAGAGGTATGTTATAATTTAAATTCATTTAAAATAAGTAGAGATGATCCCCTGGATCATCTCTAGTATTAAATCAGTCCTAATATAAATTTTAGATCTTGGCCTCAGCTAAAGCAGGGAATTTTGACTTTGCAATTTCAAATAGACCAAACATTACTCCGACAAATAAAAGATCTCCCAACAAAGTATAACTAAAAAATGGAATTGCTGCGGTGTAGCTTTCCATTATTCCCGTTAAGTTTTGAGGATACATAGTATTTGGTGGAAAAAGAGCAAAATTGGTAATTATGAAGAAACTTACTGAAGCTGAAACTGAAGCAAGTAACACCCTTCCTGGCTTTTTTGTCTGTCCTATTTGCATGCCGATTACTACAATCAAGGCAAAGCTAAGATAAACGACCCACATTCCGGAATAAAATCCTAGAAACAGGTCCGATATAATCAAGGCAGCCATAGGGACAATAAATGCGAGATATTTTTTTGAAAAATAAGCTCCTCCAAACAATGCCATTGCGCCGACTGCTGTAAAATTAGGATAATGAGGAATCAATCTGGTGAATGCTGCAGCAAGTATCATCAAAGTCAGCGTCCAGAATCTGGGATTAATTAAATTTTTGTTCATTATAACTCCTTGCATTAAAAGGTTTGTTGCTGTTTTTATTAATTAAATATATAAAGAATAATATTTCTATTCAAAACTTATCTTAAGGCCAATATAGCCTGATCTACCTGCAGTACCATAACCATAAATTTCTTCATATGCGGAATTAAGAATATTTACAAGTCTTCCATAAAGTTGTATTAAATTATTAACCTTATATGTGGCAGAAGCATTTAATAAGGTATAACTGTCAAGTATAATTCTTGTAGCCGGATAGGTTGAAAAATCTTTATCGTCGCGTTTCCCAACAAAAATTGCTTCCGCGTCAGCATTCAATGATTCAGTGAACCTATAATCGATATTTATTGCAGCTTTATGTTTGGGTCTTCTTAATAATGGAAGATTTTCATCAACGCTTCCCGGACTTAGATCTTTACTATCAGTATAAGTGTAATTTGCATAAACAAAAATATTAAGTGATGGCTTCGCTTGCAGATAAAATTCCAGGCCTTTTGTTTCTGACTTATTAATATTGACTGTTTTGAAATAGCTATCGAAACCAAAAAGATCGGTAAAAGTATTTTGAAA
>Ga0315535_1001765_pt1 | contig 14186 bp, 2 predicted proteins | sample SalMarSW160220MG_2_FD_203092 | JGI IMG/M metagenome (GOLD analysis project Ga0315535, IMG submission 203092) | Salt marsh sediment microbial communities from the Plum Island Ecosystem LTER, Massachusetts, United States - Salt Marsh Sediment SW1602-20 ...
AATTTGATTCTTCACCAACAAGTCGAATGACTTCTGAAGTAGTTTCATCAACATAGTAATCCGCTGCAAGATCAATTGGATTTCCAAGACCGGTCCCAACATCACGAATAAGTGGGTCGAGCTTGTCCATCGTTTCTTGTGAAGTTCTTGGGACTTTCAGTCCACTTTCAATACATAGGTCTGTGTAAATGACACTTGTTCCCCCACTGATTGCCACCAGTCCCACATTTCTGGATTGAGGTTTGGGACTAAGAGAAAATATGCTCAGTGTTGCGACTAAGTCTTCTAGTGTATCAACAGAAAGAACGTTTGCCTGACGAAATGCTGCGTTCCAAATTTCGTTCTTTCCAGCCAATGCTCCTGTATGTGATGCAGCAACTCTTGACCCCTCGGTGGAGCGTCCGCCCTTGAGTACAACAACTGGTTTCTTTTCTGCTGTTGCTTTCAAGGCATCAAGGATTTCTCTCCCATTCTTTGCACCTTCGATATATGCTCCAACTACCTTAGTTTTGTTATCATCCCTGAAGAAATCTAGTAACTCTTGCGGTTTAATATCCACTTGATTGCCAAAACTAAATACCTTGCTGAATCCGACGCCTCCTGCTACTCCAGAAGTATAGGTTGCGATAGCGACTCCCCCTGATTGTGAGAGAAAGCCAACATCACCCGCGAGTCGTTTCACTGTGGGCATAAATGCAAACCCAATCTCGGGATACATTAAGCCCATGCAATTGGGACCGAATGCTCGCAGCCCTGTTTCATCTAGGATCTGTTTTATTTCCAGCTCCCTCTTCTTTCCTTCTTCAGTGCCAAGTTCAGAAAATCCACTTGTGAAGATTGTAACTCCCTTTACACATTTTTTATGGCATTGCATGAGGGTCTCTGGAACGTATTTGTAAGGAACAGCGATTATTACATAATCGATTTGATCAGGGATCTCATCAAGGCTTGAGTATATTTTATGACCTAAGACTTCTCCGCTAGAATGTGAAACGAGCCACACTTCAAGGTCGTGTTTCCATTGAAGCATAGAATGTGCCCAGTAATAACCCAATTTGGCGGAAACACCAACAATTGCCACTGATTTGATTTCCAGCATTTCTGCAATAGTGGGTTTGTTTATTACGGTCATTCTCGTTGCTCCAAGGCCTTCGAGCAATGCACCTGTGATTTAAGACTAATGGATGTGGTCAAAAACAAAGGAATTGTGAGGAGAGGGCGTCGACCGAATCTTTGGGGTCGAGGAAGTCGTGCGTTTGTCTGCGGAAACAAACGTTAGCCCGGGAGGGCGAGTTTAGGTATTCTAAGTAGATTATTTATAGCCGACGCTCTACTCAAATGATGTTAATAGCTCTTAATATAATATACTCGTATATATCAGTATGAGTAATTGCGCAATTATGACTTTCAAACGATAGATTACAAAAACCGTTTCATTAATAGCGGTTAAAACATCTGAGGGTTTCATGCGTCGGCTTTGGATTCTGCTAATCTTGTTTCTATTCTCACTTAGTTCCATTAATTATGCACCAATAGAAGTGCAAAATTATCAACTGCAAGAAGTTGCCACTCCAAGCCAATTGACTAACATTGAGAGAAATTGGACAGCTCATATTATTGTGGTGAATTATGATGAATTTCTGATTGATGAAACTAATTTACTAACAGGGATGCCCACAGTACGTACCTATACCACTTCTGATGTTATGATAACGTACAATATCGAGTATGAGGTCTTCTATGCTGATGCTGGGTACGTGTCTGAGCTCACTCAGGTAATTATGGATAACTCTGTGAATGGTTCCGAAACAGGTACTTCTCTTGATGAAACAGCATTACTCTATCAGAAATCCAATCCTGGTGACCCACAGCGAATTTTCTATCCCCGAGATGGGCGAGTTATTGATGGCTATGCAGTTGAAGATTGGCTGGAAGCAAATCCCTATGTTGTCCCTCCCAGTTTGGGCTACACACTTTATTTGGTGAATTTTTCATCTCTAGATACATCAGGTCATGGACTAGAGCACTGGTATGACTATCATCCTATTGATCCGGATACTGGTGAAGAGCAAGATTGGTTTAGGTTAGAATGGGACAACGCACTCAATCCAAATGTTACAATGGACTACGCGAACTTTGGAGGACGCTACAATTCTTACATTGTTGACCCTAGTGCACACCAATGGTATCTCAAATGGTGTCGTATCTGGTGGAATGAATACATTGGAACAGAATACGATTTCTGGACTCAAGATTTAGAAGATAAAGTTGCAGGTATAAATTTGGGTTTACAGGCAGGCATCGATGCACTTAATCTATATCTTCGTGAGTGCTTATGGGACCCAATCAATCAGTTACTATTTCCTTATCAGCATACACCTGCTAAGTATGTGGGGTCAGGTCTCTTACGAGTACTTGTCATTTGTATGGATGTGGCAGAAGGAACGTCTGTAGATAGCCTACGATGGGTGACCGATGCTGAAATGCAGAAGGCACACTTAGAAGAACTATATCCATTCATCAGCTGGGAAGCTCAGGTCGACTTTCTCGATATTAATGAGAACTTAGCTTGGAACACCACCTTCTGGCATGACGCAACGGTGGAACCTGATGGAACAATTGTTGTCGATGGTTACTCGAGTTTCAATTACATATTCGATAATATGAGACCTCAATATGTCAATACAAATAGCGAAAATATCGAGGTCTTTGGTGTTGTCTTCATTAAGAAGCAAATGGAGATGTATGCAGATGGAAGAACGTTCACCGGTCTCGGCGGCAGCGGGCAGACGGTTATCTGGAAAGCATGGGACAGATATTATCGTCCTAATGGAGTTACACCCAAAGATGGTATTTCATCTACACAACTTCATGAAACAATGCATGCAATAGGATTTCTTCACACCTGGCAACATGAACACTATTCCAGTGATTTCTCATTCAGTCCAATGGGTTACTTTGCGTTTCACAATGGAACAGCAACTTTTGATAAGAACTGGGTACAAGGTACATATCTTGATCAGATGGAAGCAATGCTTTGGGATGATTTCTCAATGAAACAGGCTGATTTGGGGGTTAGTGAGAGACCTGAAACATACGCTGCAGAACAACGTGTCCTAGACCTCTTTGATGAAGCAAGAAACCTCTATGATGAAATGGACTGGCTTGGAGCTTATGATGCTCTCAGTAACGCAAAAGACTGGATTGAACGCATGTTTTGGTCGACTCAAGATAACGTCGCTCCGGTGATTTCAAGCTGGGTAGTTACGCCTAGTATTAACATTAATGGATTCTATGTTTCAGCTCAAGTTACTGATGACCTCTCTGGTGTTGTGAATGTGACGGTGTACTTACAGATTGATGGTGATCCACCTGTAATTTATCCATGTTCAATAACGAGCGGGACTTGGGTCGCATCTATTCCTGCATTCACAGCTAATTCGAAAATTGAAGTATGGGTGGATGCTTGGGATTGGGGACTTAACCAAGCTGAATCAACACATGAAGTCCTTATGATTACACCAACTGGCACTGGAGTGGAACCTGATCTCACTCTGTATTTCTTTATCATAATTATTGCAAGTGTTACCGTAGCGGTCGTCGTGGTTGTGATTGTAGTTAGGAAACGTTGAATGGATTTTTTTGTGAGTTCTCACTCTTACTTCGGAATTTCGTAAGTGTTATCAAATAGTTAAGGTGCCGATTTTTCGAACGGTTGTGCATTCTATAGAATCACCATCTATTCATATAGTAGTAATGTAGCTTTTCATTATCCAGTCGACCTAGTCGAGAATATATTCTATAGGAGACCATCCAATGAGAACAAAGAAAATGATGGGTTTGCTTTTTGTACTTCTGCCACTCTGCTTTGGAATGTTTATCACTCCTGGAAATCTAGTTTTAGATGGACAAGAGACTCCGGAAAGCAAGACCGTCGATCTCTCAAATGGGGAAACCCTTGATATTGCACCTGATGAAGTTGTTACTGAATACCACCTCTCGGATGCACCTACTGAGGTATCTGGTACGAGTGATCCTTTATACGCTGAAGAATCAGGGGTACGGATAGATTCCTTTACCAACGAGGAAATGTACTATGATTCTGGAACATCTTCAGTAGAAACTGCAAATTTGTCGGTGCCATTAGGACAAGGATGGGAATCCTATGGTGTATATGCTGATGTTACAAGCATCACCGAGAATCGTACTTGGGTCGAGAACTCTGGACTGGATGATGGCTCTCATTGGGATTTCTTGACCCACGACGAACCTTCCATTTTCGGACCTACGTACACAAATGGACTAAGTTCAACTTGGAGTGCAAATGGTCATGGCACTGGAAATGGTGCGGCAGTTTTTGGACTTGATACTGGATACTACTATGATGCTGGTGGTGGTCTTTACGGAAATTGGTACGATGTAGGTGATAAAGCTTACATGGTACAGAATCTCACAATTGATCGCGGTGAGGTTTCTAAGCTGGGAGTTTCACTTGATTACTGGGGTGATGTTGCTTGGAGTATTATGACTGGATTCTTTGAGCTGTTTGTATCAATTGGCGACCCCGACAATGGAGGCACCTATCTCTGGAGTTTAGCTTTTGATGCATTTCAAGATGATCTTACGTGGTTTTCCACAGGATATATTGAGATTGACATTTCATCAATTACTTTGCCAAACGTTTCCCTCTGGGTTGGTCTGAGAACTACTGCATTCGAGTGGTGGAGACCTGATATTAGTCCAGAAGGTAGAGTTGATAATGTTGTTGTCTATGTTACAGCTAAAGCGACTCCTGAAGATGTCAATCTCCAGATGAATGGTGTAGATGTCGATAATGTGATACAAGGAGTGGATCCTGTTTTTGGTCTTGGCACTGCATATTTTGTACCAGATACACCTTGGACTTCCGGTGCAGCTTATGCCAATTTCTCTTGGACTCCTTCACCAAATCCTCCAGATCCCAACGAAGATATCAATGTCAACATAGACGTTAATATATGGGTCTTTGGGCGAAAATTAGCAAGTCCTACGATAAATAATACTGAACTGATTACACTGGGTGACAAATATTCTGTAACAAATGCCACCTCCGTTTATTGGGAAACAAATTACTACGTTACAATACCAGGTGGGTATGAGGATCAGTTTTTCTTTAATATTTCATTACCATTGAATAGAGATATCACATTCATTTCTGAACCAGCTCACCGATATACGAACCTGACTAGTGGTTGGAACTTAGGCGATCCAGGTGATGGTGTTGTCAATGTTTCGGTCTATGAATTAGGACTATCCGATCCTACAGGTTTCTGGATGGTTCGTGGGGATTCTCCGAATATGGTTACAGATCTTGAAGTATGGGATGACGGTCTTGGAAGTTGGGTAAGGACAAGGACATTCCGTGCTAATGAAGACACTCGATTTAGAGCTATTCTTCCAAGCTCTTATGAAAATGATATAGTAACTTTCACAATTTACGATTCCTTTGGTGAAGTTTGGGATACTCTCCAAGCAACTGTCGATTCTAGTGGTTATGCTGTTACAGCATATGTGACTCTGGATGCGGTCAGTGCAAGAGTTGGTTCTTGGGAAGTTCAAGCAGTTGTTGATGATTCAATCTCAAGTTCTGAAACTCACAATATCGGCTTCTTCCGTAGGGGTTTCAGTATCGACCATTCAACTCAATTATCCATCAAATATCCAGTTCAAAGCATCTCAACATGGAGCATAAACGTTACTTATGGTGCATTAGTCTTCCTGCAGCTTAGAGTTAGGGATACGGACAATTCTGCTCTTCTCCCTGGGGGTATAATGACATATTCCAGTACAGGATGGGGAAGTGGTACTGTGAATGACATGGGAACAGGAGAGTATAGTATAACATTTGATACCTCTTTGCTTTCATCAAATGGAGGTTATGATATTGACCTTAGTTGGACGAAAGCAAACTATGATTCTCTCTTTCATACATTTACCATCAATGTGATTTATACTACTAATTTACTATCTTCAGATGCACCAGGAGTGGACGTAGCTAGTGGCAACAACGCCAATCTTCATCTTTACTTTGAAGATATGCAACCTGCGCCTGTTCTTGCTGCAACCATTTCATGCAACTGGACACAGGGGTATACTGTTACTCCTGACGGAACCGGAAACTATTTACTTAGTCTTGATACGACTGGAATGTTTCTAGATATTTATGAAGTAGAAATTACAGCCTCAAAGGAATTCTTCGAATCAACGACAATCATCCTGACAGTAGATGTAAGAGAACTACATACTTCAGCGATTCCCTCGACAAGCTTACTTTCACTTCCTGTCGGATATACGACTTCATTCTTCATTACATATCGTGATACTGATCTTCAAGTCCCTATTAGTGGAGCTGAGAGCTACATTAATTGTAACTGGTCTAGCATTCATGGGATGGGTGATCAAAACTATACAGTTACAGAAACTGCAACTCCCGGTAAGTATGAAGTAGTTATTTATTCGATGGATGATGATGCGCTTGGTTTTTATGAGGTTGTGTTCAATGTTGAACGATATGGTGCGCAAAATCACACTTTTGTTGTGTCCATTGAACTTCGAACTCATCTCACATCTCTCTACTTAGAGAATTCAATTGACCCAACAGCCTACACTGGAAACATCACTATTACACTTGTCTACTATGATCTCGATGCTGGTACTGGAATCGTAAATGGTACGACTCTTGGTGGTTATGTTGAACTCATTATTACAAGTCCTACATTACCTTCTCCTGATTACTACGTTGTTAGTATCTCTGCAGAAGGTGTATACACAATCCGTATTCCTGCAAATCAATGGGGAGATGTCGGTAGTGTTGTTCTTGAAATTGAAATGAACTGGATTGGTGTGAATCCGAAGTACTCTGATTTGAGTTTATCAACCAAGGTCCTAATCACTGCTGCTCCTACAGATATCTACATTGGTGAGAACCCCATCATCACATCGTATGGAGAAAATATTAGCTTCAGTATCGTATATTATGATGTAGGCGGCCTTACCGGTATCGTGAATTCAACTGGACCATATTCAGGAAATGTACATCTGTACATCGATGTTCTGACTAGTGGTGAAACTATAACTCAATCAGACATGACAATACTCGAAATTGATGCAACGAATCGACCTGGTGAATATAGAATTACTTTTGATTCTTCACTGTTAAGTGGACTAGGTGTAATCGACCTTCGAATTTGGTTGAACTGGACTTTAGGTGAATTACCCTACTACAAGAACCAAGTTATAGTGGTGTCAGTTCGAACAAATCACAGACTTACAGTTGTCGACTGGAACCCGCTACCTCTAACTCCTTACGATGAGATGGTCAACCTCACTTTCATATTCAGAGACTCTCTGACCAGTGCGCCAATTCTTGATGATCCCAATTTATCTATTACAATTCCTGGATACTCATTCAGTATCTATTATGATGGTGATTTAACTGGTATCTTCATCGTTGAGATTGATACTTCTGTTTTCACTCCTGGAAGTCATACATTTCTGCTGAATGTTGAATGGACAGGTAGTCCCTTTTATCAAAACAGGACTGGAGTAGAAATTTACATCACAGTCCGGGATAGATACACCGACCTGACACATGGAACCTACTCACCTGTTCAATATCAGAATACACTCCTCCTCGACTTTACGTATCGAGATTTGGATGATTACACATCTGTTGGAATGAATGGAGGAACTCTTTCCTTAGATGCGTGGCTTTCCGGATTCTATACATACGATGATTTAGGAACGGGTGTCTATAGACTTCATTTGGACACTTCTATATTTCCCGGACTAGGGGCTTTCACTGTGAATGTTAGTATCATTTACAATGGGGCCCGCTATTGTGCGAACGCAAGCGATACATTCTATCTTACAGTAACTGCAAGGAGAACCCAACTTACGAGTGATTTACCTGAATTAGCACCATACTTGACTGAAGCTGTTATTGTGGTGTACTATTCTGATGACTCAACAGCTTTAGGTATTCCAGGTGCGAATGTTTCAGCGATTTGCAGTACATCCTCTGAAGTACTTACGCTAGGTGTAAATTATTGGTTCGATGATAACTCTGATGGCAGTTATAACATAAGGATCAATACTATAGCTCTCGGGAATTTTGGCCCATACATTATATCAATTACAGTATCCTATTCAACAAGTCCATATTATCAAACAAGAGTTCGTAATGTGGCCGTTGAGGTTTCACGTAGGCCATCCACGCTTTCAGTATCAAAATCTCCTTTGAATACTCCATTCCTATCAAACGTATCTTTCGAGATAACCGTGACCGACCAATTAAACAGCTCTGGGATAGCACTTGACAAATCGAATATCCTCATGACGCACAATGGCGGAATACTGATTACTAGCAATGAATATTCCATTTCTGGATCGAATGGAATCTACGTGATATCAATCAATTCTCTTGTTCTTGTATCGAACCTAGAGGATGATTATCCCCTCCTCATTACCTTCGTCTGGGGTGATGTGACTCCATTTTATGCAAATGCAACATCCTCAACCGAAGTCACTATCATAGCAAGATTCACCCAAGCAACAGTTCTTCAGACTCCTTCTGGATTCTATTACTTCAATGCAAGTGCCCTCGTAAAATACAGTGATTATTTGACTGGCACTGGCATTGTTGCTGCCGGTATAACTCTGTCATGTTTGAATGACACTGTATTTGATTATTGGATTGTAGATAGGATGGACGGTACTTACACGATTCTTATCGATACAAATGACCTAGATAATGGACTGGGTAGGTATTTCTTCAAAGCAAACTTTACTTGGACTGGAAATCCCTTCTATCAAAATATTACTAGTGTTGGATTCAGTATTGTTGTGAATCCCGTATCGACTACTCTTAATTTCGTTCTTCCTGAAGGTGTTACTTATTATCTCGGTGATACAATCTATGCCAATATCACCTATACTGCAATAGAATTCGGAACCGGAATAGTTGGTGCATTAGTAATGACTGATTGGTCACTTACTGCGTACTCGATCAATCCAATCCCTGGTGCAGATGGTGTCTATGAAATGATAATCGATACCTCTGGACTTGATGCTCAGATTTACCGATTCAATATCAATGCCACAAAAGCTTTGTACCTCACACAAACAATCGATGTCGACATACTACTTTCTGCAATCCCTGTTCAAATAGAATTAATCTTCTCCCCGAATAATCCGGTTTGGGGTGATGTAGTCCAATTCCAAGCTAATGTAACAGATGCACGCACAGGAGTTGCAATTGTCGGAGCTTATGTAAATCTTACACTTGATATTGTCAATATTGATATGATATGGGTGACTGATGGTCTCTACAACTGTACAGTTCCAACATCATGGCTTAACTCAGGGGAATATTCAATAAGAGTGTCGTCAGTTCTTACCAACTATGAAAGTCGCCAACGTGACTTTCAGATTCGTATTAATAAAATCCCTGCGACAATTACTGCATCCATTAATCCGCAGTCCGCAATTAATGGTCAATCAATTACTCTTGAAGCTGATTATCTGATTTATTCGAATAGTTCTCCAATTGAACAAGTTGGTGTTGTTACATATTCTTGGGTCGGAGGATCAGGAGCAATTACTTGGTCTGTAGTTGATGGAAAGTATGTCGGACAGTTCATAGTTGCTGGAGCATCTGTTGGAAGCCATCAAATTCTAGTCCAAGCATCTTCATCGAACTTCCGTAGTGTCAGTATTCAGTTAACAATAGACATTACAGAAATCAGCACACAACTAATTCGAATATCTGACAGTGTCGTGATTGTGAACTATAAGGATATTGCAAATATCACTGTCTATCTTGAAAATATAGGTCTTACACTTCCAGTCACTGGTGCAAACTTATCGTGGGGTGTATCTGGATTTACCGGTGACCTCGTTGAATTAGTTAGTCCAGGATATTATAGCGCGTTAATAAACACTAGTTACCTAAGTGTTCAAGAATGGTCCGTATCGATTTCAAGTGTAAAAGCTGGTTATACACCTGCCTTGATAGAGTTTACACTAGAGGTTGAACAGATAGAAACTGCTATTCTGATTTCTGAAGCTACAGTATCGGTTTATTATGGTGAATTTGTAACATTCTACTTCGAATTCTCAGACACTCATGCGGGCATTGGAATTCCTGGTGCAATAACAAACTATACTGTTGAACAAAATCACGGTTCTTTGGTAGGTTATTCAAATGGAACATATAGTTTGACTCTGAATTCTTCTATAGTCACTGCTGGTAGTGTTCCTCATGACATTACTGTATCATTCAGGAAGGATAACTATCAATTTGCATATGGTTTAGTCAAATTGCTTTGTAGACCAATCCCGACTGTAGTTACTGGTCCTGTAACAGCTACTTATCCAGTTAATGATAACTATTCAATGATCTTTACTTTTAGAGATACACTGAATAACAGATTAATTACAGATGGTCTTGCGACTGCAATCTGGGACTTCGCTCCAGTTGTGCTAACCAACTTAGGAAATGGATCCTATATCTTCGGACCTGATGAAGCTAATCTTACATCCAATCTTCAATATCGCGACACTCCATATCAAATAACAATTTCAATTTCAAGGGCAAACTACTCCAGAACAAATCTCGTTGTGCATCTAAGAATTCGTGAAATCGTAACTGACTTGATATTCAATGAACTACCTGAAATCATATTTGTTGGTGAGACTTTCCTAGTGAATATCACCTACATGGATATTGATCATGGGATTGCAATCAAAGATGCTGAATTATCAGTTATTACAAGTAGTAGACTTGATTCAGGTCTAATACGAGTGCCAGAGGAAGATGTAGACTGGGGGAATGGAACTTACAGTCTCGCGTTTCGAGCTCCAAACTTGGCATTCTATTCTCTGGAGATTAAATTCGAAAAAGTATACTACGCAAGCAGTTCCCACATATTTGACATATACGCAGAACTGAGTCCCGAACAAGAAGCGCTAGTCGCTGGATTCCAATATGGTGCGATAGGACTGTTAGCTATTGCAGCTTTTGCAGCATTGTATTTCAGAGTATTATCTGTACCTAGATTACTACGAATAATTCGAAGAATGATTTCAGCATTGAATAAAGGTCGTATTCCATCTGCAGCTGATGTTCCACAACGAAGAGAAATGCTCCTTGCAATCATGAATGAAGATCTTGAACCCGTACATATTACTAAAACGATAGATGATATCGCATTATCCACCGTTGACATTGCTGCCATGGATGTCGAAGGTCTTCTTGAACAACTTGCATACGTGGTGGGCTTAACTGCAGACGATGTAGATACTCTACGTCGCGACCTTGACCAGATGAGGCCCAGCGAGCGAGCTGGATTCATCAATGAGGTTCTAAAACAAGAACGTGCTCGAAGAGCTAAGGAGCTTGCTGAAGCGGAAGCTGAAGTGAGTGGTCCAGGAGAAGAAGTTGAGGAACAACTCTCTGATGAAGAACTGGAACACCTCAAGGAGCGTTTGATGAAAATGGGTATTGAGGAAACAGAGGCTGACCTGATGATTGAACAAGCTAAAAACTTGACTCGAGCAGAGATAGATTCACTGCTTAATGAGATTGGAGGGATGGAAGAATGAGAAACATCCGTCGAATACTCCCATTAGCTTTCCTAGTAGTTGTGATGCTATCGCCAATATTCGTTACGCCGCAGGGTTCAATAACCAACAATCCATCAACTACGAATCCAGTTACTGATGACACTAGGTTGGTAGATATTGGAAATGGTGAATACATCGAACTACAACCTAATGAAGAGCTTCATCGTTTCGTTCTTACCGATCAAGGTTGGACTGAATGGACTGGTATAAGTGATCCACTTGTAGGAAGTGAATATGGAAACAGCACGAATGTCATCACTGACGAGCAGATGGCATATATTCCTGGAAGTGGAACAACAGATGTTCAAGTGGATATTCCCACTGGTACAGACTGGGAAGCCTATCAAGCAGATGTTAGCATCACAAGTCTTACAGAGAACCGTACATGGATTACAAATCCCGGTTTTGATGCGGGTTATACCGGTTGGACAAGAGTGACTACCTCATCTGCAGGTTCTAGTACAGTAAGTGCAAGTTGGAATTCTACTGGTCATGGAACTGGTGATGCTTGTGTAGAGGTTGATATCAACTCTGATAGTGGAGGTGCTCCATACTACTATGATGCTGGAGATACTGCATGGTATAGACAAGCATCATCAGTTTCTCGTGGAACAGTCGTTTGGTCAGCTTTCAGAATGGATTATTGGGCAGATACTGTAGATGATACTCATTACGGAATGACTGGATCTTTCCTACTTTATAATAACATAGAAGGGACCGATGTTTGGCGAAAAGTGTTTTCAGATATTGGTGCAGAAGAAACTTGGTATAGTACTGGTTTGACTAGTGTTAACCCTGGCGTTTTTACTTTACCAGGGGATACCACAATCACGACTGAGATAGGTCTGCGCTCATTGGCAAGTGTCGGATATGCTCCTAACATTCATCCTCGAGCTAGATTTGACAATGTTGAACTATTCTTGAAGACGCTTATCAATCCCAGTCAGGTTACTATGGAAATGAATGGTCTGACTATAAGTGATGGTGCTTCTCAAGGAACTTGCTCGATCACACAAATTCCAAGTTCTCCATGGACAACTTCTCCAGTTCAATTGACTTTCTCTTGGACTCCTAATCCTTCACCAAATCCAGATAATGTAATATTAGTTGACTTTAACGTTAATGTCAATATGTTTGCAAAACGGCTAGATACCTCAAGTCATTATGAAATAGGTCCGACAAGTTTTGGAGAACGATTCTCAATAACAAACGCAACTGATGCGTATTTCACATCGTACTTCCGAGCTAATATTCCAGCAGGATATTCAAATCTATACTACTTCAATGAAACCATACCTAGTGAACGCGATATTTACTTTGTAGGAGCACCTCTTGCACCAACAACAAATCTCACATCTGGTTGGACTGGAGGAAATCCTGGTGATGGATTAGTTACAGTCACAACCTACGAAATTGCTAGTGAACCAGGAAGATATGGTTACTGGCGAATCTTGAGCAAATCACCAAACATGATTTCTGATTTAGAACTCTGGGATCCATCAGAGCCAGGTTGGAGTCGAGACGTTAATCTAAGATCTGGGGATAACTCACAAATTCGTGTGAATGTAGGTACGCAATTCACAAACTCTATTGTTAACATAACAGTCTATGCACCCGATGGTAGTGAATGGCATAGATTCAATTCAACTGTTGATGGAGCCGGATATGCTACAACAAGTGTGTTCAATCTTGCGGGTGCTAATTCAAGTGCAGGAGATTGGATGGTACAAGCAAATACAAACAATTTTGGAGCGGATGCGGAATCGACCTCAATAGGTTTCTTCAAACGTCCCTTCAGCATTACACATGTATCAAATATCGTTCTTACTTATCCAAATGATGCAGTAAGTACAATGGTTACAAATGTCACATTTGGAGACCTATTGCTAATTATCCTAGAGGTTGAAGATACTGATAGTACAGTTCTAGTACCTGATGGTTCAATGATTCTCGATTGGAATAATGGTACTACTGACACCTTTGATGATAGTGGCAATGGTGAATACACAAAGGTAATTGATACTTCAACTCTTCCTGGTAAGGGTCAATACTCGATTGGTCTCGATTGGACACATCCCAGTTTTGATCCGGATTCAACTAGTTTAACAATTAATGTAAATTATGCAGCAATTCTTACTTCTCCAGATTATCCAGGTATTCAGGGACCCGTCGGTGATGATCAGAGTTTTACAGTATCGTTTGCAAATGTGAATGGGACTGGTATCACAAGTGGCAGCGTATGGTGTGATTGGTCCTATCCTTATACGGTGACTCCACAAGGTCTTGGAGAATTTAAAATCTCTCTTGATATGAGTAGTACTCCCATTTCGGTGAACCTTGTGAATGTTTATGCAACCGGATCATTCGTTGAACCTCAGCACATGATTATGTATGTTGAAGCACGTGAGATCTACAACTCGATTACTTACACTGCTAATGAACTCTCAATACCACTTGGAGAAACTGGTTCATTCCTATTGACTTGGACTGATACGGATCATAATAGCCCTATTTCTGGAGCG
>Ga0315535_1001770_pt1 | contig 14173 bp, 18 predicted proteins | sample SalMarSW160220MG_2_FD_203092 | JGI IMG/M metagenome (GOLD analysis project Ga0315535, IMG submission 203092) | Salt marsh sediment microbial communities from the Plum Island Ecosystem LTER, Massachusetts, United States - Salt Marsh Sediment SW1602-20 ...
AAAGCGTAGTTCGAGCAGGAAACAAGGAAATAAACAAACTAAGGCACCTAAGAAGGCGGAAAATGGCTAAAATTCTGCTTGCAGAAGACGACCCGACAATGCTCTCCCTGCTTCGTACCCTGCTGACAATGGAGGGTTTCCAGGTCATTGATCTGGTTTCTGCTGAGGAAGATATTTTAGAAGTTGTACGGCGCGAAAACCCCGACATTGTCTTATTGGACGTGCATCTACCGAAACATAATGGCTTGGATGTTTTGCGCTCCATGCGCGAGAGTGAAGATATCAAACAAACCAAAGTCGTGATGACCTCGGGTATGAATTTGAAGATCGAATGTATGGCCGGTGGCGCTGATGATTTTTTACTTAAACCCTATATGCCGGATGAATTAATCGGTATGATTAAACGGCAACTTGATCTTATTTAAAGCCCGTTCTTCCAATGACGAAAAATGCTCAAGCAATAAAGATTGAAATTAGGTCAGTCCGCTACCCGGAGGATTACCCGGCTGTCTACCGGTTGTGGGCAGTTGCTGGTCCTGGCATCCAATTGCGCCGCTCAGACCAACCAGATGAGATAGACAAAAAAATGCAGCGCGACCCCGATCTGTTCCTTGTCGCTGAGCTGGACGATCAGATTGTGGGCAGCGTGCTGGGAGGGTTTGATGGCCGACGTGGAATCATGTATCACTTAGCCGTGAGCAAAACCCACCGGGGCCTGGGTATTGGCGAGCGATTGATGCGCGAGCTGGAGAACCGCCTCCGCGCTAAAGGATGTATCCGCTATTATTTGCTGGTGACCAAAGATAATCAAGAGGCAATTGCGTTTTACGAGAAGCGGGGTTGGTCTCGTTTGGAACTGTACGCTTACGGGAAGGATTTGCAGTAAATGACTCTACGGTTTGGGCTTTTAACGGTTTCGGATCGATCAGCTCGTGGCGAGCGAGAAGATTTATCTGGCCCAGCCTTGTTTGCTCTTGCTCGGAAACAGGGCTGGAGTGTTGTCCGACAATCGATTTTGCCCGACGATTTAGCGCTACTGCGCGATACCCTCTCAACCTGGGCTGACCAGGGTGATCTGGATGTGATTTTGACGACCGGTGGGACCGGATTTGCTCCTCGCGATGTGACCCCCGAGGCTACCCTGGCTGTTGTTGAACGCCTGACGCCCGGTTTGGCAGAAGCCATGCGGGCTAAAAGCCTGGAAAAAACGCCCCATGCGATGCTCTCTCGTGGGGTGGCTGGAATCCGCAGCCAAACATTGATCGTCAATTTGCCTGGCAGCCCGAAGGCTGCCATTGAAAATTTTCAAGTTGTCATTCCAGTATTGCAACATGCGATCGAACTCCTAACTGATGCGGCCAATGCCGAAAAAGGGCATCGAAGCGCAACCTAGCGGGTGCCCCTTGCCATGCTCGGGGGCTTGCAATATAATCCTTCTGTTTGCAAACTATTGTGTGTGAGGAAATCTATGATCGATGTAAACGAACTTCGCAAGGGAACGATCTTTGAAATTGACAGCCAGTTGTACCGCGTTACCGACTACCAGCATCACAAGCCCGGACGCGGGAATGCTATTATCCGTGTTAAGGCTCGGAATATTCGGACTGGATCCAATATTGAAAAAACCTTCCAGTCCGGCGACCGGGTTCAGGATGTTCGCCTGGATTTTCATAATGTCCAATTTTTATACGCTGATGCTGAATTTCTCCATTTTATGGATAATGTGACTTTTGAACAGCCCGCGGTCGGAATTAATGCCTTTGAAGATGTGGTGGGTTATCTAACCGAAGGACTTGAGGTAAAACTGACCTTTTATGAGGGCGAACCGCTCGATATAGAGTTGCCAACCTCGGTTGATCTGGAAGTCGTCACGGCCGAAGCAGCCGTGCGTGGGGACACCGCAACTGGCGTAACTAAAAAGGTCAAACTCGCAACCGGGTTGGAGGTCCAAGTCCCGAATTTTGTTGAAACTGGTGACATGATTCGGGTTGATACACGCACGGGCGAGTACCTCACGCGGGTCTAAAAAGTGGAGATCGCCTGATCTGAAATTCGTACTGCTGTCCCCATCAGGGGACAGTTTTTTAAGAAAGGATTATTCATGCGCACTCCAGTTGGTGTTGAATGCCGCTATTTTTACGGGGATTATTATCGTGGTCGGAGTAACGAAGAATGCCGACTGCTCTCTTCTTCCATTCCGCCCCAACCATGGACCTCGGAATTGTGCAAAACCTGTCCCGTTCCGGAAATTACGCGAGCGAATGCTTGTGAATTCCTGCGCCTCAATGCTCGTGTCATCCGGCCTGTAACCGCCGCTTTTCAGCGCCGGGTACAGGTGACAGCCTATTGTGAAAAGGTGGAACGTGCTGTTGCCCAACCCGAAATTGGTTGTGGCGAATGCCATCCGCTACCGCCCGTCTTCGAAGTGAAAAAATGAGCCTAACTCTTCTGCTCGATCTTGACGATACCTTGCTCGATTCGAATATGAATGCGTTTATCCCGGCTTATTTTCAAAAGCTGGCCGGGTACTTGGCGAATCGCGTTTCTCCGGATGAATTAGTGAAATACCTAATGATTGGTACTCGCCAAATGATGTCCAATACAGATCCGCGCCAAACATTGCGAGAGACATTCGATGCAAATTTTTACCATCCACTCGGCCTGGATCGCGAGCAGATGCGGCCGGTTCTCGAAAAATTCTATGATGAGATTTTCCCGACCTTACAGGTGCTGACAAAACCCAGGCCTGAAGCAGTTGCCTTTGTCGATTGGGCTGTGGCCCAGGGCTATCGAATTGCCATCTCAACTAATCCACTTTTTCCGCAGAAAGCGATCTATCACCGCTTGCGTTGGGCCGGCTTGGATCCGCAGAAATACCCCTTTGAAGTGATCTCCTCTTACGAGGAATTTCATTTTTCTAAACCCAACCCAGCTTATTTCGCCGAAGTGTTGGCGCGTATGGGTTGGCCGGATGGGCCGGTTTTATTGGTTGGCGACGATCCGGAATTGGATCTAATCCCGGCAATGAAAATGGGCCTGTCGTCGTTCTGGATAACGGCAGATGGTGCAAATTTGCCCGACGGCCTCAATCCTGTGGGGGAGGGGCGGGTAAAAGATTTGTGCTCCTGGCTGGAGGGAGTGGACCAGCAAATCTTACAGCCGGATTTAAATTTGCCAGGTGGGTTGCTTGCAGTCCTGCGCTCCACACCTGCAGCAATTGCCAGTATGCTTGCACAGCTCTCCTCGAGTCAATGGAAAGGCACGCCGCAGCCGGGAGAATGGAGTGTGACTGAAATTATGTGTCATCTGCGCGATGTTGATCTCGAAGTAAACCTGCCGCGCCTGAAGAAAGTCCTTGAACAGGATAATCTGTTTGTCCCTGGGATGGAAACCGATGTGTGGGCTAAGGAGCGTGGATATTCAAGACAAGATGGTTTGGAAGCCCTGGATGATTTCACCACTGCACGTGTTGAACTGATTGAACAGCTTCAAAATATGGATGAAGCTACCTGGAATCGCAAAATCCGGCATGCAATCTTTGGGCCATCCACTTTTCGAGAGTTGGTGAGCTTCATGGCGGAACACGATCGCGTTCACGTGCGACAAATTTACGAAACGCTTAAAAGTATTGAGGATTAGATTCTGGTTATTGCGTATCGCTTTTTAAATGCCTGTGTTAATACTGCCAGAACTCTGGCAGTATTGCATCATTGGAGAAAATTATGCAAAGACGTGTTGTTGTAACCGGCCTTGGTTGTATCAGCCCAATTGGAAACGATCCGTATACGACCTGGGAATCTCTGGTCGCCGGTAAGTCCGGCGCAGCGCCGATCACACATTTTGATGCCAGCGAGCATAAGACAAAGTTTGCGGCCGAAGTCAAAGGATTTGATGGCGTTTCTTTATTCGGCGTGCGTGATGCAAGGCGAATGGATCGCTTTACCCAGTTTGCCATGGCGTCTGCTTTGCAGGCAGTTGAACACGCCGGGTTAAAAATCTCGGATGAAAACCGCGATCGAATCGGTGTTTTGATTGGTTCGGGAATTGGTGGAATCGGAACCCTGCTCGAGCAGGCGGATACCTATCGGGAGCGTGGACCGGATCGTATGAGCCCCTTTCTGGTGCCGATGATGATTGCGGATACCGCCCCCGGAATGGTTGCAATCCATTTGGGGATCCGTGGTCCGAATTTGGCAATCGTCACAGCCTGTGCCACCGGCTCAAATACCTTGGGTGAAGCAGCAGCGATTATTCGACGGGATGATGCCGATGTGATGCTCGCGGGCGGATCGGAAGCAGCGATTGTCCCGGTAGCAATGGCTGGCCTTAACGTGATGGGAGCGCTCTCGGCTAGAAACGATAATCCACAGGGTGCATCCCGTCCTTTTGATAAAGATCGTGACGGATTTTTAATGGGCGAAGGTGGGGCGGTATTGGTACTTGAGGAACTGGAATATGCCAAAGCCCGGGGTGCGAAAATCCTGGCTGAGATTACTGGCTACGGCACCAGTGACGATGCCTTCCATATTTCTGCACCGGCCGAAAATGGGGCCGGGGCAGCCTTGTGCATGCGCCTGGCGCTTGCGCACGCTGGACTGCAACCGGATCAGATTGGATACATCAACGCTCATGGGACGAGCACGCCATTAAATGACAAAAGCGAGACAGCAGCGATCAAGACTGTTTTTGGCGAGCTCGCTTATGGCATTCCAGTTTCTTCTACCAAATCGATGACTGGACATTTGCTGGGTGCTTCTGGAGCCCTGGAAGCGATCTTCTGCGTGCAAATTCTCCAGAACAACCTCTTGCCCCCAACGATTAATTACGAAACACCGGATCCGGAGTGCGACTTGGATTACGTACCAAACAAACCGCGCCCGGCCAACCCAAAGCACATTATGTCGAATTCCTTTGGTTTTGGTGGACATAACGCAACGCTGATTATTAGCCGGTATCAGGAGTCGTAAAATGCCATACGCACACATTACCGGCTGGGGTATGTCGGTCCCGGAATCGGTCTTGACCAATGATGATATATCCAAAATTGTCGACACAAACGATGCCTGGATCCGTGAGCGCACGGGAATTCGCGAGCGGCGGATCGCGCGGGATAATCAATTTCCATCGACCCTGGCTGTAGAGGCTTCGACAAAAGCGCTTAAAGTCGCCAATCTCAAGCCGACCGATATCGATCTAATCATTTGCTCCACTTCAACACCGGAATACCTCTTCCCGGCAACCGCCTGCATTGTTCAGGATCAGTTAGGCGCGACCAAGGCTGGCGCATTTGATCTGCTGGCCGCATGTACGGGATTTATCTATGCCATTAATATGGCTGCACAGTCCATTCAAAGTGGATCGATCAAAAATGCATTGGTGATTGGGACTGAGACGCTCTCCCGCTTTGTGGATTGGTCAGACCGTTCAACCTGCATCTTATTTGGAGACGGGGCTGGTGCGTTTGTCCTGCAGGCCAGTGAACAACCCGGTGGCGTGCTTTCCGCAGTAATGCATTCGGACGGCTCTGGTGGTGATTTGTTGACCTTACAGGCCGGTGGCAGCAAGTACCCAGCTTCGGATGAAACGCTGCGCACGGGCATGCATTATATCCGCATGGATGGACGCGAGGTGTTTCGATTTGCGACGCGCGTCATGGCGCAGGCCACCCGGGAAGTATTGGAAGATGCCAAACTGACTATCGACGATATTGCCTGGGTAATTCCACACCAGGCTAACCTGAGAATTATCGAAGCAGCTGCCCGGGGGTTGAAACTACCGATGGAGCGATTCATCGTCAATCTCGAGCGATATGGAAACACATCCACCGCTTCGATCCCATTGGCCACCGTCGAGGCTGTGGAAAAAGGACAGCTGAAGGCTGGAGATAAAATTGTCTTTGTCGGATTTGGTGCGGGCTTGACCTGGGGGGCACTGGCTGCTGAGTGGACTGGTCCAATGGAAACTGAGCCGATCGTTTATCCTCAACGCTATCGCCTGCTGGGTCGTTTGCGGTCGTTAATTAATCGTCTGATACGCTTTGTCGAAGGGATCATTTGGGGCCGCGGAGCTTGAGGCATGGTCAAAACTCTGTGATTGTGGTAAATTTGTTGGAACAGAACTGGCACTTTGTTCTGGAAGAAACGAAGAAGGAGTTAGCATGTTGTTTCGCGATTTTGGTCTTCCTGAACTGCTCATTATCCTGGTGATTGTCGTGATCCTGTTTGGCCCCAATCGAATAGGAAAGATCGCAGGAGAACTGGGCAAGGGCATCCGCGCCTTCAAAGATGGGATCAGCGGCGAAGACGAAGATAAAAAAGAAGAAGATAAACCAAAAGAGCCGCCACAGGAATAATCCCGGCGGCGGGTTTTAGGGAGAATGCAAGGCTCTCCGCCTCAGGCGGAGAGCCTTGATCTTTGCCTCGGATATGACAAATCTATTTTACCTTGACCCTGATCCAAAAGGCCAACCGGCTGTCCTTTTATTGCATGGGCTGGGAGCGGACGGTAGTTCCTGGCAAATGCAATTTCCGGCCTTGATTGAGGCGGGATTTCGACCAGTAGCGCCCGATACGCCCGGATTTGGGCGATCTCCCAGTGTCGGTAAATGGAGTATTCACAAGGCCGCCAGCCAGTTGTCAAATCTCCTGGATGAAATTGGAGTTATATCGGTACACGTCGTTGGGCTTTCATTAGGGGGGACGATCGCGCTTCAGTTCGCCTTGGATTATCCGGAACGCGTGCGCAAGCTGGTTCTGGCGAATACCTTTGCCCACCTGCGCCCTGAAAAATGGAATCAATGGATTTATTTTTTACAGCGTCTGGTTTTGGTTCACACGATTGGCCTGGAGGCTCAGGCTAAGGTTGTCGCGCAGCGGATCTTTCCCCTGCCAGAGCAGGAACTTCCGCGCCTTGCATTGGTCGGCTCGATTTCGAATGCCAATCCGCAGGCTTACCGGGCGGCCATGCGTTCCCTGGCTACTTTCAATGTTGTTTCGCGTTTGGCTGAGATCCGCAAGCCAACACTGGTCATGACGGGGGAAAGGGATACGACCGTCTCGCATAAAAATCAGCGCGTGCTTGTAGATCAGATTGCCGGTGCGCGGCAGGTAATGATTCCGCGTGCCGGTCACGCGGCCAGTGTAGATAACTACGAGGTGTTTAACCGGGCCCTGATTGAATTCCTGTTGGACTAGTTTTTTGTCCATTAATCTCGTTAATAGAGAACCTGGAACGATCTCTCGAATGAAGTCCTTTACAATTGTTTTCGCAAATCCTCAATCGAAACAACCGGATTGTTGCAAACGAATCCCTGGCAAATGTATGCCGTGGGTTGGCCGTTCACAGGCGGGCGATTATCCAATAGAGCGGGGGACCTTTTTGGGGGTGGGTAAGGAGCAGAGGCAAGTACCAGATTAGGCCGATATTTTTCGCGGACGACTCGAATCAGATTATCGACGGGTGCGCCCTTCGCATCGCTGACCACCGCAACTTGTTTGACTGGCGCAAGGGCGAAGTCTGCGGTGGACAACCAGCGCGAGAAGGCGGTCGGGTATTGCAACACGAAATTGGTTACCAATCCCAGGGCTTCGTCGGCCAGGCGACGGTATTCGGGATTATCAGTAAGAGCCGCCAGGCGCAATAATGCGTCCGTTGCCAGAGAATTACCGCAGGGGGTGGCATTGTCCTGTAAATCTTTAGGACGTACCAGCAGAGTCTCTCCGTCTGCCGGGGTGTCGAAGAAGCCGCCATCCGGATCACGGAAGCGATCGATCATCTCGTCCGCGAGTTCAGTTGCCGTTACAAACCAGCGGTTGTCAAAGTCAGATTGGTAAAGTTCCAGCAATGAGATTATCAAAGCAGCATAATCTTCCAAAAAAACAGTTTGGTTGGTCTGGTTGTCATGCCAGGAACGCCGGAGTTTGCCTTTCGGTCGAAGAGCGGATAATAAAAACCGGATGTTGCGGGTAGCCAACATAAGGTAGTGGTTTCCCATTACGGGGTCGTCGCTCTGAATTGCCCGGGCTGCCTCGGTGAAGGTTTGTGCCATCAGCGCATTCCAAGCCGTCAGGATTTTGCCGTCGGTTCCGGGTCGGACGCGAGTCTCGCGTATAGCCTGCAACCGGGAGTGGCAGTCGTCAAGTTTGATGGGAACCTGCTCGGGCTTGAGTCCGAAACGCGCTGCCAGGGTAGCATCCTCGATTGCACGCTGTAAAACGACTTTGCCTTCCCAATTTCCGCGATCGGTTACGCCATAGGCTGCTTGAAAGAAAACATAATCTTCGCTCAAAACGCTTTTGAGCTCGGCTGCACTCCAGACGTAAAATTTGCCTTCCTCGCCCTCGGAATCGGCATCAAGCGAAGAATAGAAACCGCCTTCCGGGCTGGTGAGTTCGCGTTCGACAAATGCCAAAGTATCGGTCAGCACGTGCCGAAAGGCTGCTTCGCCGGTGATTTGCCAGGCGTGCAGGTAAGCCAACGCCAACTGGGCATTATCGTATAGCATCTTTTCGAAGTGCGGAACGCGCCATAAGTTGTCGGTGGAGTAGCGGGCAAAACCTCCCCCGACGACATCGTACATCCCGCCGCGCGCCATGGCGTGTAGAGCGTGGAGCGCGGGTTTGAGAGCCTCGGAGTTGTTCGTTTCCGATTTTTCGGGATCGGGCGCCTCCTTTTGCGGATGAATGTCTTGTAGGCCGCGTCGCAGCAAAAACTCGATGGTCTCCGGTTGGGGGAATTTTGGCGCGCTGCCCCAACCGCCATAACCCCAATCGTAGCTTTTGAGCAGGTTACGGACAGCTTCATCCAGGTAGGTTGGGCGTAAAGCATGTCCGGATTGACTGGATCGCGCCTGGGCTTGAAGGTTTGCGGTTAACCGCTGGCTGACACTTGTAATCTCGTCGCGACGATTTTGCCAGGCCTCAGCCAGGCTGGAAAGCACTTGCTGAAAAGACGGCATGTTTAAACGTGGTTCAGGTGGAAAATATGTCCCCGCATAAAAAGGTTTTAAATCGGGCGTCATGAATACCGACATTGGCCAGCCGCCAGAGCCGGTCATCGAAACCGTGGCGGACATATAGATGCTGTCCAAATCAGGGCGCTCTTCACGATCGACTTTTATGTTGACGAAGTGCGCATTCATATACTCAGCAATTCGGCTATCCTCAAAGGATTCGTGCGCCATGACGTGGCACCAATGACAGGCTGCGTAGCCGATGGATAGAAAAATGGGCTTATCTTCGCTTTTTGCTTTTTGCAGCGCCTCCGCACCCCAGGGGAACCAGTCCACGGGGTTGTGGGCGTGCTGCAAAAGGTAGGGAGATGTGGTGTGTGAAAGTCGGTTGGTCATAGAAGCCACTATTCGATCAATTGAGTACGGTAAAGGCAGAAAGATTATACCGGAATGAATAAACATCCCGCAAAGGTTATGTGCGGGATGTTTATTCACGTGCTGGCAAATCTACTTTACTCTGGCGTGAAGACTGAAGTTTACTGCCCCTCCTGCGAAGGGTACTACTTCAATGATGTAATCCTGCGTAGATGGCAGCTTCATGCTGAAGGTGGTTTCCCCCAATTGCGAACGCAGGTAGGGTTGTCCATCGCCAAACCCCCAGACTTCTAAGGCTGCTTTGCCGGTTGGGGCATCCAGGGTGAGGTCCATGGTCTGGCCGGCAGAAGCGTACAGCGCAAATGTCATGTTGAAACCAGCTTGGGTTGAGCCCGAGACAACAGCAGAGTCGGCACCGGGGGCGAAGCTGATGCGGCTGGCAATGGTCAGGGACAGGTTGAAATTTTGAGTCGTTGTGCCGCCGATGACCCGAATGAGATAATCGTCTGTCACAGGCAGGGTGCCTTGCCAGGCGTTCCTGCCATTGGAGGCAGGTAGCAACACCTGTCCGCTTTGCAGGCCGGATATGGAGAGTGTCAAATCATGAGCGGGTGAATCGACCATGGCGATCATCGGCTGTCCCTTGAGCGCGCGGACGAGATAGCTTTGCACTTGTCCGGGGGCGACAGTCCCGGGTGTGTTGGAGGCCGTTGCTCCAGTTGCGAAATCGATACGAATTGACCCGGGCGGCGCTGGAACCATAGTTGGTGGGGGCGGCGTTGGCGTTGGAGGCACTGGGGTGGCAGAGGCCGGGATGGCAGTCGCCGGAATTGTGGGGGTCATAGCCGGTGTCAAGGCTTGCAAGGTAGCCGCCACTTGAGTAGATAAAGAGCTAACCGAAATCGTGGGGGTGGTGGCGGCACTAAAGCTGGCGCAAGCTGTTACGAAGACCAGGGCGACTGACAAGCCGACGGTCAACCTGCCTTGCTTGGATCTTGGGAAAAGATGTTTGGAAGATTTCATCATGTTTCTCCCTGGTAAAAGTGTTTTTTCATTGCGGGTATGTTGCTAGCATAGCACGGAAGAGGGACCTGGACTTTATGCGGAACCGGATATAATCTTAAATTTTCTTTAAAAGCCACTCTCGAGTGGATTACAATCTGGATCATGCAAAATTTCAAATCACTATTAAATCGCTGGGGACCGGCTATCCTGATGATGCTGATCATCTTTGCCTTTTCAGCAACGCCTGCAAAGGATCTTCCAAATTTTAATTGGGCTGACATTCTGGTTAAAAAGGGTGGTCACATGCTCGGATACGGCCTGCTGGCGCTGTCTTATTTGCGCGGTTTACGTGGCAGGTCCGACAATGATCGGCGCGCTTCTATCCTGGCTTGGGGATTGGCGGTTCTATACGCGGTTACGGATGAATTTCACCAGTCCTTTGTCCTGGGTCGCCATCCATCGGCAGTGGACGTCGTGATTGATGGCATTGGTGCAGCCGTTTTGTTGTTCGTGTGGATGCAATACAACCTTGGGTGGAGGCACAAGAAGGACTTGACCTGAGCCAGTCCCTTTTACTGGCGGTGCTTATTCAAACTCGATTTCGATTTCTTCATCCTCGCTCCAATCATTGGTGCGATCGATCTCGATCTCGCTGAATAATGTTTCCTGGCGGGCAGCAACGTGATAGCGTTTGACCAATTCCAGTAGCGCGAGGAATGTGACCACGACTTCCAGGCGGGACGGACGGCTGCCGATCAACTCTTGGAAGGATGTGTGTTTGGTATTTCGCAAAATCTTGGCGATCAGGTCGATCTTTTCGCGGATGGTGACTTTGGGTGCCGTGATGACTGTCCCCAGCGACTGTTTTTCCTGCTGCTTGGCAAATATCTCTCTGGCGACTGCGATCAAGTCGTCCAGAGTAATATCAGACATATCAAGCCGGCCCTCGACTTTTGGCGGTGGGGCGAGCCGCAAATAAGTTTGCAGATTTTTGCTTTCGCGTTCCTGGAGCAGAATGGATATTTCCTTGAATTTCTTGTAAAGCCTGAGCTGGCGTACCAGCGAATCCCCTGGATCTTCTTCGCCAGGCTCACGTACTGGTTGCCGCGGTAGCAGCGCCTCGGATTTGATTTGTAGTAGCTTGGCGGCAATCACCAGAAAGGCGGAAATTTCCTCTGCTTTGGCGTCCTGCAGGCTGTGGATGTAATTCAGGTACTGATCGGTTACCAGCGCCAGGGAAATGGTCGTTATGTCCAATTCCGCGTGCTGGATCAGGTCGAGCAGCAGGTCGAGCGGCCCTTCGTAAACCGGGGTATTAACGGTGTATCCACTTGTCTGGTGGCTGGCGACATTCAAGTCCATAGAAAGCGCATTATATCATCCTCGTTTCAATGACGGTATAATTCGAATATGCCTTCTCACGAACTTTCTCATTTGGACGAACATGGCCGGGTACGCATGGTAGATGTCGGCTCGAAACCGGACACTGAGCGGATTGCAATTGCCAGAGGTGAAGTCCACATGTTGCCGGCGACCCTGGATTTGATCCGTGCCGGGTCGATAAAAAAGGGCGATGTCCTGACTGTTGCACAGATTGCGGGAATCAGCGCCTCAAAACGAACCTCGGAGTTGATTCCGTTATGTCATCCGCTGCCGCTCACCAAGGTGGATGTTGATCTGGTCTTAGACGACGCGCTGCCGGGCGTGGTCATCACGGCAACTGCCAAGACGGTTGGCAAGACCGGTGTTGAAATGGAAGCCTTAACAGCGGTCTCGGTGGCTGCCCTGACGGTTTACGATATGGCCAAGGCGGTTGAAAAAACGATGAGAATTCAAAACATCCGCCTGATCGAGAAACATGGTGGACAGAGTGGGGATGTGGTGAACGAATGAATCACATAATGGTATTGTTTTTTGCGAACCTGCGGGATTACGCTGGAAGCAAATCCCTTCCGATGGAAATTCCCATTGGCTCCGATGTAAAAACTCTAAAAAAATTACTCGTCCGGCAAAACGCGGATCTTGAACAAGCCCTGCAAACTGTGCTGGTCTCGATCAATCACGAATACGCCTTTGACGAGGATGTGGTTCCTGATGGGGCGGAAGTGGCGCTCTTCCCGCCCGTTAGTGGAGGCTAGCGCATGCCGGATTCTCCAACATTCTTTGCTATCACTGAAGATGAAATCGACTTGAATGCCCTCTTGGCACAGATCACGCTCACCTCTTCAGGAGCTGCCGCAATTTTTACGGGTATGGTTCGCGGCATTACCAGGCGCGGGGAAGCCCATGAGACCGAATTTCTCGAATACGAAGCCTATAAACCAATGGCGGAAGAAAAGATGAGGCAGGTAGCGGACGAAATACGGGCAAAATGGCCGACGGTCGAAGGGATTGCCATCGTACAGCGCATCGGTAAATTATTTCCCAAAACCCCGACGGTGCTGATCGCCTGTACCGCTGCGCACCGTGACACGGGGGTCTTCGAAGCCGCTCGTTATGGTATTGACCGCCTGAAAGAGATCGTCCCAATCTGGAAGAAAGAAGTTGGATCGGATGGCCAGTTCTGGGTTGAAGGAGATTACATCCCGGAAAGAGGGGATTAGGTCAGTGGCCACCGTTCAATGCACCAACTGTCACCGTCCCTATCCGGAAAGTGACACGCCATATCGGTGCCCGATATGTAGTGGCCCGTACGATTATGCGGAGGCGCTATTCTTCGATCCCACCAGGGTTGACAATTCACAGCCAGGCATTTGGCGTTACCGGCATACATTTGCGGTGCCGGATGATTATCCGGCACTTTCGTTGGGGGAGGGAAATACTCCTCTGGTTTGGGCATCCGCCTTCGATCGTCAGGTGGCTTTCAAGTGTGAATTCAACAACCCGACCGGCTCATTCAAAGACCGGGGTACGGCTGCGCTGCTCGGCGCACTTGCGGCGCGTGGCGTGAGCCAGGCAGTGGAGGATTCGTCCGGGAATGCCGGGGCTTCGTTTGCGGCCTACGCGTCCCGGGCGGGGATCAGGGCTCGGGTTTACGCGCCCGAATCAGCCTCCGGTCCGAAGCGCAGGCAGATCGAGGCTTACGGCGCTGACCTGGTATCCGTCCCGGGAGCCCGTTCAGCGGCGACGCGGGCTGTCCAGCTGGCTGCCGAATCAGGGCTGGCCTACGCCAGCCACGCTTTTCTGCCGTTCAACCTTCCCGGATATGCGACTTTAGCCTATGAAGTGTATGAAGCTTTCCAGGGGGCACCCGGTGCTGTCATCGTTCCCGCCGGACAAGGCGGGTTATTACTCGGGATTGCGCGCGGCTTTACGGCGTTGCAGAAGGCTGGCTTGATAGCAGATATCCCCCGACTCGTCTGCGTCCAGGCTGCGGCTTGCGCACCGCTCTGGGCTATGGGTACGATTGGACCGCTGGCGCTCGAGATGGTCAGTGAAAACCCGACTGTTGCGGAAGGCGTCCGTGTGCGCTTCCCGTTACGAGGCGACGCGGTGGTCGCTGCGATCAAGAATTCGCGCGGATCCTTTGTGGCCGTAGACGAGGACAAAATTATGGCGGGGCGTGACGAACTTGCCAAACGCGGGTTATATGTAGAGCCAACCTCTGCGCTGGTTTGGCAGGCGTTGAGCGAAACCTTACCGGATCTGCCTGATCCTGTCGTGGCGGTGCTGACGGGATCGGGATACAAATCTCCGGTGCAATAATCGTTTTTATCATAAGGAGGAACCATGCAGGAGCGGATTGTCGTAACCGGCATGGGGACGGTCAACCCCCTCGGTCTGAGTGTCTCGGAAAGCTGGACGAATGCCGTTGACGGGAAATCCGGCGTTGGGCCAATTAGC
>Ga0315535_1001771_pt1 | contig 14164 bp, 11 predicted proteins | sample SalMarSW160220MG_2_FD_203092 | JGI IMG/M metagenome (GOLD analysis project Ga0315535, IMG submission 203092) | Salt marsh sediment microbial communities from the Plum Island Ecosystem LTER, Massachusetts, United States - Salt Marsh Sediment SW1602-20 ...
AGATTTGCCAGGCTCAGATCTGAATTCAGGCCGGGCAAGAAGGATATTGAAACGACAGAAAGATGGACCTCTTTCAAAGCCGGCAATATGCTGAGAAAAGGTGATGAACTGTATGCTCTTCCATGCAGTGCTGATGAATATACATTACTCTTCAGTAACCTGAAGATTATACGGCCGGGTACAAAAGTATCTGTTGTCAGGAAGAATGATTATATTCCTGCTCATGAACTGGCTTTGTCGCAGGCTCTCAAAGAGGATGTTTTTCCATTTGCTGAGGCGGATCACAGTACTGCACTTGCATATCTTGGGAGGGAAACTGTAACAGCTGCCATGCCAGGGCCGGGATGGAATTTACTGACCTATAAAGGCATAAACCTGGGCTTTGTGAAGAACCTCGGTAACAGACTAAATAATTATTACCCGGTGGAATGGAGGATCAGGATGAATATACCGGGCTCTGCTGAAACCAGACTTATATCGTGGGATTAATCTGTTATTAACCGGAATAAAGATATGAATGAGCAAAAGCGTGAATTTCAGATATTTGCCAAGCCGGTTGGGGCGAAATGCAATCTTGGTTGCACCTACTGCTACTATCTTGAAAAGAAGGGTCTTTATCCCGGTGGCAAAAAGTTCCTGATGACGGAAGAGTTGCTTGAACAGTATATAATCCAGTATTATGCAGCATCGGGTAGTGGCGATGTTTATTTTTCCTGGCATGGGGGAGAACCTCTTATGGCAGGAATTGATTTCTTCAGGAAGGTGCTCCTGTACCAGCAAAAACATAAACCGGCAGGTTCATCTTTTTATAACGGGCTGCAGACTAACGGAACTCTTCTGGATGATGCCTGGTGTAAATTCCTGGCTGATGAGAGATTTTTTGTCGGTCTGAGCATTGACGGACCGGAACACCTTCATAACAGGCATCGCCTTACATTAGACGGTACACCAACTCATGAAAAGGTGTTAAAAGGCCATAATCTCCTTGTTAAAAATGGTCTGCAGCCTGAGATACTATGTGTGGTCAGTTCATTTAATGTTAATCATCCCCTGGATGTATATAACTATTTTAAGGACCTAGGATCACGATATATGACATTCCTGCCCCTGGTCAACCGTGATGGTAATAGTCTTTCCGGAGTATCTGATGATTCTGTTCCACCGGCTGAATTCGGATCCTTCCTGAGTACAATATTTGATGAATGGGTTAAAAAGGACATAGGTACTGTTAAGGTCCAGATCTTTGAGGAGGCTGCCCGGACGGCTTTTGGCCAGGAACACACCCTGTGTATCTTCAAAAAGGTGTGTGGTGGAGTGCCCGTTGTGGAACATACAGGCGATTTTTATTCCTGCGACCATTATGTTGATCCTGATCACTTGCTGGGAAATATCATGGGTAATTCTATCGCAGGCTATCTTGACAGTGATGAACAGAAAGCTTTTGGCAGGGCGAAATTATTGACCCTTCCAGATTATTGCAGGAAATGCGAGGTTTTACAGATGTGCAATGGTGAATGTCCCCGTAACCGGTTCATTAAAACACCTGAGGGTGAGCCCGGACTAAATTATCTTTGTGCCGGATACAGGCAATTCTTCAACCATTGCCGGCCCTTCGTGGATGCTGTTGCGCAACTCTGGAAAAGCCGGCAGGGTTGATCTTATATCATTCGAGCTTTTCCTTAAAGAAGTCAATAGTCCTCTTCCAGGCAAGTTTAGCAGCCTTTTCATTATAACGATCCTTGTTGGTATCATTGTTAAAGGCATGACCTGCACCTTCATAAATATAGATCTTGTATTCCTTATGATATTTTTTCAGTGCTGCCTCAAAAGCCGGTATCCCGGCATCGATACGGGAATCAGTAGCTCCGTAATGAGCCATTATTGGTGCTTTTATCTTCTCCACATCTTCAGCAGAAGGCTGCATTCCGTAGTAAGGTACGGCTGCATCAAGATCCGGGCAATTGACGGCGACCTGGTTTGTCATGCCTCCTCCCCAGCAAAAACCGGTACATCCTACTTTCCCTGTTGAAAGGGGATTGGTCTTAAGGAACTCAACAGCAGCAACAAAATTCTTTATTGTTTTTTCCTGGTCGAGTCCTCTCATCATTGAAACAGCTTTCTCCGGGTCATTCTGAGGTGTTCCTCCATCTGGAGAAAGAGCATCAGGTGCCATGGCAAGAAATCCTTCCCTGGCAAACCTCCTTGTTACATCAAGGATATGCTCATTCAGGCCAAATATCTCGTGTATGACCAGTACTGCAGGAAATTTCTTACCCTCAGCAGGGTATGCAAGATATGCCTTTATCTGGCCTGTAGCCCCAGGATACTGTATAAATTCAGTCTTGAGACCGGGATAATCCTGCCCGGAAGGAGCAGCTTTCAGGCTATTATCTTCAAGGACAGGCAGCAAAGCCATGGCGGCAGCAGTACTGCCAGCTACCATAGAAAGCTTTGAGATGAAATCTCGGCGCGATAAATGGCCGTTTTTGTAGTCTTCATAAACACTGGTGATCTTTTTGTCCATTGTGATAGGGTTATGTTTTTTCAATTGATAGATGAACCCGGCATATAATTTTTTAATTTTGTTCCCGCCTGAGTTGTCAATGTATCAATATACGAAAAAAATCGTAATTGATATGTAAAGAAGCATATGTTATAAGTGCATACAGTTTAGAATTAAAGATGATAGATGATATTTCAGGAGTAGTACTTGCCGGTGGAGCAAACAGAAGGTTCAACGGTTTGATAAAATCCAATATTGTATTGGGAGGCAAATCCATTATTTCAAGGATAACAGATACCCTGGATGAAATATTCAGTAACATAATCATTGTTACCAATACACCGGAGGCTTTTAAAGGACTGGATAAATTCCTGGTTATTGGAGACCGGTTCAGGAATGTAGGTCCGCTGGGTGGCATACATGCTGCACTGATGGCTACCCGGTGCTCCGCATGCTTTGTTTTTGCAGGAGATATGCCACTTCTCAACGGGGAGCTTATAATCAGGCAAACAGAATATTACAGACAGCATAACTGTGATGCACTTATTCCGCGATCGGCTGACTTTATTGAACCACTCCATGCCATATACAACAGAAAGATCCTGGATAGCCTGGAAGACTATCTCACACAAAAACAGGGTTATGCTGTAAGAATGTTTCTTCGTACTATAGATGTTGCCTATTTTGATCTCTTACCTTCCGATACAGCAGGAAGTCCGTTTACCAATATCAATTACCCTGAGGATATTGACGGCTTAAAAGATATATAATTCAAATAATGATTGCGATTAACATATTGATAAATAGTTAATTGTAAATAATGAAGAATCAACGCCGGGACTATATTTTTTTTTACCTTTATGACAGTAAAAATCCGGATATTATGAAGAGAATATTGATTTGTGTTCTTATGGCATCTTTGTCTTTTACAGCCTGTAAAAAGCTAAGCAAGTATGAAGGAGTTCCTTTTACGGAAAAAGTGCCTCGCGACTGGGAAAATCCTGAGATGTTCAACATGAACCGTGAAGAGGCTCATGCCACTTTTATAAGTTTCCCGGATGAACAGAGTGCCCTTAACGGAACTGACACAAATTCTCCCGATTACCTGTCGCTTGACGGTATGTGGAAATTTCACTGGTCGAAGACTCCTGGTCAAAGACCTTTCTGGTTCTTTAAGGATGATTATGATACCCGCGACTGGAAAGAGACACCGGTGCCATCCAACTGGCAGATGGAAGGTTATGACGTACCCGTATACACAAATATTGTTTATCCCTTCTGGGCTTACGAGGATATTTATAATTCGGGGAAATCCAAAAATGTGGAAGTGACATCCAATCCGCAGATCAGGAACCTTAAGGCACCAGATACCGATAGCGCTGAATATTCTTTTAAAAAGAATCCACCATTTGTCCCGCATGACTGGAATCCTGTGGGATCGTATAAGCGCTATTTTAAAATACCTTCAGCATGGAAGGGGAAGGAGATTTTTCTACATTTCGGCGCTGTCAGTTCAGCTTTCTATGTTTGGGTGAACGGTGACCTGGTAGGATACAGCCAGGACAGCAAAATGCCGGCTGAATTTGACGTTACCAGGTACCTGAAGAAAGGAAAGAATTCACTCTCAGTTGAGGTCTACAGGTGGAGCGATGGAAGTTACCTGGAAGACCAGGACTTCTGGCGTCTGAGCGGTATACAAAGAGATGTGTTTTTGCAGGCCAGACCGAAGACTTATATCAGGGATTATTTCGTTGTGGGTGATCTGGTAAATAACTATACTGACGGAATGTTGAAGGTGGATGCAGTATTGAAAAATGCAGATGGCAACTCAGGGGATTATACCCTTGATGCATCGCTATATGACGGTGAAAGGAAAATATACGGTGAATCGAAAGATATAGAGGTAAATGATGGACATGGAAAGGTCACCTTTACAGGCAACCTTCCGGGGATAAAGAAATGGTCGGCAGAAAAACCAAACCTGTATTCCCTGACGCTCACTCTGACAGATAAAGATGGCAATACACTTGAAAGTGTAAGTTCCAAAACAGGCTTCAGAAAGGTGGAGATAGTAAATTCACAGCTTCTGGTTAACGGAGTCCCGATTTATATAAAAGGAGTCAATCTTCATGAACATAATGATGTGACCGGTCATGTCATTGACAAGGCTACGGTGATGAAAGATATCAGGATGATGAAGAGTCATAATATCAATGCAGTAAGAACATCACATTATCCCCAGCAGGAGTTCTGGTATGAAATGTGCGACAAATACGGGATCTATCTTGTCGATGAAGCCGATATTGAGTCTCATGGCATGGGGTATGACAAGGATGTAACGCTGGCCGATAAACCCGAATGGGCTGCGGCACATCTTGACAGGATGCAGCGTATGCTTGAAAGGGATAAGAACCATCCTTCAGTCATCATCTGGTCTATGGGTAATGAAGCAGGTGACGGCCATAACTTCCTTAATGGATACAAATGGATGAAACAAAGGGATGTGACCCGTCCTGTTCAATATGAGAGAGCTGAAAAAAGTACAAATGCCCCTGAAAGACACACAGATATCTGGTGCGACATGTATGCTCCGATAGAAGCGCTTGAAGCATATGCAAAAAACCCTAAAAATGACCGTCCTATGATAATGGTTGAATATGCGCATGCCATGGGTAACTCAACCGGAAACCTGCAGGATTACTGGGATGTCATCGAGAAGTACCCGAAGCTTCAGGGTGGTTTTATATGGGACTGGGTCGACCAGGGATTGCTCAAGACCAGTAATAGCGGCGAAAAATACTGGGCCTATGGTGGTGATTTCGGGGATATGGGAATACCAAGCGACGGTAACTTCTGTATCAACGGCCTCGTTTGGCCCGACAGAACAGGTCACCCCGGACTGGCAGAGGTGAACAAGGTATACCAGTATGTCGGATTTAGACCTGTCGATCTGGAAAATGGGATAATCAGGATAAAGAATAAGTATGATTTTACAAATCTTGATGAGTTTCATTTCGAGTGGGAGGTTGTCTCCAACGGAAAAGTCATACAGTCGGGAAAGCTTCCGGGATTGGATATAAAGCCTCATGCCTCGGAGGATATAAAAATCCCTGTTGATAAGATCAATCCTGCTCCCGGCGCTGAATATTTCCTGAATATAAGGGTGTCGAGAAGCGATGCATGGAACGATGTGCCTGAAGATCATATCTATGCAACAGCACAGTTTGAGCTCCCGGAAAAAGGACAAACTGTATTTGCCAAAGAGAGCGGACTGGCTGTTCTTCAGACAAATACTAATGGTAACAAGCTGGAAGTCAGTGGTGAAAATATGAAGGTTGTTTTTGACCTTGTAAACGGGCGGATGGAATCATTCAATTATAAAGGGATAGAATTGCTGAAGAAAGGGCCTGAACCTGATTTCTGGCGGCCGCCAACAGATAATGATTATGGGTATAACATGGATAAACTGCTGGGGGTATGGAAAAAAGCAGGGGAGAGGACAGTGGTGACAAAGGCAAATGTGAGCCAGCCATCCATGGATAAGGTGGTTGTAACTTTTAATTATGATATTCCTGACCAGGATGGGAAGAAGATTGCAGGTTACGCATCAACATATACTATTTTCGGATCAGCGGATATTATTATAAAGAATCAGTTCAACAAGATATCTTCAGCGATCCCTGAGATACCCAGAATGGGTATGCAGATGCAGCTCCCTGTTGAGTTTACCAATCTTAAATGGTACGGAAGAGGTCCTCATGAAAATTACCAGGACAGAAAGACGTCAGCGGAGGTGGGCCTGTATGAGAGCACAGTTGCCGATCAGTATGTGCCATATATCAGGCCGCAGGAAAATGGATATAAGACCGACACAAGATGGCTTACACTTACCAACGATAATGGCGCAGGGTTGCTGGTATGCGGCGATCCGGTCTTTTGCTTTGCCGCCCTGAATAATATACATGATGACTTTGAATCTCCAGGTAAGATATCGGATTACAGGAAGGATGCAAAAACAGCAAATACACATACCATAGATGTTAAACCACGGGACCTGGTCAACCTGAATGTCGATCTTGCCCAGATGGGTGTAGGAGGCGATAATTCGTGGGGAGCCCGTGTTCATCCTCAGTACTGTCTTACTGATTCAAGATATGAATACTCATTCAGGATAAGACCTGTGGTAAAGGAAGATAACATTATAGCACTGGCCAGTGAGAAGTTCTGAATCTGGCATCACCGGTAATGCTTCTGTAAATCAACGATATGGGCCCGTATTTATTTAGTTGTTAATGTATGTCGTTGATTTACAGGAGACGGTGTGCGTATTGCTTATTAAAACGATCTTACAGCTTTTCATAAAAGTAGGCTTCTTGCATATCTGCATCATCCCATGTAAAAATCTTCCTGTTCCTCCTGCTGAAATAGAAATTAAGAAGAGCAAAGTCACCCGCACACATAGTAGTATGCGCGAACAGGAAAAGCGAAATGCTCCATTTCCATAGCCCGGGAAGGGTAAAGACAAGATACCCGCCGACGATACTGATAACAACAAAGGGTATAAGAGCTACCACCTTAAAAACAAATGGTGTTGCAACATGCCTGTGGGCTGTGACATAGAAGAGGTACTGTTTCAAATCCATCCCGATACGTATTTTCCTGGCTCCTGAAAAAAAATACGGTATTATGTGCAATAATTCATGGAATGGAATGCACAGGACAGGTAATATTATCAGGCCCAGCAATGAGTGAGTCATTATCCTGGCTAAAGAATAATATCCTGCTACATTGAACCTTATTCTCAGGGCAAAAAAAAGGAAAAACAGGCAGGTTGCCCAGAAAAAGATAATAAGAGCTGTTTTTTTTCGCAGGTATTCAAAAATGAAAGGCACCAGATCAGCGTAGGACAGTGTAAGAATTTTCCTGTACCGGGTTTCGTCTTCCAGATCTTCAATATGAGGGGCCATAACAAATATTTTTACAAAATTACCTTTTAATGGGTGTAATACAAAAAGGGATTCTTACGTACTAAGGAAAAGTGATATTTATTGAATGGGTATGAAAACATAAATGGTCCATTATTTGATACCTTTGCAAAGAAATAAATGAAATATCTTTTTGCCATATTATCCCTGATTTTTACTGCTTCCGTTGCATCCGCTCAGAAGGATACAATAAAGGCCAGAACAGACAGTCTGCCCGGAAGGGAGTATCTTTTGCAGAAGGTGGAAAGAAACGGTGTCATACTTCCTGAAATAGCAATAAAAGAGGTGACAATAGTAGCTCAGCCACGTAAAGCACGTACAAGTGAATACCGCAGGTATGCAAGGCTTGTTTATAATATAAAGAAAGTTTATCCTTACGCCCTTTTAGTCAGAGAGAGGCTTGCGGGAATTAACGCTGAACTGGAAAAAATTCACGGTGAAAAAGAAAGACGCGCATACCTGAAAAATGTTGAAAAGGATGTGTTCGGGAAATATGAGGGAGACATGCGACAGATGACCATAACCCAGGGTCGGCTTCTTATCAAACTGATAGACAGGGAGACACAGAATACTTCCTATGAACTCATAAGGGACTACCGGGGAAAGATATCAGCCCTGTTCTGGCAGGGTATAGCGCGTATTTTCGGAACTAACCTGAAGGACGAATATGATCCTTACGGCGATGATGCTCTAATTGAAATTATCATAAATGAAATTGATGCAGGGAAATTATAGTAGTGACGGAAAGACGGACGGTGGGACAAAAAGGATATTTATAGCTATTAAAGTTGACCCGGGTGATATCCTTGCAAAAGCAATAGATGCATTTAAGTCTTCATTCCCTGGTAATGTTGTCAGGTGGACAGATAAGGATAATATACATATAACACTTTGTTTCCTGGGAGATACAGGCAATGAAAAAATTCCCGGCATAATCAGCATGATGGAGAAGGTATGTTCTGCCACAGACTGTTTTGAGGTGACCCTCAGGTCAACAGGAATTTTCAGGGATATTAACGACCCTCGTATCCTGTGGATTGGCATTGACAGGTCGGAAAACCTAAAAAGACTGAACAAGCTTATTACCACCGGGTTGGAGGCAGAAGGTTGCCCTGTTGAAAAAAGATCATTCTCGCCCCATATAACAATCGGCAGGGTAAAACGCAATGCAACCGCTAACAAAGAAATATTTTCATCTTTCCTGGATAACTACCATAACATTATCTTCCGAACTATGAATGTATCTGAAATTATCCTGTATGAAAGTGTATTACTTCCGGCAGGTCCTGTTTATAGACCAATCAGGATACTAAGCCTTTCATGACAGGATTATATTCCCTTGCCTCTTAGGATTATCACAAGGGTATGGAATACTATCCTTAGATCAAACCATAAAGACCTGTTGTCAAGATAATACAGGTCATATTCGAGTCGCTTGATCATTTGGCTGACATCGGACGCATAGCCATATTTGACCTGTCCCCACGAGGTTATCCCGGGTTTCACTTCCTGCAGTTTCCGGTATCGGGGAGCTTTACTTACGATTTGCTCAACAAAATGTTCCTGTTCGGGACGAGGACCTATCAATGACATTTCTCCCTTAAGTACATTTATAAAATTCGGTATTTCGTCGAACTTATGTTTCCTCATAAATCGTCCGACAGATGTAATACGGCTGTCATTGCTGCCGGTAAGCAGGGACAATCCTTCCCCGTTTTGGTAATGCATGGACCTGAACTTGTAAAGTGTAAATTTTTTTCCGGATTTTCCAACTCTTTGCTGGGAGAATATAACAGGACCATCACCCGAAAGTTTAATCGCAAGGCCCAGGATCAGTGCCAGGGGAAGCAGAAGGACTGAAAAGATGAAAGCTACAATATAGTCTATTACTATCTTCAGGATATTCAGCAGTCTGTCTTTTGAGTTCATCGCCTAAATATACAAAAGAAATGAGTATGATTTACCGGTATTTCTGTCTCAAATTTTTATACTTTTGTGGCATTTAATATTCTCTCACAAATTTCAATGACAGAATCATTTGAAGCCAAAGGCAAACGCAAGCGACTCGTGGCTGAACTTAGAAAGAAAGGGATTGATGATGAAGAAGTTCTGAGAGCAATTGACACTGTCCCGAGACATCTTTTTATGGATCCGGCATTCCTTTCTCATGCCTATGTTGATAAGGCGTTCCCGATATCTTCCGGTCAGACTATTTCCCAGCCCTATACAGTGGCCGTACAATCGTCTCTTCTTCACATTAAAAGAAGGGATAAGATCCTTGAGGTCGGAACAGGATCTGGTTATCAGGCTGCAGTGCTGGCAGAAATGGGAGCAAGAGTGTATACCATAGAAAGGTTCAGGGAACTTTTTCTCAAGGCACAAAGCACCCTTTCGTCGCTCGGTTATTCCGTTCACTTTTTTTACGGTGATGGTTACGAAGGCAAAACCCAGTACGGCCCGTTCGATGGTATTATCGTAACTGCCGCAGCCAGGGATATACCACGTAAGTTACTCGACCAGTTGAAACCCGGGGGGCGCATGGTCATTCCTGTGGGTGATAACGATTCGCAGGTCATGACTGTTGTTGAGAAATTGGAAAACGATGAATTTGAATATACAGAACATGGCAAATTTGTGTTTGTGCCTATGCTGACCGGAACTGTAAACCATAAATAATCTGATGTTATGGAAATATACAGAATGGTATTTTCACCTATAGAAGTGAATACCTATATACTGGCTGATGAATCGGGCGATTGTGCAGTGATCGACTGCGGATGTTATGGTAGCCGTGAATCTTCAAAACTTGAAAAATTCCTGAAAGACAGGCATCTTAATCCAGTTCTTTTACTTAATACCCATTGTCATCTCGATCATATTTTCGGTAACAGGTTCATGCTGGACAGATATAATCTCAGGACTCTGTCAGGAAAGGAGGATGAGATCAACAGGATAAGTGCTGTTGCGCATGCTGGACTTTTTGGTCTCGAGATGGATGAACCACCGGAACCCGGAGGCTTTATTGAAGATGGTAGCAACATATCATTCGGATCGACAGTACTTGTTGCCCTGAAAGTACCAGGACATTCTCCCGGGAGTATTGCTTTTTATTCAGAAAAAGATAAATGTGTTTTTACAGGTGATGCACTTTTTTCAGGGAGTATAGGAAGAACTGACCTTACAGGCGGTGATTATGACACGCTTATTATAAGCATACGAACCAGGCTGCTTGTCTTGCCCTGTGATACAGTGGTTTATCCCGGACATGGAGATTCTACTACTATTGACAGGGAAATCAAATCAAATCCATTCCTTTCTTAATAATTACTGCTAATTTTACATTATAGATAAAGAATCGTTTCCGGAAAAACCAAAACCATATAAGGACTTATAAAACAAGTATATAATATGCCTTCAGATAAATTTGTCAACCGTCATATCGGCCCGCGTGAGAGTGATTTGCCACATATGCTCGAAACAATAGGTGTAAAGTCTATGGATCAGCTTATCGAAAAGACAATTCCACAATCAATAATGCTTGAAACAGAGCTTCAGCTTCCTGAAGCCATGAGCGAATACGAGTACCTCAATCATATCAGGGCAGCAGGTAAAAAAAACAAATTATACCGTTCATTTATAGGCCAGGGTTATTACGGGGTTGCGCCGTTATCAGTTATTACCCGTAATGTGCTGGAGAACCCCGTATGGTATACCTCATATACTCCTTATCAGGCTGAGATATCGCAGGGAAGACTTGAGGCTTTACTGAACTTCCAGACGGTGATAATCGAGCTTACAGGAATGGAGATAGCAAATGCATCACTGCTTGATGAATCTACGGCAGCAGCCGAAGCTATGATAATGATGTTTAATGCCCGGTCGAGGGAGGCCGTTAAGGCTGGTGCAAGGAAATTCTTCCTCGACAATGATATGTTTCAGCAGACACTTGAAGTTATACAGACAAGGTCAGAGCCACTGGGAATCGAGCTGGTTCGCGGACGGTATACTGAAGCATCCTTCGATGAGTCATATTTCGGGGCTATGATACAATACCCGGCAGCTTCAGGTCAGCTGAGAGATTACAGCTCCTTTACCTCAATGGCTCATAAGGCCGGCTTACTGGTAGGCGTTGCAGCGGATCTTATCAGCCTGGCCCTGGTCGTACCCCCGGGTGAATGGGGTGCCGATATAGTAGTCGGATCAAGCCAGAGGATGGGACTTCCTATGGGATTCGGAGGACCACATGCCGGTTATTTTTCCACACGTGAGGAACTGAAAAGGAATGTGCCGGGACGTATTATTGGAGTGTCAGTAGATATCCTTGGCAACAATGCTCTCAGGATGGCCCTTCAGACACGTGAGCAGCATATTAAACGTGAACGTGCTACCTCCAATATCTGTACTGCACAGGCGCTACTGGCTTCCATGTCGGGAATGTTTGCCCAGTATCATGGTCCGGATGGTTTAAAAAGCATTGCTACCCATATCTATAAATCTGCATGCACGATTGCCAATTCTTTGAAAGATATGGGATACAGGCTGACGAATTCGATGTTTTTCGATACACTGAAAATAAGCCTGAGGGGGAATATCACTGTTGACAGGATAAGGGAACTGGCTCTCGAAGTTGGGATCAACTTTTACTATCCCGACGAAAATTCTGTATTACTGAGTACTGACGAAGTAATTACCTTCAGGGAGATAAATGCCATTACAGGCATATTCGCCAAAGCTGCAGGTTTAACATTTCAAAAAATCACAAACTTTTGTGACTGCAAATGCATTCCGGATAAGATGCTCAGGAAATCGGAGTTTCTTAAAGGCAGCACCTTCAACAGGTATCATAGTGAAACTGAGATGATGAGATATATCAAGATGCTTGAAAGGAAGGACTTCTCTCTTACCCACAGTATGATATCCCTTGGTTCCTGCACCATGAAGCTTAATCCGGCAAGTTCATTATTCGCAATGAGTTGGCCGGAGTTTGCAAATATACATCCATTTGTGCCGGGCGACCAGGCAGAAGGGTATTTCCAGGTGATGAATGAGCTTGGTGAGGCGCTTAAGGAAATAACTGGTTTGTCTTCAATATCCTTTCAGCCTAATTCCGGTGCTGCAGGAGAATATACAGGTCTGCTTGTGATAAGAAAGTATCATATTACAAGAGGGGAAGGACACAGGGATGTTACACTTATCCCGGCATCATCTCACGGTACAAATCCGGCAAGTGCAGCAATGGCAGGGATGAAGATCGTTGTTGTGGATTGTGATGATAAGGGTAACATAAGTCTTGACGATCTCAGGAAGAAAGCCACAGAGAATAAAGACAAACTGGCCTGTATAATGGTAACCTATCCATCAACCCATGGTGTATTCGAAGCTGCCATTAAAGAGATGACAGATATTGTCCATGAAAACGGAGGCCTTGTTTATATGGACGGTGCCAACATGAATGCACAGGTTGGTCTGACAAGTCCGGGTCATATCGGAGCTGATATCTGCCACCTGAATCTTCATAAAACATTTGCTATTCCTCATGGCGGAGGCGGACCGGGAATGGGCCCTATACTGGCCAATGACAAACTGGCTGAATTTTTGCCCTCTCATCCAATGGTTAAGACCGGAGGCAGTCATGCAACAACAGCTGTGGCAGGAGCACCCTATGGCAGTGGTCATGTACTCACTATTTCGCATGCCTATATTATGATGATGGGATCTCCCGGCCTGACCCGGGCAACACAATATGCGATACTGAATGCCAATTACCTTGCAGCTGCGCTTAAAAATATATTCGGGACACTTTATTCCGGAACAGAGGGATTGGTGGCACATGAAATGATCCTTGAATGTCGTAATTTCAAGCACGAAGCCGGGATAACCGAATCTGATATTGCCAAACGACTTATGGACTATGGTTTTCATGCACCTACTCTTTCATTTCCTGTGCACGGTACACTAATGGTGGAACCTACTGAATCTGAATCACTGCATGAACTGGACAGGTTCATAGAAGCCATGAGATCAATTTGGGAAGAGATACAGGAGATAAAGGAAGGGAAAGCCGACAGGGAGGATAATGTCCTGAAAAAATCACCTCATACCGCCGCCATGGTAACAGCTAACAAGTGGAACCATCCCTACGACAGGGAGAAAGCTGCATTCCCTGTAAAATGGGTGATTGAGAATAAGCTTTGGCCTGCTGTGGCAAGGGTGGATGACGGATATGGTGATCGTAATCTTGTTTGTACCTGCGATCCTGTTGAAGCTTACAGGAATTAATATTAAGCTGCCCCTGGGCAGTCCGGCTATCTATGAATGTACATAAAAACAGGAATTATGAAGAAACTTCTTTTTATTATAGTTACGTTTGCCATTGTGGTAACTTCATGCAGGAATGCTAGTTCCACAAAACAGTCATTTAAAGAGGATACCCAGGTGGAAAAGGACTACCCGGTAAAATTGATTACTTTGGACCCCGGGCATTTTCATGCTGCACTGGTACAGAAAAAGATGTATCCCCAGGTCTCTCCCGATGTGCATGTCTATGCTCCCGATGGTCCGGATCTCATTCAGCATCTTGAGAGGATAGAAGCCTATAATACCAGGGCTGAAGATCCTACTTCATGGAACGAGATAGTATATAAGGATGACGATTTCCTGGAGAAAATGCTCTCTG
>Ga0315535_1001774_pt1 | contig 14150 bp, 17 predicted proteins | sample SalMarSW160220MG_2_FD_203092 | JGI IMG/M metagenome (GOLD analysis project Ga0315535, IMG submission 203092) | Salt marsh sediment microbial communities from the Plum Island Ecosystem LTER, Massachusetts, United States - Salt Marsh Sediment SW1602-20 ...
CTGAAACCCCTGCGAGAGCGGGGGTTTCTGCGCGTCGAGGGTGCGCCCGACGCTCGGCCGGGGCGGCCTTTGGGAGCCATTCTCGGGAGCCATTCTCGGGAGCCATTCTCGGGAGCCATTCTCGGGAGCCATTCTCGGATCGAGCGGTTCATAGCTAGCCTCACGACGAATGGCCCACTACACCGAGGTCGACGCGTGGGAGGTCCTTGCCACGCTCATCTATGTCACAGGCAGAATCTATGGACCCTGCCTGGAAGAGGCACACGGTCGGTTGCAGTCCTGGGTACTCGAGTCCGAGGTTCACAGGACTGCCACGCGGGACTGGCTAAGGGCAGCGCGCGAGCTGTTGGGATCCGGGCAAGCCGCGGACCTTGATGCGCACAGACGGATAGCAGCGACCGAACTGCGCCTCCGAAGGCCGATCGATGATGTTCTACGGCGCACAGATCGAAGGCGCGGCAAGGGGACTATCGTCGGGGTGCTCAGGAGCCGCCCCTCGGGTCGTCTTGGGACGTGGTTCAGACGACGAGAATCTCGATAGCTGCAACATCCCCAAGGGACGAGGCGACCGCTGCTGCTCCCTTCGGCCGATCTACAGATCTGGTGTAGCGGTTCGAGGGCACAACCATTGCCACGGTTCGATGTGGGTGAGCCGCCTTTCGATCTGATCGATAGCCTGCTTGCCGGCCGACGCGACCGTTGTCGAGAGCGTACCGTCGCTAGTTCGCGCCGTCCCACCTGTTTGCGGCTGCCTTCGGTCTGGAGATCAGCGCTCACCGTGACCGGAGAAGTGTTGCTTCGGCTTGAGGGGGCAGCCTAGATAACGGCCGCCAGGACATCGTTCCGTCGTAACCGCCGGGACATCGTTCCCTTGTGGCAGGTGGAGCCATTCTCTGTGGATTCCTGGGGACAGCCACGGACGCCCGTGGAAACGGCAACCCCTCTCACCAGGCGAAATGGACTTCCATGGACATTCCTGAACACCCCGTGGAGATCTACGGATCAGAAGGTTGGGGGTTCGAGTCCCTCCGGGCGTGCTACCCGAAACCCCTGCTCACGTAGGGGTTTCGGCGCGTCGACAGTCCGGCAGGTTCAGGGCCAGTATGCCGTGGGAGCAGTTCTCGGGAGCCATTCTCTGCTGAACCGGAGCGTCACTGACGAGCCGGAGCCCCCATCCAAGGGCTGTCGAATGAGAGCGGGCAGATCGACCTTCTGACATTGGGGGGATATCCGGTCGGTGAGCTCACAGCAGCTCGATGAACGCCTCCACCGTGAGGTCTGCCTGTCGCAGAATCGAGCGCAACGTTCCTCGCGCCAATTCGCGATGCATCGGGACGATCACCGTTCTCCCTTCCGGACTGCGCAGCTTCAGGTGGCTGCCACGTTGGCTCACCTCGGAGAATCCAACCTTGGCCAGAGCACGCACGACCTCGCGGCCGGACACCATGGGGAGGCTCGGGCTCACGCCGGGATGTCGACCGGCGCGATGATCGGTGTCTCGATGTGATCGGGGAAGGGTTGGTCCTCGAAATAGAGCTCGAGGGCCTCGCGGAGGTTCTTCAGAGCTTCCTCCACGCTGTCACCCTGGCTCGCGACTTCGACCTCGAGGCAGCGCGCAACGTACCAGGGAGCCTCTTGAGTGACGGCGGCGGTGAATCGCATAGCTCAGAGTCTACGGCCAGGCGGGCAGGTCGGTGGGTCGCGCGTGGAGCGGGAGCCAAGTTGGGAGCCATTCTCTACGGACTCCCGTGGACAACCCCGGACGCGAGTGGAACCAGGAACCCCTCTCACCAGGCGAAATGGACTTTCGTGGACAATTCTGGACGCCTCGCGGAGATCTACGGATCAGAAGGTTGGGGGTTCGAGTCCCTCCGGGCGTGCCACTGAAACCCCTGCGCGAGCGGGGGTTTCTGCGTGTCGGGGTTCGCCGACGATCGGTGAAGTGACCGTTGGGAGCCATTCGGCTGGAAGGCTCGTCGAAGACGGAGCTGTGGGATCATTGGCAGATGAATATGACCAGTTCATCCGACCAAGAGAGCACGTCGTCCACTGACGGACTCTTCGATGCTCGCATCGCTCGCACCTACGACGAGGACACCGCCGCCATGTTCGCCCCCGAGGTTCTCGGTCCAGCCGTGGACTTCCTCGCCGAGCTTGCCAATGGACGGCGAGTCTTGGAGTTTGCGATAGGAACTGGTCGAGTCGCTCTGCCGCTGAGCGCCCGGGGCCTCGATGTTTCGGGAATTGAAATGTCGAGAGCCATGGTGGCAGAGATGATGGCCAAGCCCGGTGCCGAGGATGTCCCGGTCACGATTGGCGACATGGCGAGCGTCAGGGCCGAGGGCAGGTTCGGGCTGGTCTTCCTCGTGTTCAACACGATCACGAATTTGCTCACCCAAGACGGCCAAGTCGCCTGCTTCCACAATGCCGCAGCTCACCTCGACACCGGAGGCCACTTCGTCATTGAGGTCTTCGTTCCGCCGTTGCGACGTCTTTCACCAGGAGGCAACCTGCTGGCGTCTGATGTCTCAGACGGCCATATCGGAGTCGACGAGATTGACCTCCTCAACCAGATAATGACATCCCATCACTATTGGATCTCGGAGGGTCGAGCCGATACGTTCTCCTCGACGCACCGATACGCATGGCCAGCCGAGTATGACCTCATGGCGAGGATCGCTGGTTTCGCACTCCGTGAACGGTGGAGCGACTGGCAACGCACGCCCTTCTCAGGAGACAGCACATCTCACGTCTCTGTTTGGGAGAAGACCGCCACGTGAAGCCCGAGCGCCTCCGCCGAATCTGACCGCACGCGCTCAAGAGGCCGACTACGTCGTCAGCGGTGATGCCGATCTTTTCGAGTGGGACGAGCAGGATCCCCCGGTGATCCCACCGGCGGAGATCGAGGCGAGACTGAGTCGATCCTGAGAGCTCACCGTTGGTGCTTGGGCCGCGGCTGGGCCGCGAGACGACGAAGACTGATGCAAGACGACTCGAACCAACAAGAAGCAAAGCCGCAGGTCAGCGGACGATTCGGGACGAAAGTCCGAGGTCATCCGAACCGTCCTCACTGACTACGGATCAGAAGGTTGGGGGTTCGAGTCCCTCCGGGCGTGCTGTCGAAACCCCTGCGATCGCAGGGGTTTCTGAGCGGTGGGGGTCTGCCGACAATCGGTGAAGTGACCGTTGGGAGCCATTCTCGGGAGCCATTCTCTATCTGAGCCGGCTTTCGTGGCGTGCGCGACCTTGGCGGCGAGCGATATGCGCGGTTGCTTCAGAACGCGATCACCGCTCAAGAGTGCCGGATCTAGTGCGCTTTGTACGGCGCCAACAGGGGGAGGAGGCCGTCATTATGCGCTGCTTCCCTGGATTGGGTGGCCGATTTCACAGATAGCGGAAGGGCAGACCCCCCGCGTCGTTCAGGGTCTCGGCGCCCGGTGGGCTGAGTGACATTGAAACCTGGGCCGCGAATGGTGTCACGACTCACCGTAACCAGCAGTGAGTACCCGTGCTCAGCGCGAAGCTGGTCACCCTCGCTCCAATCCCACCTCCACGGCGGCCGACCTACCCCTTCCGACGTGGCCGCAAGGATGTCAATGGCATTGTCCATCACGACCGTCACCTCGACACGGTCCACCGGTGCCAGCTCCACGCGCCCGGTCTGGTTCAGTCCTTAGCTCATTGCCTGCTTCCGGTGCGACCAACGCTCAGAGCGTCCGCACATATCACCTGAAACCGCAGCACATATGGTCGGTCGTTGCGAGTGGGTTCTATTTGGTCTCCGCTCGCCAGGCCCCCAACACGAGGCCCAGTGCAGCGAGCGACGTGACAAACGCCAGCCAGTCGAGAAGGCCCACTTCATCCGTCACCGACAGAAGAGCGTTCAGCGCCAGATAGATGGTTGCGGCGATCCAGTAGCGAGTGCGGTTCCTCGCAATGAGGTATCCCAGAACGGCGAGAACAGCAGCGTTCACGACCATCAGAGCGACAAGGAGCCAAGAGGCGTCACCTTGCGACTGGACAAGGCTCGCAGCCGCCAACCCAATCCACGCCGTCGCCAGCAGCATCAGCGCCGTTCGAGCAACCAGAAGCATGGCGCGATGCTAGAACCCACAGTCACCCCGCACATAGCGGCACATCGGCGCTTGCTCGGAGAGTTCTCACGAGAGGTCACAGCCACAGCCGATCAATCCAGTATCCGTGCCACGGGTCCGAGCGGCGACTCGCCGGAGCGAGAGGTTCATCGAATGACCACCGCCAGACTGGCAGGATCGAGTTGGACGATGAGAAGCGAGAGGGATGGAACCTCGAGAGGCTACGGGACACTTCTGGACGCCTGACGTTTCGCCGGAGCGAGCCGTTTCCCTGATGCTGTCAAGGAGTTCAAGTCGGACGCCGTCGCGAGGACTGAATCTGAGAATGCGCCTCGCGTCCACCGTCTGGAGCAATCCCTCCGCCGACACATCGTCTGCTTCCTAGGTACAGCCACTACCGAGCGGGTGCCTTGTACCGCCACTGAACAGAGTGGCGACGGCGAGGACCTCAACGGGACCTGACCAAGAGTTGGAGGACTTCTGTCGCTGACCTGGGTCGCTGGGGAACCTCACTGACTGCGGATCAGAAGGTTGGGGGTTCGAGTCCCTCCGGGCGTGCAAGAGAAACCCCTGCGCGAGCGGGGGTTTCCGTCATTCGTCGCTGAGTGCCTTGATGTTGGAGGGGAAGAGGTGGTGCAGCGGTGGTTTCAGCGGATCTCGAGCGTGATTGGCACGTTGCCTGCCAGGGCCTGAGATACCGGGCATCCGACCTTGGCGCCCTCGGCGGCCTCCCGGAATCCCTGATCGTCGAGGCCGGGGACATCGCCTGACACGACGAGTGCCATTCCCGTGATCCCGGTGCCCGGCACGAACGTCGCCGTAGCGGTCACGTCCAGGCTGGTCGGTGGCGTCCCGTTCTTGGCGAGGGCATTCGACAGAGCCATCGAGAAACATGAAGCATGGGCGGCTGCGATCAACTCCTCTGGGCTGGTCTTGCTGCCGTGTTCTTGCGAGCGGGCCTTCCAGTCGACAGGGAGGGGCCCGGCAGCCCCGGACGAAAGTGTGGTGATGCCGCTACCGGACATCAGGTCACCCTGCCAACGGGTCGAAGCGGTGGAATCCAGTGCCATGAGTCTTCCTTCGATCGAGTTGGCCCCATTCATACCTGATCGGCTGAGTTACACACAGCGAGGATTGGGAGGGCTCCCTCTGGAGACCCGGAGGTTCGGACTCGAGCCCCTCGACACTCACGCTGTCTGGGCATCTGCGAAGCTCGGATGCAGTGACCCGCCTGACTCCCGCGCTTGTTTCGATCGCCCCACGTGGAGGCTGGTCCACAACGAAGGGGTTTCGCCGCGTTTGCTGATGTTCTCGAATCGTTCCGGCTTCAAGACGACGTGACCCCCAGGCCGCAGCCGCTCACTCCTGCACGATCTTGATGATCTCCCAGTCCTCGACTATCAGTCCATTCTCGATGCGGCTGATCGTGATCCCGTGGACAGCGACAGGTTCGGCGGCGGGTGCAGTCGCACCGATAGCACGAACCTGCGTGCCGCGGCTCACCCAGCGGGTGACAACACGGTTCCCTTCGGAGATCTGATCCTCCACGGTTGAGACCCGGTCGGGCATCGCCTCGATGAGGTGTCGCGCGACCGTTTTCGCCTGGTCACGTCCTCGAACCATCGCTCCCTCCGGACCGTGATACGTGTAGTCCTCGGAGTAGAACCGATCGATTGCGTCTACGTCCCTGCCGTTCATGACGTGATCGAACCACGCACGGCCGATCACCTTGAGGTCGTCAGCGCCCATTCGGCGACGATAGCGGGGTGATGACCGTCCAGGCCTAGCGGCGGCGCCGCTTTGTGGTCCGTCGGCCGGGTTTCCCGGGTCGCTTCACCTTGATCCGCGCGAGGGATTCAATCTCCATCGTCCGGGCGGACATGTCGAGCAGGAGTTGGTCTCGCTCCTCCCGTCCCTCGTCGGAGAGGAAGCGCTCATTGATCTTCCTCATCACGCCTTCGGCCAACCCCAGGTCGAGACCATCGAGCGCCCTGCGGGCTTCCCCGAGCCGCTTCGCGTTGACCTCCACCTGATGCTTTCGCCAACGCTCAGCTTCCTGACCGTAGAGGTCGACTCGATCGCGAGAAGACGGCGAGGCCATCGCGACCAGGCGCTTCGTGGTTGGATCGTCAATCGTCGCCAGGAAGTCGTCGAGCTGGCCTTTCGCGCCAAGTTCGATGAGACGCTGCGCAGCCACCTCGGCTCGCTTGCCGGCCTCGGAGCGACTCGCCTCGACCTCGGCGGCTAGATCGGGGTCCGTGTTGTCATTCAGGAGCTGCTCCGCTTCTTCGAATCGATACTCGGCAAGCAGCTCACGCAGTCGGGTTGGTTCCATCGAGTGATCAACGTAGCCAGCTGCTCAACCTATCGAGCGAGGTCGAGCCGTCTCGGGGGTCCGCCATGTCCTCACAAGTCGCACGGCCAAGGTTGGGAGCCACTGTCCGTGACTCTGTGTGCGGTCCTCCTGATAGGCTCCGATGGGAGCCACAAAGGGGTCACTCGTGAAGGTTCTTGTCGCATACGCGAGTCGGCACGGAGCTACTGCCGGCATCGCCGAGCGTATCGCTCAACGCCTCGACACGAAAGGGTTTGACACCACGTCTGTGCCTGTCGGGGAGGCGGAATCCCTGGAGGCGTATGACGCGTTCGTCGTCGGCAGCGCCGCGTACATGTTCCACTGGCTGAAGGAGGCGACCAGGTTCGTCAAGCGGAACAGCGACCTTCTCGCCCGGCGCCCTGTGTGGCTTTTCAGCAGCGGTCCACTGGGTACCGACCTCGTCGACGACAAGGGTCAGGATCTTTTCGTGTCAACACGCCCAAAGGAGTTTGAAGAGCTCGAATCCCTCGTGGACATCCAGGGCGACCACGTGTTCTTCGGTGCGTGGGACCCCGAAGTGAAACCCAAGGGGATAGGTGAGCGCTTCGCACGGTTGATGCCTGCCACAAGAGATGCGCTTCCTGCCGGCGATTTTCGCGACTGGGATGCCATCGAAGCTTGGGCTGACGAAATCGGTGACCAACTCCGAGGCAGCCCGAACCCGTCGGCCACGTAGCGGAGGTTATGCGGCTGCCGCCAGACGCACGAGTCAGCTCTCGACCAGTTCCACTTCGATGGTGCACTTCGATACGAGAGCGGCGATCGCCCCTAGGCCCGCCATGGCAGGCATCAGCAACGCGCCCACGACGCCGACCGTGAGAGGAAGCTCGATGATCTTCTGGCCCTCTTCGTTCTTGATGATGACCCGGCGTACATTCCCTTCGTGCACGAGCTCCTTGACTTTGGCGACGACGTCGTCGCCGGAGACCTCGAATGACTCCGTGTGAGTCTTCTCCTCTTCCACATTCACTCCCTTGATTCGTGCGACGCGCGCCTAGCGGGCATCGCTGGGTTCCAGGATCACAACTGCCGTCTCGCGGGATCGCAGAGCCGCGTAGGTGTCCAACTTTGGGTCTGTCTCACGCCACTTGGCCCACAGACGCGACCTTTCCTTCCCCTCCGCCGCTCGCCCAGTGACTGTGCGCCGACCCCCGGGGATATCGATCTCGGCTTCAGGATGCGCCTGCAGGTTGAGCCACCAGGCAGGTTCGGGATCAGCCCAACCGTTCATCGCCATAGTGACGAGGTTCCGCCCGTCCTCTAGATAGGCCAGGATCACACTTCGCTCCTGTCCGGTGCGACGGCCCTTGGTCGTGAGACGCATCGTGCCCCACTGGTCCCTGCGTGCCGGCCTCAGCCCGAACCGACCGCCGGTCACGCTGTACAGAGCACGATGTGTGTACCAGGCGAGGCGGACGAACCACCGCGGAGGCAGCCACGCCTTGGGTTCATCCGACACGAGGTCCCCCTTCGTCGACAACCGGTCCTCTGGGCAAGTCTCCAACCGGCCCCCGTGGACGAGCCCAATGCTACGCCCGCGGCCCCGGAGGATTGGTGACGAATTCCGACGTCGATCTCCGTGTCCTTCATATCGGGACGTACGCGGCCACCGGACGCGAGAATGACGAGACGTCTTCTCGAGGGGGAGCGATGGCAGCACCAGACCAGGTTGTGAATCTCGAAGGGAAGTTCGCAGCGTTCGACGAGCAGTGGTCACCGAAGATCGTCGGCGAGATCAACGACCTGCAGCTGAAGGTTGCCAAGGTCCAAGGCGAGTTCGTGTGGCACTCACACGAAGACACAGACGAGTTCTTCTTCGTCAGATCGGGCCGGCTGACGATTCTGCTGAGAGGTCGAGATGACGTGACACTCGGACCGGGGGAGTTCTTCGTGGTGCCGAAGAGTGTCGAACACTGTCCACGCGCAGAGGAGGAGTGCGAGATCCTGCTCCTCGAGCCAAAAGGGGTCGTCAATACCGGCGACGTGCAGGACAGCGACATGACGGCCCCGGAGGAGTGGATCTAGTCCACGCCCTGCGCCGCCAATGGGCCGGAAACGGGGATTGGGGCCCGAGTACTTCAGGCGGACTACCGACTCGTTTGTTGCAAGGCGTGCATCAGGTCAGCGGGGTGGTCTCAGCCGAAACACGGTCAGCAGCCCGCACTATCAGTGTGGGAAGCGTTACGCCCGTGAGCAGCAGAAACAGCAGCCCGCACACGCCGCTGCCCGCCATCGCAGGGCCTTGCGACGCCGGGGACTTGCCATGAGTAGAGCCGACCTCGGCGACCGGCGACCTACGACGAGTCACGCGCTCGAAGACATCGGTGTGAATGACGCGGAGACTTCCAAGGCCCCCTCCTCGATGGAGACGGCTATGCTTCCTTCCTCGCTCGCCTGGGTATCCACATGGCCCGATCACTGTTCGACAGAGTGTGGGACGATCACATCGTCCACGCCACGGTCGGTGAACCCGACCTCCTCTACGTCGACCTTCACCTGCTCCACGAGGTGACTTCCCCACAGGCCTTCGACGGCCTCCGCCTGGCGGGGCGCCGGGTGCGCCGACCTGATCTGTGCCTGGCGACCATCGATCACGGTGTTCCGACAGCGCATCGAGAAGAGGGCATCAGTGACCCTCTGTCCAAAAGGCAGATCGACGCCCTGATCGACAACTGCGCGGAATTCGGGATCACGCTGTTCGGACTGGACGACGTCCGACAGGGAATCGTCCATGTGATCGGGCCCGAGCAAGGCCTCACACAACCCGGCATGGTGATCGTCTGCGGCGACTCCCACACCGCCACCCACGGCGCGTTCGGTGCCCTCGCCTTCGGTATAGGCACGTCGGAAGTCGAGCATGTTCTCGCCACCCAGACCCTCCCTCAGTCGAAGCCGCGTTCGATGGCCATCACCGTCGACGGGTCGCTGCCCTTCGGCGTGACCGCCAAGGACATCATCCTCGGGATCATCTCCCGGATCGGCATCGGTGGGGGTGCGGGCCACGTCATCGAGTTTCGTGGCGACGCGATCGAGAGCCTCTCGATGGAAGGCAGGATGACACTCTGCAACATGACCATTGAGGGAGGGGCCAGAGCAGGAATGGTCGCACCCGACGACACGACCTTCGCGTACCTGGAAGGCCGTCCTTACGCGCCGACCGGCCGTGCATGGGAGCAGGCCCTCGACTACTGGCGGTCGCTTCCCAGCGACCCGGGAGCAGTCTTCGACTCAGAAGTGGAGATCTCCGCGGCCGGGCTCGAACCGTATGTGTCGTGGGGTACGAACCCAGCTCAGACCCTCCCCATCCAAAGCGCCGTACCCTCCCCGGACGACGCATCGGACGCTCGTGGGCAGGACTCCATTCGACGAGCTCTCGCCTACATGGATCTGCAACCGGGAACACCCCTCACCGACATCCGCCTCGACCGGGTGTTCATCGGCTCATGCACCAACGCCCGGATCGAAGACCTGCGAGAAGTGGCTCGCATCGTCGACGGCCGGACCGTGCATCCGGACGTATCGGCGATGATCGTGCCTGGTTCCGGGCTGGTGAAGCTCCAGGCCGAAGACGAAGGCCTCGACAGAGTTTTCAAGAGCGCCGGGTTCGAGTGGCGTGACGCCGGGTGCTCGATGTGCCTCGGAATGAACCCCGACATCCTCGCCCCGGGAGAACGCTGCGCGTCCACCTCGAACCGCAACTTCGAGGGGCGTCAGGGACGGGGTGGGCGAACGCACCTCGCCAGCCCCCAGATGGCTGCGGCCGCCGCCATCGAAGGACACTTCGTCGACATCCGCTCGTGGAGGAAGTGATGGAGCCGATCGACACCATCGTTGGCAGGATGCTGCCGCTTCCTCGGGCGAACATCGACACCGACCAAATCATGCCGAAGGAGTACCTCAAAAGGGTGGAACGCACGGGGTACGGGGAGTTTCTCTTCAACGACTGGCGCCGCACGCCGAATGGTGATCTCGACCCCGACTTCGTCCTCAACCGTCCCGAATACCGAGACGCCCGCATCCTCGTGACCGGACCGAACTTCGGTTCGGGTTCGTCGCGAGAGCACGCTCCTTGGGGTCTGATGGACTGGGGTTTCCAGGCCATCGTGGCGCCATCGTTCGCCGACATCTTCGCCGGCAACTGCGCCAAGATCGGTCTCCTGCTCGTCACGCTCACCGACGACGAGATACGGCAACTCACTCGCATCGCAGAGGCGGACGACGCCGCCGAAGCGGCGATCGACCTCGGTGAGCAGACCGTTGTCGCGGGGTCGTTCAGGGCCCGGTTCGAGATCGACCCGTTTCTCAAGCGTCGCCTCGAGGACGGGCTCGACGACATCGACATGACGTTGCACCACAGTGCGGAGATCGACGCGTTCGAAGCCGACCGCCCTGCGTTCATGCCCAGCCTCTAGCTCACGCGCTGTTGCGAGCCGGACACTTCGGCACGGCCGCTCGGCAATCCGTTGACGGACCCCGCTGTCGCGTGTAGGGTCCTGCATCACATGAAGACCGCTTATGTTCGAATGATGTGCATGGCTTCTCAGATGCCGTGCGATATCGACGTGTAAGCAGCACCCCAAGCAACAACGAGGATCCGCACCGGCATCGGGAGCGGGTCCTTTTCGCGGAATGCCGCTCCCCCGGAGAACCGGAGGAGAACATGACAACCGACTACCGCTTCGAAACCCTGCAACTCCACGCGGGGCAGGAACCCGACCAAGGCGCACATGCCAGAGCGGTCCCGATCTACCAGACGACGTCGTACACGTTCGACGACTCTGCGCATGCCGCCCGGCTCTTCGCTCTGGAGGAGTTCGGCAACATCTACACCCGCATCATGAACCCCACCACCGATGTGTTCGAGAAGCGTATCGCGGCGCTCGAAGGAGGCGTAGCTGCGGTTGGGACCGCTTCCGGACAGGCGGCACAGTTCACCGCCTTGACAACGTTGGCGGGTGTCGGCGACAACATCGTGTCGACGAGCTACCTGTACGGCGGTACCCACAATCAGTTCAAGGTCACCCTCGCTCGTCTCGGCATCGAAACCCGGTTCGTCGATGGTGACGATCCTGCAGCGTTCGTCGATCTGATCGACGACGACACGAAAGCGCTCTACGTCGAGACCATTGGCAACCCTCGGTTCAACGTTCCGGATCTGCCAGCGCTCGCCACCATTGCCCACGACGCCGGCATCCCACTCATCGTGGACAACACGTTCGGTGCGGCCGGATACCTCTGCCGCCCGATCGATCATGGCGCCGACATCGTGGTGGCCTCGGCGACGAAGTGGATCGGGGGCCACGGCACCTCCATCGGAGGAGTGATCGTCGACTCGGGCAACTTCGACTGGCGCAGCGGCCGCTTCCCCGTGTTCACGGACCCCTCTCCGGGCTACCACGGGCTCGTGTTCAGCGACGTGTTCGGCCCCGATGGCCCGTTCGGCAACATCGCGTTCGCCATTCGCGCCCGGGTCGAGGGTCTGCGGGACATCGGAGCGGCCTTGAGCCCGTTCAACGCGTTTCTCCTCCTCCAAGGCGTGGAAACGCTGTCGCTGCGCGTGCAACGCCACGTCGACAACGCGCTCGACCTTGCGAAGTGGCTCCAAGTCCACGAGCTGGTCACATGGGTCGACTATCCGGGACTGCCGGAACACCCCTACCACGAGAATGCCACCAGGCTCCTCCGCAACGGCTACGGCGGGGTGCTCGCCTTCGGAATAGAAGGAGGTTCGCCCGCCGCTCAGCGGTTCATCGACAGCGTGCACCTCGCCTCGCACGTGGCCAACGTCGGCGACGCGAAAACACTCGTCATCCACCCAGCATCGACCACACACCAGCAGCTGAGTGCCGAAGAGCAGCTGAGAGCCGGCGTGACCGACGATCTCATCAGGGTGTCGGTCGGAATCGAGCACATCGACGACCTCAAGGCCGACTTCGACGGTGCATTCGCACGAGCTGTCCCGCAAGGGGTAGTGACATGACGTACACGATCTCGCCGGCAACCCGTTTCTTCGAGGTCGATGGACCGTTCACGCTTTCCCGGGGTGGGAAGCTCGGCGGCGTTCGTGTCGCCTATCGCACATGGGGACGGCCGGCGCCGTCGGCTGTTCTGATCTGCCACGCGTTGACTGGGTCGGCAGACGCGGATGATTGGTGGAGAGGCATGTTCGGAAGAGGGTCGACATTCGATCCTGAACGTGACTACATCGTGTCGTCCAACGTTCTCGGGAGCTGCTACGGCACAACGGGCCCGAGCGATGTCTCGCCCGCCGGGATTCGATACGGTCCCGACTTTCCCGCCGTGACGATCGATGACATGGTCCGCCTCCAGAAACTCCTTCTCGACCATCTAGGTGTGAAGAGACTCGAACTGGTGATTGGTGGCTCCATGGGAGGTATGCAGACACTGCGCTGGGCCGAACGGTATCCCGAGATGGTTGACGCCATCGTTCCGATCGGGGTAGGAGCGGCACAGTCTGCATGGGCTCTCGCCCTCTCCGAAGCCCAGCGCGCCGCCATAGTCGGCGATCACAGATTCCGAGATGGACGATACGCTCCGACGCGGCCCCCGACGTCCGGCTTGTCAACCGCGCGGATGATCGCCATGTGCAGCTACCGCAGCCCGGACGACTTCGGCAGCAGATTCGGACGGGACTCCTCCGACGACGTCTATGCAGCCCAGTCGTACCTTCGATATCAGGGTGACAAGCTGGTCGAACGATTCGATGCAAACAGCTACCTGTCGCTCATCGACGCGATGGACCACTACCAGATCGACCCGAGCGCGATTGGAGCTCCTGCCCTCGTCGTTGGAGTTTCCTCCGACGTTCTGTATCCCCAGGAGGAGGTTCGTACGCTGGCGGCCGCGTTGCCAAACGCAGAGTTCCACCTGCTTCCGGCACCTCAGGGCCACGACGCATTCCTCATCGAAACCTCGCAACTCAACCGAGCCATCACTGGTTTCCGCCGGCGCATTTCGATGTCCCAAGACGCCGTATTCGGTGCAGCTCAACTCGCCTGGTTCCGGTCGATCGTGGCGTCCGCGTAGGTCAGACACGAAGACCAGGCGAGGTCGATCGTCGACAGCCGCGGTGGATACACGATCACCGCGGGTCTCGGCTCGAGTTGCTCAGCCGGTGACGGCGCCCTTTCCCGCCGAGCCGACCAGGCGCGCATACTTGGCCAGTGCCCCGGTCGGGTACCTGGGTGAGCGAGGGGTCCAGTGTTCCAACCGGCGTGCGAGCGTCGCCTCGTCCACCAGGAGGTCGAGGGTGCGACCAGGAATGTCGACCCGGACATGGTCACCTTCCTCGACGAGGGCCAGTGGCCCCCCTTCTTCGGATTCGGGAGCGACGTGCCCGATACACAGTCCCGTAGTGCCACCGGAGAATCGACCATCGGTGATGAGCATCACATCCTTGCCCAGCCCCGCACCCTTGATCGCCGCCGTGATCTGAAGCATCTCCCGCATCCCTGGTCCACCCTTCGGGCCTTCTGTGCGGATGACAACGACATCCCCATGCTTGATCCTATGTTCGAACAAAGCGTCGAGCGCATCCTGCTCTCCGTCGAACACGCGGGCAGGGCCCTCGAACGTGTCGAAATCGATACCTGCAACCTTGACCACGGCACCTTCGGGGGCGAGAGAGCCTCGCAAAATGGCTATTCCCCCTTCGTTCG
>Ga0315535_1001775_pt1 | contig 14142 bp, 12 predicted proteins | sample SalMarSW160220MG_2_FD_203092 | JGI IMG/M metagenome (GOLD analysis project Ga0315535, IMG submission 203092) | Salt marsh sediment microbial communities from the Plum Island Ecosystem LTER, Massachusetts, United States - Salt Marsh Sediment SW1602-20 ...
AGACTGTCTATCTTCTTTACCTGCGCGCCGATAAGCTCCGAGAGCTTTGCAGCCAACCTGTCTGTCTTCAGGTGGGCCTCTTTGTCCTTGGGCCTGCCTATGTGCGTGATGACAATGACCTGCGAAGCGCCATGCTCAAGAAGATATTTTATCGTGGGAACTGAGATGCGGATCCTGCTGTCATCCAGGATATTCCCTTTCTCGTCTATAGGCACATCGAACCCAGTCCTGACTAGGACGCGCTTCTTCCCTATGTACATGTTATGGAGGGTGGGCAGTTCCATCTTGATATTCTTTTCCTGATGCTTGCTGAAGCTCTCTGCTGTTTCAGCCAAGCTTTGCCATTATCTTAAGCAGGTCGATCATCCTTTTCGAGTATCCCCACTCATTGTCATACCAACCAACTATCTTGACAAGCCTCTTGTCTATCACTTTAGTCATAGCCGAGTCGAAGATGCAGGAATGCGGGTTGCCGATGATGTCGACAGAGACCAGCGCTTCCTCGCTGTACTCGAGGATGCCTTTCATGTGGTGCTGGGAGACATTCTTGAACAGCTCGTTTATGTGCTCTTTTGTCGCGTCAGCCTTGAGGACTACAGTCAGGTCTGTCAATGAGCCGTCAGGGACAGGTACGCGAGCGGCGAAGCCGTCAAGCTTCCCGTTCAGCGCAGGGATCACCGCTCCGATCGCCTTTGCAGCGCCCGTTGTCGTCGGTATTGTAGATACTGCGGCAGACCTTGCCCTTCTCAGGTCCTTGTGAGGCCCGTCAACGGTCCTCTGGTCTGCGGTGTATGCGTGGATGGTGGTCATGAATCCCTTCTCTATGCCGAAATTGTCCTCGAGCACCTTGGCCATCGGCGCAAGGCAGTTCGTAGTGCAGGAGGCGTTGCTGACTATTATGTCATCCTTGGTGAGGGTCTCCTCGTTGACGCCCATGACGACGGTCTTGACTGGATCCTCACCCTCGTCGCACTTACAGGGCGCGGACACGAGTATCTTCCTGGTCCCTGCATCTATGTGCAGCATAGCGTCCTTCTTCTTGGTGAACCGTCCTGTGCTCTCCACGACGACATCCACACCGAACTCTTTCCAGGGCAGCTTTGTCGGGTCCTTCTCAGACACGACCTTGACCTCTTTGCCGTCTACGACCAGCGAGTCCTCTGTGAACTCCACCTTGCCCTGGAATATACCATGCACTGAGTCGTACTTCAGCAGATGAGCGAGAGTCTTCGTGTCTGTCAGGTCATTGACCACGACAAAATTTATATCAGGATCGTTCAGGCCTGCCTTGAACACCATCCTGCCAATCCTTCCGAAACCATTAATCGCGACCTTGATCATATCTATCACCCATCCTCCCTTATTTTTTCGCCTGTTTTGTCCTTGAATATAATTACCCAAAAGCTTTCTTTATAGCTAGATTGTGCGCGTCAAAATAATTCTTTATCAGCTCTTTCCAGTCTGCGAGATTCGCCAGGTCCTTCGCCAGTATCTTCTGCTGGACCCTCTCTTTCGCGTTGAACCTCGCGAACTTGTGCAGGATGTCCGTGAAATCCTCTATGACCGCTTCCCTGTCCCTGCCGAACCTCTTCAGCACATAGATGCCTGACGTGCCTGTCGTCTTCTGCAGCAGGAACCTGCCGAAGCCCCCTAGATCTGAAGTCAGCGACGGGACAGCCAGCGCTGCGCACTCAAGCGGCGTGTATCCCCAGGGCTCATAATATGACGGGAAAAGCCCGAGATGGCATGCGTTCATCGCGTCATAATACGCGAGGTCAGTGAGGCCGTCCACTCCTGTGAGGTATATTGGGTAAAATATCACCTTGACCGGGTCATCCTCCTTGTTGTCAAGCCCGTTCGCCAGGAGATTGTTCATTATCGCGTCCTGATTCTCGTACGGTATGTTATGGGTCGAGAGAGGAGGGTTGCCCTTCTTCGCGAAGTTGACCTCGAGCTTCTTTATGTTCTGCTTGAACTCCTCATCGAATATGTCGAACCCTGCGCTCTCTGAGCTGATGTTCTTCACTCCGCTTTTGATTATGTTCGTGACTATGCACGTCTTTATGTGCGGCATGTGGTCAGATACGAAGTCCCTCAGTGTGAGGTAAGCTGTCTTGTTGGTCGATATCTCGTTCCTGACACCATGCACTTCTCTGGGTATCCAGAAGAAGCAGACTACTGTCCTCTTTGATTTCTCTGACTTGAGGCGCTCGTTGAGCTTGGCGAGAGACTCGATAACCAGGTCAATCCCCTTGTTCTTGTACTCATAACGTCCCACGATGAACAGGAGCAGGGTGTCATTGACATCGAAATAATAGTATGGGAGGAAATAGAACCTGAGGAAATCATGCACTTTCTCCCTGTTGAGCCTGTGCTTGTATGCTGCCTCCTCAGACGTTGGCATCTTGTCGATGTCCAGTCCGTTCAGGACCAGGATCTCGGGTTTCCTTCCTAGGAGGTGCTCTGCTTCCATGCCTGTTATCTCTGAGACTGTCGTGAAGACATCTGTCGCAGACGCGCATGCTCTCTCCATGGTATGTTTAGGCTGGATACCCAGCGCTTTCGCCTCTGCGTCCGGATTTATGTTCTTCAGATTCTCATAGAGGTTCCGTCCCATGCCTGCTATGGTCCTGCCGAGCATGGTGGCGTGGGTAGTGAAGACCGTTCCTACCCTGACGCTGCTCTTCTTGAGGTAGAGCAGGCCTGCGCCTGCGAGCCATTCGTGGAAATGCGCGACATACTTCAGCTCCTTCTCACCGCGCTCGACCCTCTTCTGTATGAACTTCTCGATGAACCTTCCGGCAGCGGTCGCCCATACAACTGCTTCGTTGAACTCCCCGCTTGCACCCATAGAGTCCACTGCATACTGCTCCCATAGCCGTGTCTTTATGCTGTCAGTGTTCTGGAAGTAGCCTGAGAATTCTATCAGTATCGTAATCGGCTTGCCTTTTATCTGCCATCTCCCGAAATGGCAGACTATACCTTCGTTCCTGAGCTCATCGAAGACCTCCTGGAAGCCGTGCGGAAGGGTCTCCTCGACAAGATCGGTCTCTGCATTGGCCTCGAAATAAGGGCCAATAAGAATATAATTAGGGTATGCCTCGGTCAGCAGGGCGGCCTTAGACTTGACCACTGTGTATATCCCGCCCACCTTGTGGCAGACCTCCCATGAAGCCTCAAATATGAACTTGTCTTTATTATCCATCATTCAACCTCTTTTTTTTGAAAAAATTTGTGTCCGATCTTATGATTGTATTGTATGATTATTTGATAGTCATATCATCATCCCTGCTCTTCCATGCCTCTCGTGTAAGAGACCCGCTTGGACTCTTTCAGCATCAACGCGAAATTATAGTATTTTAGGTCAGCGGCGAGGAACTCCCTTATCCTCTGGACAATACTGTCGAACTCCTGCGGCGTCGAGCATGATATCTGCAGTCTCATGTCCCAGTTGCCTATGATGCGCTCTGCGAATGTTATGTTAGACATTGAGTATAAGAATGTGCGTATGCTGCTCTCCCGCTCAGGGCTGTAGTTGTTGATCTTGAGGAAGACCGAATAGATCAGGTAGTTCAGCGTAGATAGGTCGACGACTGTCTGGAACTTCTTGATCACTCCCATCTTCTTCAGCTTCTTCATCCTGAGGTTGGTCGCGTCCGCTGACAGGCCGATCTGCTGCGCTATCTTGACTATAGGTGCGCGTGCGTCTGTCGCCAGTGCCTTGAGAAGCTTCCGGTCCTTGTCATCGATATCCGCCAGCGTGTATGTTATCTCCTTGTCTATGGCGGGGAGGTCCTTCGGGTTCAGCTCCCTGCTCGCTTTCGGCATCATGAAAGCGAGGTTCTCAGGGACCAGGAGGTTTATTACGAGCGCGAGATCATACTTCCTGAGGTGCTTTCCGCAGAACTTGTCTATCTCGTCGATTATCTTCGCCAGGTGCGTCTTGTTCTTCGATGTGATTATGGTCTGGATGTCCCATTCACCGCTTGACTTCAGCACCCATTTGGTGAACTTGTGCCGGTTGAGGAACTCGATTATCCTCATCTCGTCAGCAGGGGTATAGTCCTGCAGCTGGAGCAGGAGCATGTAAGAGTCGTATCCCAGCTTCTTCTCATCGACAAGAGTTATGAACCCGGATATCAGGCCGTTCTTCACCAGCCTCTTGATGCGGTAGTCCGCGACCTCCCTTGAGGTGTTGGTCGATGCGCCTATTGACTTGGATGTCAGCCTGGCGTTCTCATTCAGAAGGCGGAGTATCTCCTTATCCTTGTTGTCTATCTTCACAGGGCTGTTCTGGTTGTTTAGGTTGCTCTGGCTGTTCGAGCCGTCTGCATTGCTGTGGCCTGCAGAAGCCTCTTCAGGCGTTCCAGAAGTTGTATTTCCAGTATTTGCCCCCATGGCTTTTTTACTAATGACTTATACATTTATAAATTTTTCTCTAATTTCTAAAAAAAGCGGTGAGAAGTTTTAAGAGGTTTCTGTGCCTTATACCTGGATATATCTGGATGCGCTACTGATTTGAATGAGCTACTGGTCCTGAATTAGATATCGTGGATTGGATAAAGACTATGTATGAAAGAAGGCGGGTGATGCAGATGCTTATAGAATTCGGATCGATGCTTGTTATCCTGGGAATCGCAGCAGGGGTCGAATACCTTTTTCCCAGGGAGCGTACAGCACGCTGGGATTGAGGCTTAGACAAGCATTGACTAAACTCAACCTGAACTTTTATATATCCTGCTCTTTTTTTCTGTCCTTATGGCATACTCATTCAAGGCAAAGGGTCATGAGAATATACTCGCGACCCATGCCAGGACCCTTGAATTCACCAGCGACCCGGATCTCAGCCCTGACGGCGACTGCATTGTCGGCGTGAGCGCGGATTTCTCACCGCAGCAGCTCAAGGTGCTGGTCGATAATCATAATAGGCTGTGCATGAGGATAAAGGCAGGCGGACTTGCCGAAGAGGTCACTTTCACCGTCAATAAGGGATTCAATTCCAAGAGAGAGATCGTGCTGAGATTCTCAGAGTTCAGCTCTGACAGGACGCTCGGGTTCAGGGCTAGCAAGTCAGCTGCGCATCTTGACAGGAAGCTCGTGAAGCTGCTGCGCAATCCCGGCCAGGAGATAGTGATTGAGATAGAGCCTCTGGTGAAAGCGTGGATATTCGATCTTGACAACACCCTTGCAGAGCTGAAGACGAGGATAGAATACGCGCACAACCGGGTGGCCGAGAAGCTCTTCAAGGAATACGGGGTTTACGGTCCTACGACGATGAAACTGATGAGGGATATAGACATGGACTTCAGCATCAGGGGTGTGGGGTCTTCTCCTTCCACCTATGACCGGCATCTCTGGTTCAGGCAGCTGTTCAAGGACCTAGGCCTGCAGGTCCAGGAAGACAAGATACAGGAATGCGTCGACCTATACTGGAAGTCTGTCCATGAAAGGGTGCGGATGATGCCTGACGCAGAGCAGGTCCTGCGCGAGCTCAAGAAGCAATATAAGATTGCCGTGATGACCGACTCTGACGGGGACAGGGAGCTGAAGGTCGAGCGCGTCAGGAAGATCGGTCTGATGAGGTATGTGGACGTGTTCATGACAAGCGATGACATAGGGCAGAACAAGCCGAACAGGGCTTTCTATGAGCGTGTGCTCAAGAAGCTCGGGGTCTCGGCAGAGGAATGCATCATGATCGGCGACAAGCCTGAGGTGGACCTCAAGCTCGCCAAGGAATTGGGGATGACGACTGTCTGGATAAGGTACGGGAAATGGACAGAGCATATAGGCAACAGGCACTTCGACTATGTTGACCACGAGATAAAAGACCTCAGGCAACTGCTCAGTATAATGAATGAATTATGATGATTGACTGTTGATCATACTGATATTGTTGTGATGTGATATCATGAAACAACTTACTTTGAGCAAACGGGATATACGGGACATCAATGATGAGATAAAGAGACTGTATGGTGTAAATGACTTCTTCTCAAGGGAGGATTTCCTGAAGATCGTAGATGACACCTATATCATCCAGGATGGCGTGGTGATGTTCTTCTACAAGGAGGACCTGCTCCTGCCATCGCTCAGGCTCGTGCTGAAGGACAATTTCCTCAAGAATGTGGTCATAGACATGGGTGCTGTGCCTTTCATCGCAAAAGGGTCCGACCTGATGCGTCCAGGGATTGTGGGGGTTGACGCTTATGTCGAAGAGGGAAGCATAGTGGCGATAGTGGATGAGAAGAATATGAAGCCGGTAGCAGTAGGGCAGAGCCTTTTCTCAAAAGATGAGATACAGGACATGGAGGCCGGCAAGGTCGTGCTTAACCTGCACTTTGTAGGTGACGAAGTGTGGAATTTTACTACTAACTCATAGTTATAAACGAAAGATTTATAAGTTAGATTCTATATTGACATATAGCAATGGAGAAGCAGCTTTTATATACTACTTTCAGCCCGGATGTCAGGGAGACGCTGGCAAGCATAAGATCCCTGGTTCAGGGGACGTTGAGGGATGATTCTTTAAGTTCAGATGAACGTGTCGCGCTGCTCAAGGGCGGGCTTGAGTCCCGCATAAGTGATGTAGCTGAACTGCGAAGGGCTATAATAAATGACATCAGGGTCAATGACGGCATACTGCAAGAAATGGGTGAGATGCTCGCGTCAAGATACATACAAGGGCATAATGTACGCACATACGAGATAACATCAGAATGTCCTGTGTGCTCAGAATCAGATTCGCACGAACTGCATTGCGAGCAGAGACAGGAGATACCTGTAGAATATTACGTGAATGAGCTGGACCTGCGGAGAGGATATGTGATGGATATGCTCCTTCGCAACGGGTTCATGCCAAACTGCCCGAGCTGCAGCACAGAGCTCGACATAACCAGCGCAAGCAACTGCATATATCCTGCGAAAGAAGAGGTCTTATCATTCCTGAAGACCAGAGTAAAGTCAGCAGGACGATACTGCCACAAGCTCGTAGACCTCATATTTTACGATGAGAACGACCCCCGCTGGAGGAAGAGGAGCATAACAGACAAGTATGCCTTTTCGCTCGTGCTCAACATAGGCACCGGGACTGATGAGCGCAGCTTCAGGAGAAGGTTCAGGGACCAGATGCGCCAGCGCATCCCTAAAGACTGCAGTGACAGGGAGTTCAGGAACTTTTTCAGGTACCGCATGCAGATGGAGCTGCCAAGGATGTGCGATTTCGAGGACCTCGCGTGCTATTCGGTGCTGCGAAAGCTCAAGACCGACTACCCCCGATGTCCGGGAAGGGCTCAGGACAACCTGAAGGAACCTAAAGAGAGAAAAGGGGTCAAAGGCCGCATCGAGCTCTATAAGATGCTGCAGTTCAACTTCAACATCCACGGCAAGAAGTTCGAGTGCCAGATCAAGACTGAGGATACCCACCGAAGGGAGCTTGACAGGGACTCTGCGACATGCCACTTCACTTACAGGACAATCGAGAAATACCTCAGGCAGGACATGTACATGAAGATACCTGAGGCAGGAGCAGTATATAATTTTTTATACCGGCTTTTCCGTAAGGAAGCCTTTCGGGCGTGATAATATGGGCGATGAAAAACCAAATTATGGTGAAAACCTGCCAGTAGGAGAGACAACAACAAAAAGAGGTCCGTACAGGATAGATGATGTAACCAACAACGCAATAGTCCTCTTGAGAAATTCCATGAATAAGGATATCGCGCTGATGAACCTGGGCGTCGATGATTCAGTAAAAGCACGAGAGCTACTGGAGGAGCTGGTAAAGGAATACGTGGATGGACATATACCTCCAGACAACGAGTATCCTAAGAACATATCAGCTATCGTGATAGGTGGAGATTACCGCGAGCACAAGAAGACTGATGAGGGAAAGATCGTGTATATCAACCACAGGATGGCCCGCCTGAGGGCTGTAGAGGCGCTTAGCGACCTGTATCTTCATGTCACGCAGGTACCTACAGACAAGAGAGCGGTCAAGACTGTCTTCGTCGAACAGGACGGTTCGTTCAGGATAGAAGAGGCCCGTCAAGGACTCAACGCACAAGATGCGGAGATGAGTGAGGAAGAATACAAAAAACTTTTAGATAGCAAGCCTTAGACAGAAGGTTCAATCCGCACTCAATATCCTCCTTGTCTTCGGCACGAAATTGAGTATCCCTTTCTCTGTAATCTTTCCACAGCCTATGAAATCTTCCTTGTGCTTCAGGATCACGAAACCAGATGCATCTTTTGATTCTATCTGTTCTTTCTCCAGGTCATTTCCGCGGAACCACTCGCGCATCGCGGCCTCATCGACATCGACGATGTTCTTCCTCGCTTTCGGCCCGAGGATCTGCGTGCCCTCTATGCTGAGGCGGACGCCTTTCTCATCGACAGTCGCGACGTAAAGGCCTAGGTTGTCGACTCGCATATCCTCTGTGTCTATTTTTGCTATGTCCTGGTCTGCTATGTAGAGCTTGTTCTTATTGCTCATGAGAAATACCATCTCCTTATCAAGCTCACAGCCCCATTGTTCAATCAGGCGCTTGTTGATGTCCTTCTTCTCCCTACTGTTGAGTATCTTCAGGGATTCCTTGAGCGGTCTTGTCTCTTTCATCATGGTCAAGAATAAAGAGAAAAAAAGAAATTTAAAAATTTAGTTATATGTCACGGTCACGAGCCTGTGCGTAAGGTCAGAGTCCTCGACAGAGTTGAACGCCATATCCTCATAGATATAATCATTCACTGTAGTGCCCTGCTTGACCTTGACCATCAATGGCACGCCATAATAGTCATCAACCCACATCGTGGTGATCTTGTCGCCCTCTTCAGAGACGAGCTTCCAGACAGTCCTCTGCTGCATCTGCTCCTCTGACTCCTTGACAGCGTAGGTGACTCCCTCTATCCAGTCGATAGGTGTCTTCCTGTAATACTTCTTGAATGTCACATCGACAGGAGTGTTCGGGTCAGCGCACCTGTAGACTGTCCTCTCACAGTATCCCTTTGCGTCCTTTGACGCGAGGTCAAGATAGATCTGGTCGACATAAACATCGCCCTCTACGTTGTCCAGCTCCCTGAGCTTTACGTGCATCTTGTCATCAGTAACCCAGGTCTCCCATTCTTCAGGTTTGATGGTCTGGTCCTGGTACATGTACTTGAGGCTGTGCACCCTGCCCACGTGCTTCTGGAGCAGTTCTGCGACCTTCTTGTCCATCTGCCTGGCAGGCTCTGGCTGAGGTTCAGGCACTGCCTGCTGTTGAGGTTCTGTCTCTACCTCTTTTGGCGGAGTCGTTGTTTGAGTTGTAGGCTTTTCAACCTGTGCCGGCGCTTCCTGTTTAGCTGTACAACCCGCAAGAAACAAGAACGCTATGGAAAAAACCAAGACTAATGCTAGATATCTGTTCTTCATGGTCTTCGCACCCCCGAATCAATATATAAATAGTTTAAATAGTTAGGATGGCCTGATATATATAATTATTGGTGAGAAATGCTACCATTATCTAATTGTTCTGCTTTACACAATAATCGATAGATACTTGAGCCTGCGGCAAAAAATAATGTCAGGATTGTTCCACAGAAGCCGAGTTCGTGGAAAGAGCTAAGAGAGCAGTGGCAGTACTGCCACGCTGCTAGTGATGCATTGCCCTCTCAGCCACGATTCAGATTCGTGAAGCGGCGTGGCCGGGACTGCATACTTATGTAGAAGTACAGGTTTCTGATTTGACGCTGCGCTGGCCTGACCGACGCAGAAGCGGCGGCAGCACTGCTGGCCATAATAAGAATAAGCTAGACACCCCACAATGGGTTCTGCTTCCTCTTCATCGTAGCAATCTCTTTCATTACCTCAATCTCATCATTCCTGAGCAGCTTCTTCAGGGACTTGAGCTTCCTGAAGTCAGGCTCCGGGATGCCTGAGTAGAGCATGTCATTCTCATTGACCTGCCTGCCTACTGTGACGCTCGGGAGAGAGACTGCGACCTGCTTGCCTGCTGCAGCAGTTGATATGGAATCCTTCTCATGCTGGATAGACTTGACAGTCGATATATCCTTGCCGTCCTTCATCACAGGCATGCCGACCTTGAGCTCACCTACAAGGATGTCACATCCTACGATGGCAGGGTTGGACTGCCTGAACACGTAGTTTGGCATCACGCGGAACTTGCATGGGCGGACGAGGCCTTCAAGCTCCTTTGCCTCGAGCTTCTTCCTCTCTTCCTCCCTCCACTTCTCGAAACTGTCTATGAGCGTGTAGATTACTTCGCTGTGTATTATCTTGATGCCTTTGCCTTTCGCGAAAGCGAGTATCTCATCATCCATCGGGATGTTGAACGCGAGTATGGCTGCATTGAGGGGCTCTTTCTCAAGGTTCGATTCAGCGTCCGCGACATCCTTCTTTGACACCTCACCGACAGTCGCTTTCCTTATCGTCAGCCCCTTTGACTTCAGCATGCCGACTATCGCCTCGAGAGAGCCGATGGTATCTGCCTTGACTATTATCCCGTCCTTGTCAGTCTCTATGAGGACCTCTTCTACCTCTGCCTGGATGTCTTCCTTGACCTTGTTTATTGTTTCGGGTGTCGCTCCTCTCAATGGCATGCCTGCTATTACATCATCTATGTCCGGAGCTGATATCTTCACCCCTGTGGCTGCGACAGCCTCCTTCACTCCCCTGAACTTGGCTTTCTTGTCCCGCATCTCTGCAAGAGGCGCGGGCTGCAGGAGTGCGCGGACTTTCGTAGTGATAGGGCCTTCGATGCCGCCGATGACTATAGTATCATTGACCTTTATCGTTCCGTCGTAGATTATCACGTCAAGGGTCGTGCCGAGGCCTTTCTCTTCCTTTACCTCGAGGATTGTCCCTTTTGCAGGCCCTGCGATGTTACACTCCAGGCATTTCTCCAGGTATCTCTGTGCGAGGCCGGTGACGACCATGAGAAGCTCAGGTATGCCTTCTCCTGTCTTGGCTGAGACCGGAACGATCGCTATCTCTTTTGTGAAGTCTGATACGCGGTCGAACCGCTCTGAAGGGAAACCGAACTCGTGAAGCTTGCCCACGATCTCGTAAAGCTTTGTATCGACAGCATTCTTGACATTTTTCTCCTGGCTGTCTATTGTCTGCAGCACAGAGCCTTTGCCCGGCTTCCACCCGCCTATCACGTCAATCTTGTTCGCTGCAACGACAAAAGGAGTCTTGTAGTTCTTGAGTATCTCAACGCACTCGTCAGTCTGGGGCTTGAAACCATCATTGATGTCTACTACTAGAATGGCTATGTCTGCGAGATTTCCTCCTCTTTTCCTCAAGCTGGTGAACGCAGCGTGGCCCGGAGTGTCTATGAACAACAGGCCGGGGATTGTGAAATCCATCTTAAGCGCCTTCAGCAGGTCACCTGCCTTCTTCTGTATTATGTCAAGCGGTATGATTGACGCTCCTATCGCCTGGGTGATGCCTCCAGCCTCCTTGGACACTATCCTGGTGCTCCTAATACTGTCCAGTATGCTCGACTTGCCATGGTCCACATGGCCTATTACAGAGCACACAGGGCTCCTTATATTCGAGGCAGGATTGTCTTTTGCCATGCTCCTGAGGAAAAGAGGTGTGTTTTTAAAGGTTTTGTAGCGCATAACTGTTGTTTGAGTGGCTATATCATACCCGCCCTGCAACCCCCGGCCGCCCACCCCTCTGCTCTGTAGCCTCTGGCTGCTTTAAAAGCTGATGCAAACTTATTTAAACGTAAAAACAAGGGCTTGACGCATGCAACTTCACCCCCTCCTGAAAGACAGAGCAAGCATCAATATCCTCAAGATACTCTATGACAATGAGGTGTCTGCGAAGAAGTATACTATGCTCTATCCTGAGATGAAGTCAAAGCTTGTTGTGACGGAGGGGCCGTTGACATTGCTGAATCTTGAGAAGGCAGAGCTGCTTTCTGCAGAGGAGTCAGATGGAGGCTCGCTCGTGCTCAGCATCACGCAGAAAGGCAAGGACTTCATCGATGCGTTCGACAGGCTGATTGCCGTGATGCAGGGCAGGAAAGAGGAGAAGAAGGCATACCAGGTCGAGTATAACCTCACCCCAATGGAGCAGAGGGTGCTCGTCATGTGCGCGAAGGTGAAGTCAGAGACCGGCAAGATAGTCGCGTTGCGCCTGCTTGCCCAGGAAGTCTATCCTTACAAGGACCCCGGGCTTAAGACAGGCAGCGTGTCAAAATACGCGAAGAGACTTGGAGAGCTGAACCTGCTCGAGAGGGTGAAGAAGAACAACAGGACATTCTTTGATGTGACTGAGAGCGGGGAGCGCGTGATAAAAGAGCAGTTCATGAACAATGCAGCAGCAAAGGCAGTCATGCCTTGACATTCTGCTTGATTACTTTTTTTATTATGTCTAGAATATCTTTCTCTTCGATGTCGCTCCGTATGCCGAAGCCTGTGAAATGCGTGCGGGTTGCTTTGTGTTTCTTTTTCCTTATCTCGTCGAAGATGGGCTCGAACTTCGGCACCTCTAGCTTATGCTTCTTGCAGATGTTGTGGATGTCATGGAATCCGACTTTGCCTATCCTGCTCTCGTCACGGATTGTCTGCAGGAACCTTGCATCGAACTCGTAGTCAAGGTCTGCTGCAATCCTGTACATCTTTTCAGCCAGGGCAGAGTCCCAAAGCTGGCCGAGCCAGAGCGGGCCTGCGTCGTTGAACATGCCGTGCCGCTTGAGGACTGCGTCGACATCGCTCTTTCCTTTATCGCAACGGAAGAATACGCGCATGTAGTGCTCTTTCGAGTAAGAGAATATCGGGATGAGCGCTTTTTCATACTGCGCTGCTATCAGCTGGACCTTGCGGATCAGTATCCTGAGACCAAGTTCGTGCTGCTGCGGGCCGCGGCCTGGAGTTGCCCAGTATTTCCGCTTGCAGACCTTGGGATAAGTGCCTGCGAGAGCAGATGTGTCGGTCGCAGTGACCGCAAGTATGCCGTTGCGGGAGAGGCGTCTGGCTGCAGCGTCAAGAAAAGGGTTGGGCGTGCCGAAAGGGTCTATGTCAATGTAGTCAAAGCCTGTTGATTGCAGCAGAAGACTAGATGCTTCTTGGTTCGTGATGTTTATTTCAGCCTCTCTGTGCTTTGCTTGGAACAGTTTCCTGTTGACTTCAATATTTTTCTTGATGAGCTCTGCGGCCTTTTCATTGTAATCATTGATGGTGATCGATTTTATCTTTTCTTTTTCCAGCTCCGCAAGGAAACGGATGGCGCGGATGCCTGAGCCTGCAAGCAAATCACATACCTGCATCTCCTGATTGTCAATAGCTTTGAGCAGGAGTATTGAAATGTCCCTGTTGAACTTCATGACTGGATTATAGAATACAGGAAGCTTTGCTGAGATCTTCTCTTCCTTCGGCGCTTCAATCGTGATGTTGGCTTCGGTTATCTTGTGGAACATGGCAGTTTTTTGTTGAGTCTGTTTATTTAAAGGTTTGGCTGCGTGAATTGTCTTTTTCGCAGTGCCAGCCCCATGCGCTCGTTGACTATTTCCTTGCCGCTTTGTTCTGCCCAACTGCGTTGATTACAACTTCTTTTACTGATAACTCGCTAGGCATTGGTGCTGTCACTGCTGTTGCTTTGTTTTCACCAAACGGAAATAAAGCCGTTGATGTGCTGCGGAAATAGTATCGGAAGTAACGGAAAAAAAGGAACATTTAAATAGAAGCTTCATTTCAGGGGTTTTGTTATTTTCTCGGCTCTGCCGGGGATTAGGGGTGGATTGAATAATGGCTAAAAAGGCAGTGACATTTGCTTCAGTACTTCAGAACCCTATCTACAAGGACAGGGATGTGCTCTACGCGCTGGTTCCACCAACAGGACTTCTACATAGGACAGAGCAGAAGAACGAGCTGATCATGGAATTGGCTCCCATACTCATGAATTCCGCAGTGTCATGCGTGTTCATATACGGGAACCCCGGGACTGGAAAGACAGCAGTGATAACACAGCTTATGGAGGAGTTGGGTGATGAGGCGAAGAAGCGCAAGGTGAAGCTGCTGAAAGCATATGTCAACTGTTCTGAGAACAGGACAGAGACAACCATCCTGATCGACATCCTGAGCCAGGTGAAGCCTGGCAATACATATCCAAGAGTCGGGTGGACGCGGGCCAAGGCA
>Ga0315535_1001777_pt1 | contig 14139 bp, 9 predicted proteins | sample SalMarSW160220MG_2_FD_203092 | JGI IMG/M metagenome (GOLD analysis project Ga0315535, IMG submission 203092) | Salt marsh sediment microbial communities from the Plum Island Ecosystem LTER, Massachusetts, United States - Salt Marsh Sediment SW1602-20 ...
CGTCGACGAGCCGGTACTGCTGCGTCTGTTTGTGAATGGGTTGTGCGTCGAGAATCACCACTCGTACCTCGCCGGGCTCGAATCCGCATCGCCGCTGTAGCGCCTCTACGAGGCACTCGTTGTGCAAATGTCCGTCGCCGAAATTCCACCCAAGCACCATTGAGCAGAGAATCTCGCCTTCGCACAGGTTGTAGTCGTCCTCGTCGTAACCGGCCAACGCCCGGTGCGCCAGGGTGAACAGGGCCCGCCCGTGAGTGTTCATCCCCCGGAACGCCATTGCGAGGTGGATGGGGACGAAGGTTGCCTCCTGGCTGCCGTAGAGGCGTTCGAGTTGCAGGTGCTGCATCGGACCGAGCGCGCGAGAGCCGATGCGGAACTTCTCGTCCGCCGATGGCTTGACGCACCACAGCGTGGTGTCCCAGTTGCCGGCGTAATAGCGCATGGCGGGCAAGAAGGACACCTTGCGCGGGGAGAGGTTGCCGAGGACCACGATGCCGGCGATAACCACGAACAGAACACCGATAGGCAGTGGATTGGTGACATCCGACAAACCAAGACGCGCATGCGCGACGAAGAGCCACAGCACCCCGAAGATCATGAACACGTTCCATTCCAGCGGCACACCCATCGGGAAGGCCAGCAGGATGTTCAGGTGGAACACGATCATGACGAACGCGGCGATGGCCGTCGGCCAGCCACCGTGGGAGAAGAAGAGCACCAGTGGCACCAGCCCTTCCACGGCGGTCGAGAAGTGGGCGATGAAGCCCGCCAAGCCGCTGGGCCGCAGGTCCTCGGGATAGCGCTTGAACATGGCCCGCTTGAGCGCACCCGCGGGGATGAAGGGGTTGTTGGCCAGCATGGTTGAGATCACGAACGGGAAGTGCCGGTTGAGCTTCGAGGTCGCAGCGCCCAGCCATATCACCATGAAGACCACCTTGGCGCCCACGACGATGTCGGCGTGAGAGAAGAGGAAGACCAGCGTCAGGGGCGCGTACACCTCGCCCCGCGCGGCCAGAAAAATTGTCTTGTCGCGCAAGCCGATCAGGGCCAGGACCGCCAGGATCGCAACGATCTGCCACCACGGCAGCACGCCGATTGACGTGTCCAGAGCGGGGATTGCCCCGGCGCCGTCGGATAGCAGCGCGATCACGAGCAACACGAGCAGGGTGCCGTAGAGCACCGCGTCCCCCGGGGTTCTGTTGCTGCCCTTGGTCAGTGGGATCCGATCGGGCCAGGGTGGCAACCGGATCGTGCCGGGACGCAGCCAATACAGGATCGACCCCATTGGCGGGAAGTAGCGTCCGGCAAGCGGTCCGAAGCAGCAACCGAGGCCGACGACTTCGAACAGCATCGTGTAGAGGACGGCCTTTTCGAACACAATCGGCTCCGTCCACCATGCGGTGACGTTGGTGAAGCCGTCGATACCCTTCGTGGACCACGCGAACAGACAGGCGCCCAGGATGTACAGGGCGATCTTGATCCCATACATCAGGTGCATCACCAGCGGGGTGCCGAACCCGTTCTCGGCGATGTGGCGCGCCATCGGCACAATCCGCTCGGCCCGTGTGCCCTTGCTCCACTCGGCCACGTCAACTACGGGCAGGTTGGGACGGATGAACCCCACTGCAGCTCCTTCCGCGCAGCTTGTTTCAGGGACGCTTGTCGGCAGCGCTCGCGCCAGTGTGAGGAAGAAACTACAGCCGAAGACCGCCGCTGCGTAGGGATATGACGTCCAACGGCTTGCGGGGCGGTTCAGCCGGCTTTGGCCGCAGTGGCCGATGCCAGCGGGTTGTGTTCGCGGCAAGTGTCGTTCGCGCGGATGCCGCACCGCACCGGCCGCTCCTGGTGCGGCCAATTCGGCCTTGTCGTGCGCTGAACCGATGTGCTCGCTCGCCCTCGACTCACGCCGCCAAGACCACGCGATCCATACCGAAGTCATCCGGGGCCGTTACGCGATGTATGTCGGTTTGGTCTTATCCCGCGCTGAAACAACTCAATGGAAAGGGAAGAAAATTGGCACCAGCAACGGAGTCGCAATCAGCAACAAGAGGGTCAGGGGCGCACCTAGCCGCACGAAATCGGTATATCGATAGCCGCCCATCCCCCACACAATCGTGTTGGTCTGGTAACCGATGGGTGTCAGAAACGACTGAGTTGCCCCGAACATGACGACCACGGCGAACGGCAGGGCATTCAACCCCACTTGCTCGGCGATGGCGACGGCTATGGGAAACATCAACGCGGCCGCAGCAGTATGGGAGATCACCTCGGTCACAAGCATGGTGGCTGCAAGGACGGCCGCGAGCAACCCATAGTCGCCGAGCGGAGCTGCGGCGCCGACGACTGTATGCGCCATCGTGCGGGCGAGCCCGCTGCTTTCCACCGCGCGTCCAAGTGCAAAGCTTGTCGCCATCAGGAGTAAGACGTTGACATCGATGGACCGGCGCGCGTCTTCCAGCGTCACGATCCTGGCCACGACCAGTCCGAAGGCGATCAGCAGGGATACCTGCAACAAGCTCAAGAGTCCGGTCCCGGCCACGACGACCAGCGCAACGATGCTCAACTCGACGACGCCCGCATGCTCGCGCCGAATCGGTCTGTCCCAATTCAGCGGGGCGACTATGGCAAAGTCGTGGTGCTGCTGAAAGCGTTGGCTGAAGTCAGGTCCCGCCAATACCAGAAGCACGTCTCCGGCTCGGAGACGCACCTCTCCGAGTTTGCCCTTCAGCTGCTCACTGGACCGATGAATCGCAACGACTGCCGATCCGTAGCGGCGGCGAAACCCGGAGGCTTTCAGACTTGATCCGACCAGCGGCGATCCCGCACCGATCACTGCCTCGACGAACTGTCGCTGCGGATTGCGTGCCAGATGGTCGAAGTGGCGTGCTTCGGATGAGACAAGTCCCGGCATCCGCTGCAAATCCAGCACGCGCGCAAGGTTTCCGACGAAGACCAGACGGTCCCCGACAGCCAGTAGCTCGTCGGGTCCAATCGCGGCGATAACCCTGTTCCGGCGCTCGACTTCGACGAGGAAAACCCCTTCAAGGTTGCGCAGGCCCGCTTCGGCGACCGTGGCGCCGGCCAGCTCACTGCTCTGAGGAATCGTCATTTCCACGGTGAACTCGCGTTCAGTGCCGGCCAGGCTGTCGCCGGGTGTAGGACGCTGCCTGATCAGAAGCGGTCCCAACACCACGATGAGGACGACCCCGCCGATGGCGAGCGGCAACCCGATTCCGGTGACCGAAAACAAGCTCAACCGGTCAAGGCCTGCCTTGTCGATCAGATCGTTTACGAACAGGTTGGCCGAGGTGCCGATCATCGTCATCGAACCGCCCAGCATGACCGCGTAGCTCAATGGCATCAGATAGCGCGATGGTGATCGTCCGGTGCGTCGACACCAGCGAATCACTCGAGGGGCGAGCATTGCCACCAGCGGGGTGTTGGCGATGAACGCGGATGCTGCCGCAGCCGGTGCGCACGTCCGCAAGAGCTCTCGACGGGGTTGGACTTGCGCCCCTTTGCCGAGCAATCGCGAGGTGGCACCCTCGAAGGCTCCGGTGACATCTGCCGCTCCGGCCAGGACGTAGAGCGCGGCCACCACGGCCAACGACTGATTGGCGAAGCCACCCAGGACCTGACCTTGGTCGATCACCCCTATCAAATAGAGGGTCAGCACGGCGCCGCCGATGACCAAAGTCGGGTTGAACCGGTCTCGCACAAGCAGGACTATCGCGGCGATGACCACCACAAGGGTGATCCAGGCATCCGCAGTCATGTTTGCTGCCCCTTTTGCCCGCTCGCGTGAGAGCGCATACCGCCCCGTTCCACGCCCGTCTCCCTGCGTGCTCAAGCCGTAGTTACGCAAGTAATCGAGTCAATCTAACCGACGGAGCGCGAACGACGTCAGCGGATCGGCGTGACATACCATCGCATCTGGTTGGCGTGTAGAAAGCCGCTGGGAAGCCCGCGGCAGCTCAGGCGTTGGTCAGGGAATTCGACACGGAGAACCGATGAACAGGGTCTACCAGGGCGACGGCTATCGAGTCAGCACGACTTTGGAGCCGCACTTCACGGTAGTTCCGGCCTTTGCCGCGCTGGGCCGTCTGTTCGCCAGCCGCATCGGTTGCTCGTCCCTTAACGCTCAACGCTTTCGGCTATCGAGCGTGTGGTCAGTTGCGCCGATCCGGATGCCCAGTCGGGGCAGCATGCTGCGTTGTATCAGCAGGACAAGCAGGCTCGCGGCCCCCGCCGCAGCGAACACGAGCAGTGATGTCCGGACGTTGTTCATCACCGACGGGTTGATCAGCATCACGATCGCAAGGCTCAACATCAGCATGCCGCCGATCAGTTTCAGCAAGCGCCCGTGTTTCTCCTGAAGTTTGGTCGCGCGCATGGTCACGACCACCCCGCCGAAGATCACCAGTTCATCGAACTGGTAGACGAGCATGTATAGGCCGAGCAGCAGGGCGAAAATCGTCGGGGTGACACCCTTGGCTGCAACGATGTTCGTCCACAGGACGGGGAATCCCGCCGTGCATGCGAGTTCGACGAACGACACCCCCGCCGCCAGCGCGGCCGTGGCCGCCACCAGCGCCGGCATGGAGTCGGCGACGACGAGGACTCGGCGCATTCGCTGGTAGATGCCTGGCTTGCTGGCCTCCGGGATGGAAAGGGATACGCCTTTCTTGAACCAGAAGTAGTCCTTGATGTTGATAGCGGCGAAGCCGGCGGCTACCAGCGCGACGAGTATGCGCACCCAGGGAGCGAAGCTCACCACCGAGAAGATCGAGAAGAGTCCCGCAATGAAGAGCGCATACACCAATGCCGTCACGAAGATGAAGACCAGCCCGATGATGGCAATCGCGCGCCGGGAGCCGGTACGCAGCGTGAGCGCAAGGAGGACCGACAGCACCCACAGCGAGCAGGGATTGACACCATCAACCATGGCGATCAGCAGTGTGCTCACTGCGAGGGACTGGCTGCCGGCGTCGACCTGGCCAAAGATCGGCAGGTCGATCATCTCCCGGTTAGGCGCCGGCGCTTCAGGGATTCCTGATCTGCCAGACAGCGGGGGTTCGACAGCTGGGGCGAACACGTCTGCGCCGGCGTCCGGGCACCCGCTGGCCAGACACTGCACGACAGCCGCCTCGAGTTGGCGGGGAGTCGTCGACTCAACGTAGCCCACCCAATACTTTCGGCCCAGGATGAAGGTGGGCATGCTGGTGTGCTTGATCTCGAGTTTTGCGGCCATGTCGGCGAACAGTCGCCGGTTCTCGGCACTGTTCGCCACCTCGAAGGAACGCACCTCGAGCTGGGGATACCGCGCCTGAAGCTGCGCGAGCATCGGCTTGGCTGCTGCGCAGTGCGGGCAGCCTTCTCCCCAGAAGAAGTACAGCGTGACCTCGTTGTCCGGTGCCGCGCGCGCCTCAATGGGTGCGGCCAGCGGTGTGCTGATGAAGATCAGCGCGAGGAGAACGACGATTACGCGGCGCATCGGGATTGTGTTTCGTCCCATCTGGTTTCCTCGCGCGGCGACCCGGGCAGAGCGTAGCGGTAGGCCACGGGAGGAAGAATACGGAAAGCCGTCGCTGACGTAGGCGTTGCCGATGGTGTCCACCGCCACCCCGAGGGATCTTTCAGGCCGGTGGACGGCGGTACGGCAATACGGCGTATGGACCGTCCACGACGGCGGAGGTTTTGGACAGCGGTCCGTGAAGTGTTCCCGGCGACCCGCGAACAGCGACGCTGGCGGCATGAGCAGGCCGATGTACTTGGTGCGCTACCGAAGTCGGCATGCCCAAGCACGCTCGCGGCGATGCGGGGAATCTATGGCGCGGGCCCGGCTCACGGCCAAGACCTTCGAGATCGACTGCGGCTGCGGAGTCTCTGCACGGCGGGGTTCTAGCTGTGCGCCGTCAGGGTTTCGAACCCCGGACCCGCTGATTAAGAGTCAGCTGCTCTACCAACTGAGCTAACGGCGCTTTGAGCGGCCAAGACCGCGTTTGCGACAATAACAGGCGTTTCGTCGTGAAGCGAAATCCCTGGATGCTCCCAGTGTAGACGTTGCGAGGCGGGCGGCCTTGGTGCGTTTGCGCACACCGCCACGCTGGCTGGGGGTCACGGATTGGTGCCAAACCGGTGTCCCAGAGACGAACCGGCCGGTGTCGCCACGGCGAATGGCCGGGAACCCCTAGAATATCCGCAGTTATCTGGGGTCAGCGGTGACCGACGTTTAAGCAGGATATCTGGAGGGTCACTTGACGACGCCTTTGCTCCGAGGCCGATCGCGTCTGGTTGTCGCAATAGCTGCATTTGCTGCAGTCGCTGTCGCTTGCAGCAGCAGCCACACAGCCGCTCCGCCCAAAGTCATCTTCGACAAGGGCACACCCTTCGCTGACCTGCTGGTCCCCAAGCTCGCCTCCTCGGTGACCGACGGTGCCGTCGGTGTCACCGTGGACGCACCCGTGACGGTCAGTGTCGCCGACGGTGTGCTTGCTTCGGTCACCATGGTCAACGAAAACGGCAAGTCCATCAGCGGGCAACTGAGCAAAGACGGACTGCGCTGGTCGACCACCGAGCAGCTCGGCTATAACAGGCGCTACACGCTGAACGCGAAGGCGCTGGGCCTCGGTGGCGCGGCAAGTCGGCAGATGACTTTCCAGACCAGTTCGCCGGCTCACCTGACCATGCCCTACGTCAATCCGGGCGACGGCGAAGTCGTGGGCATCGGCGAGCCGGTGGCGATCAGGTTCGACGAGAACATCGATAACCGCTTCGCCGCCGAGAAAGCCATCAAAATCACCACCACCCCGCCCGTCGAGGGCGCGTTCTACTGGCTGAACAACCGCGAAGTGCGTTGGCGTCCAGAGCATTTCTGGAAGCCGGGCACGGCCGTTGACGTGGCGGTCAACACCTATGGCGTCGACCTGGGCGACGGGATGTTCGGGGAGGACAACGTCAAGACGCACTTCACCATCGGTGACGAAGTCATCGCGACCGCCGACGACAGCACCAAGATGATCACCGTGCGGGTCAACGGTGAAGTCGTCAGGACGATGCCGACGTCGATGGGGAAGGACAGCACGCCGACGGCCAACGGGATCTACATCGTTGGTGCGCGGTTCAAGCACATCATCATGGATTCCTCGACCTACGGGGTTCCTGTCAACTCGCCCAATGGCTATCGCACCGACGTCAACTGGGCCACCCAGATGTCGTACAGCGGCGTGTTCGTGCACTCCGCCCCGTGGTCGGTCGGCGCCCAGGGCCACACCAATACCAGCCACGGGTGTTTGAATGTCAGCCCCGCCAACGCCGAGTGGTTCTACGACCACATCAAGCGCGGCGACGTCGTCGAGGTCATCAACACCGTCGGACCGACGCTCTCGGGCACCGAAGGGCTGGGCGACTGGAACATTCCGTGGGCGCAGTGGAAGGCGGGCAACGCCAACACATAACGCACTCACCACCATGCCGTCGCGCGCGGCCGGACTAGATGCGCAGCACGGAAGCCAGTGCTGACAGCGGGATGTGAGCCTGGACGGTCCCGCCGTCCATGTACCACTGCATGACCCCCGGGGTGAAATCGATCGGCTCGTCGTGGCCCACCGGGTAGTCGGGCATGTACAGGATCAATTCGTCGGGCGTCAGGGCCCATGCCTTGTAAGCGCTGGAATAGACCTTGTCGGGGGTCCACCGATCGATGACGAACGGATAACTTCCCGGGTCGTGCGGTGGCGGAGCCTGATTGAGTGCGGTTTCGATGTAGGGCTGGGCCAATGGCGGGATGGCGGTGAGCGGATCCGAGTTCGTCAGGTCCGACAGCCGCAGCCGGCGGCCGCTGGCCATGTCGAAGGTGAAGGTGCGGTAGGCATTGTTGGGCTTGGGTCCGTCGGCGTGGTAGTCCTCGTGGAATACCGCGCTCAGCAGGTTTCCGTGTTGGAAGGTCTGGTAGTTCTCCTCGCCGTAGCTGTCCGCTGCCATGCGGGCATTGGCGTTGCGCCAGTTGTTGACCAGGGTGCGCAGATAGTCGCGGACCACCGGACCCGTGGTCGGGTTGTCGACGAGGTTTCCAGGCACGGCGACTTTGATGTCGCGGACGGCATTGCGTTCGGAGGTCACCGAGGTGTGGCAGTACTGGCCGTCCCAGTCGCCACCCAACTCGCCGCAGAATGACGGGGCCGACGCCCGCGCGGTGACCACGCTGGGAATTATCGCCGCAGCGACCACCGTCACCGTCACCGTCAGTTTGCGGATCAACATGGCAGGACTCCAAATGGCTCAGAGCAGTTGGACTTTGCTTGCCCGCCAGCGACCGTCGACCTTCTCCATGGTCATCTTGATCCTGCTGCGGTCGATGCGCGGATCGGGTGCCGCCGTATTGCTCACGGTTTGGTCGACAAAGACAAGCACGACCACTTTGTTGGTGGACTCGGATTGAATCGCGGAGGCCACCACCACTCCATGGGCGGTGGCCTTGTTGTCGATCAGCAGTTGCCGCAGCTGCACGCTCGACTGGGTGTACATGTCCTTGAACTCGCCGGTGGCCCCGTCGAGCACCTGACGGAAGTTTTCGTCGACATTGTTGGAGTCGATGCTCGTCAACACCTGGGCGTATTTGACAGCGGCCTGCTGGGCCTGCTCGCCGGCCTGCTTGATCTGGTGCTCCTGCCACTGCTTCCAGCCCAGGAATCCGTTGACCGCAAGGGAGGCAATTACCAACAACGCCAGCGCGCTGCGACGCAGATGCTGCCGCCACGGCCGCTTGCCACGCTTGGCCTTATCGCCTGTGTCCTTGGCGCCCTTGCCCAGTAGTGGCTTGTCGTCGTCGGCCTTGTCGTCGTCGGCGTCGTCGTCAGCCGCAGATTCGGTGTCTTCGGTGTCGAGGTCTTCGCTTGTTTCTTCCGGCTTTTCGTCCTCGGTGTCGGCCCCGAGGTCCTTGTTGGTTGTCGCGACCACAATCATCTCCTTGGTTTCGACGTCGTTCGAGCTTAGTGCGGCGGTTCGATCGGCAAAGACGGACCACCGTAAGGTGTGGGAATTGTGTAGCGGCCTTTCGGGGTTGGATCGGTCCTGCGCCCCAGATCCGCGCCCGGTGGCGGACCAGCGGTGTCGTCGCCGCCCGGTCGCGGCGCATTCTTGGCTGCCCGGATCCCGACCCCCGGATCGTCATCTCGGCAGTAGGTGTACATGAACGGTTCGTAATAGTCCGCCGCTGAGGGCGGGTGAGCGGGTGTTCCGTAATCACATGCGTAACGGGGGTAGAGCTCGGCGGTCGCCCACACGCCGTGGTCGTGAAAGGCGCTCGCCACCGCGTCCAGTACTGACCCGCGGTAATCGGGGAACAACGCGTTGAGTGCAGGCACCCGAAGGTAGAGCAGCTGAGCGGTGGTTGCCATGCTGCCAAGCAGCTGCACCATGGTGTCGGAGTTGTCGGTGAACAGGTTGTCGACGGCCGAAAGGGTGTGCGGTGTCTGCTCGGTCAACCGCCGATAGCCGCCTTGCATCCTGGCCACGCCCGCCAAGGTGCGGTTGAGGTCGACGGTCGCGGCGGCCAGCCCAGCATTCTTGTCGGCCGCCAGCGTCAACACGACCCTGCTGTTCTTGATGATGCTGGTGGTTTGCGGCAGCACGGAATCCAGCGTCGAAAGCAGCATCGTGCCGCCGTCGACGATGGCCGCGAGCTTGTGCGGCCCCTCCTTACTGAGGCTCAGCTCCTTTTTGATCAGTTCGATCTTGTGCGGATCGGCCTGTGCGAGCAGCCCGTCGGCGTCACCGAGCACTTGCGCCAAACTGACCGGTACCGTGGCCCGGTCCAACCCGATGAGGCTGCCGTCATGCAGATACGGCCCCGCGTCGGACTCGGCTTCGAAGTTGATGAATTGCTCACCGGCCGGCGACAGCGCGGACACGTGCACGACGCTGCTCGCGGGGATCTTCACCTGCGACGTGATGCTGGCAACCGCCTTGACGCCGGTGTCGGTGATCTGCAGCGACTCGACTCGCCCGACCCGCACACCACGCAGCGCGACGTCCTGATTGGGCAGCAGACCACCGGATTCCGGCAGCTGCACGGTGACCCGGTAGGACGACGCAAACGGGGTCACCCGCAATGCGCCGACCAGCAGATAGGCAACCGCCACCACCAAAGTGAGTACCAAGCCGGCCACCGACAACCACACCTGTTGACGGTGGCCGGCCCGCACCACGCGGACGACGACATTGGCGATTTCCCCGATCACGGCGGTGACCCTGGTTGCGGACCCGGCGCTGGACCGGGTCCTGGCGCCGGGCCCGGGGCGATGTCGATCTGACCCGGGACGGTCGGGTTCGGTATCACGGGCACCTGCGGCGAATTGGGCCCGCGCCCCACCACGCGTTCCTGTAAACGCCACAGCATGTACTTCAGCGACCCGACGAACTCGTTCCAGGTGTACCGGCTCGGGCCGTGCAGGCCCCTGTCGCCGGGGAACCCGATGTCGGGTATGGAGCCGAGTATCAACTGATCCACACTGACGTGCACCGAAATCGAGTTACCTGCAGTCAATTTGACCAATGGAGGAATCATCCGATTCAACGGCAGCCAACTGGTATTCGGGCTCACTGCGACATCATTGGCTGCGCCCGCGAGGGTGTTGAGGTCGCGGATCATGCTGCGCCCGCTGATGTCGGTCCCGCCGATCGACGGGAACCTGGCCAACAATCGGCTGGTGTCGCCGACCTGTACAACCAGGTTGGAAAGCTCGGCTGTGTTCGCGGCCAAGGCGTTGGTGGCAGGGTCGGCTGCTGCCATCAGCTCACTGAGAGTCTGGTTCTTGGTCTCGAGTTGCTCACTGAAGCTCGATAATTCAGTCATCGCGTTCGAGATCTGCCCGGAGCGTCCGTCCAGCGTGCCGAGTAGCCGATTGGACTTGCGAATCAGGTCACCGAATGCCTGGCCCTGGTCGCCGGTCGCCTTACCGAACCCGTTGATGATGTTGGTGAAATTACGTATCGCGCCGCCGTTCACCAGGATCGCAGCCGAGCTCAGCACTGATTCGACGGTCGCGGCCGCGGCGGTCGAATCCAAACCGATGGTGTCGCCGTTTTTCAACACCGGGATGTTCGGAAGATCATCGGCGGGTGGCTTCAGTGCCACGAAGACGTCGCCGAGTGGCGTGGCGGTGCGCAACTCGGCTCTGGTGCCCCCGGGCAGCAGGACCCCATTGCGGATGCGCAGCGTGGTGACCGCGGCGTAGTTGCGGGCGACCATCGACTCGACTTGGCCGACGTCTGCGCCGGCGAGCTTCACTTTGGCGTTCATCGGGAGGTTGAGCGCGTTGGAGAACACCGCTGTCAGCGTGTATCCTCCTGACCCCACCTCCGGAGCCGGAAGGGGAAGGCTGGCAAGGCCGTTCGTGGCGCATCCAGCGCTGAAGATCGCCGCGGCCAGGATCGCGACGGCAGCCTTCGCGCGCACACAGATCATTTTTGGCCCATCGCGGCTAAGCCGTCCAACACGTATGTCAATCCGAAATCGGGGCCGAAGTCCTGAATGGTTCCGGTGCTGCACCCGAGCTGTCTCAGACCCATCAGGTTGCAGACTTCTTTGGTGAACTGGCTATCGAAGATCATCCGGTCGGTGAGAAAGTGCGCACGTACCGCACCGTTTTGCCGGTCGATCATGTTGTAGGCGTTATCGGCCAGCAACGGAGCCAGATCAAGTGTTTCGGCGAGGTCGCGCTGCTGGTCAGACAGCGTTTTCAGGGTGATGTTGCCGTTCAGCACGGCATGCTTGATGGCGTCGCGGTTGGCGTCGAGCAGATCGCCGGCGCGCTGCACCAGTTGGTCCATCTTCCTTCCGGTGTTGCCGCTGCCAATGTCCTCGTCTGCCAGGACCGCGCTCAGCTGGTGAATCGTCGCCGCGAATTCCCTTAGCTTCGCGTCATTGGCGGCGGCGGCGTCGAACAGCGAACTGACGTTCTTGACGATCGTGGTGATTTGATCGCGGGTCTGGGCGCCGCCGTCACTGCTCAGCCGCAAGGCCTTGGACAACTCGTTGAGCGCTCCCTTGATCCTTTCGCCGTTGCCGTCGACGACCTCGGCGCCGCCGTTGAGAACGTCGGCGATGGGTCCGTGGCCGTCGCCGTCGCCTTCCAGCGACTTGGTCACCTTGTCGAGGACGGCGAGCACGCGGCTGAACTCGATGGGCGTCTTGGTGCGGGTTAGGCCGATGGTGTCGTGGTTCTCTAGGACCGGACCGCCGCGGTAGGGCGGTGTGAGCTCGATCTGCCGGTCGGTGAGGATGGACGTCGACACGGTCACGGCTTGGACGGCGGCGGGAATCTTGATGTTGCGCCCGACGGTGAACTGGACTTCGACGTACCCACCCCGGGGCTTGATCTTGGTGACCTTGCCTACCGGCATGCCCAGGACGGCCACCACATTGCCCTCGTATAAGCCCGAGGCGCTGTCGAATTGGGCTGTCACCGTGATCGAGTCCTCGTCGGATCCCAGGTACCACCATCCCGCAACGATCGCGGTGGCTACCACTGCCATGGCAGCGGCCACTGCCGCAACCTTGGTCCCGATGCTTCTCATTTGCAGTCCTTGAAGTACTGGATCATCCCAAACTGCTTGGCACGGCCGCTTATTGCGCACATCCACGAATCGATGAGCAGGCCGTTGGGGGCGTTGAAGCTGACCGCGTTGGCGTCACCGGTCAGGTTGGTCGCCTCACGCGCGAAGATAGGCGTGATCTGCAGCAGGTTACGCAACAGATCGTCGTGTTGAGCCATCATGTCGGTGAACTCACGAATGTCTTTCAGTAGCGCCTCCAGCCCCGCTCGGTCGTTGACCACGATCTGGCTCATGGTGTCCACAAGGCTGGTGACGGACTGCATCATGGCGTGGAAAACCGCACGGCGAGCGACGAATTGACCGAGTAGGTCCTGCGCCTGGTTGATCAGATTGCCCAGGCCCGCTTGTTGACTACGCAACGTGTTGGTGACCCGCTCCGCGCTTTTGAGCAGCTGACCCAGCTGATCGCGGCGCTCGGCGATGATCGACGACAGCGAGTTGATGTTGCTCATCGCCTGGGGCACCACGTCCGGCAGACCCTGGAGTTGTTTGCCCAGCACCGCCAGCGATTGCGCGAACCTGTTGGAATCCACCTGCTCGAAAGTCGTCGTGGCGTCCTGCAATGCGGCTTGCAGATCGTAGGGGACCTCGGTGTGCGACAAATCGAAGGTGTTGTTGGGTAGTGAAGCCGGGCCGCTGGGCTCCAGTGCGAGATAGCGCGAGCCCAGGATGGTGGTGACCCGGATCGAAGCTTTGGAATCCTTGCCCAGCATGACGTTGTCGCGAATCTTAAGACCCGCCTCGACATGGTCGCCGACGAGTTTCATGCTGGTCACGTTGCCCACCGGAATGCCTGCGACGACGATCGGGTTTCCGGCGCGCAGCGAGGCCGCCTGCAGAAACTCCGCCGTGTAGTGGCGATACCCGGCACCGAGCGCGTGCACCAGCAGCATGGATCCGATCACCACGGCGACCACCACGACCGCCCCGAACCCGAGCCACGTCTTGTTGTAGGTCTCGAGCGGACGCTTCGTCAGCTTCTCGAGGCGAAGCCGCACGGATGACTCAGCCATCGGCCGCGCTCCTGCATCTCGGGGTGTGCCACGCCTTGTTGCCGGGGGTCGCGGCGTTGACGATGATCGGCGTGACGTCGTTGAGACCGGGGAAGAACGCGAAGATGTTCACGTCACACAGGTAGGCATTGCCGTATGCGCCCTGGTTGCCGACGCGAATCAGCCCTTTCAACAGCAACGGGATATTGTCCCCGAAAAACGCCACTTGGGGTTCGGCGTCGAGCAAGTGCCTGGTGACACCTGGCTTACGGTCGATGAATTCCCGAAGCGCGGGATAATCCTCTCGCGCGGCGGCGGCTACGTGGCTGAACACCCGCGACAGCGCCCCCATCGAGGACACCAGCTCCGGACGACGGCGGTCCAAAGCGGCGACCACGTCACGGGTCTGCGTGATGACACCGTCGAGATTCGCGTTCTGCTGGGCAAGGTTGCCGACGACCTTGCTGAGATTGGTGATCACAGCGCCGAGAGCTTGATCTCGCCCGGCGAATGTTTCGGTGAGCGTTGA
>Ga0315535_1001779_pt1 | contig 14134 bp, 13 predicted proteins | sample SalMarSW160220MG_2_FD_203092 | JGI IMG/M metagenome (GOLD analysis project Ga0315535, IMG submission 203092) | Salt marsh sediment microbial communities from the Plum Island Ecosystem LTER, Massachusetts, United States - Salt Marsh Sediment SW1602-20 ...
GGGCGGCGCTGGGCGGTCGGGCCGCCGATCCAGCTGCCCGCGACGCCGAGGTTGTCGCGGTCAGGGAGGCGGCCCGCCTCATCGCCGAGGATGAGCGGCTCACCCCCGCGCTGATTCCGCTGGGCGACGGCATTCTGGCCGCGGTCCGCGACTGATCGGATTTTCCGCATTCGGCGACCGGGACATCCTTGACGCCAGATTGAACAAACGTTTAATGTGTTGAACATGCGTTCAGCCGACCTGACGGCCGCGGCCCGCATCCGCGATGCGGCCATCGAGCAGTTCGGCGAACACGGGTTCGGCGTAGGGCTACGGGCGATCGCCGATGCGGCGGGGGTCAGCGCCGCCCTGGTCATCCACCACTTCGGATCCAAGGAGGGCCTGCGCAGGGCCTGTGACGAGCACATAGCCGAAGAGATCCGCACCAGCAAGACCGAGGCCCTCAAGTCCAACGACCCCGCCACGTGGTTCGCGCAGATGGCCGCGATCGAGTCCTATGCGCCTCTGATGGCCTACCTGGTACGCAGCATGCAGTCTGGCGGCGAGCTGGCGTCGATGTTGTGGCACCGGATGATCGACAACGCCGAGGAGTACTTGGCCGACGGCGTGCGGGTCGGCACCATAAAACCCAGCCGGGACCCTCGCGCCAGGGCTCGGTACCTGGGCATCACCGGCGGCGGCGGCTTCCTGCTCTATCTGCAAATGCACGAAACGCCAACGGATATCCGTGCAGTCCTCCGCGACTACGCACGCGAAATGGTGCCGCCGGCCCTGGAGATCTATACCGAAGGACTGATGGTCGACCGCACCATGTACGACGCATTCCTTGCCGCAGCCGATCAAGGAGAACCCCATGCCAGTTGAGGATGTCACACCGATCGAAATCCGCGCTTTGACAAAGGACTTCGGCGCGGTGCGGGCTCTGGACGGCCTCGATCTCACGGTCCGCGAAGGCGAAGTGCACGGCTTCCTCGGACCGAACGGCGCCGGTAAGTCGACGACCCTCCGCATCCTGCTGGGTCTGGTGAAAGCCGACAGCGGAACCGCGCGGTTGCTGGGGGGTGACCCGTGGGACGACGCCGTCGAGTTGCACCGGCGAATCGCCTATGTGCCAGGTGATGTGACATTGTGGCCAACCCTGACCGGCGGCGAGACCATTGACCTGCTGGCTCGCATGCGCGGGGGCATCGACGAGAAGCGTCGCGCGGAGCTGATCGAGCGCTTCGATCTCGACCCGCACAAGAAGGCACGCACCTACTCCAAGGGCAACCGCCAAAAGGTTTCCCTGATTTCCGCATTCTCGTCGCCAGCCAGCCTGTTGCTCTTGGATGAGCCCAGCAGCGGCCTTGATCCGTTGATGGAGAACGTGTTTCAGCAGTGCGTGGGGGAGGCGCGGGATCGCGGTGTGACGGTCTTGCTGTCCAGCCACATTCTGGCCGAAACCGAAGCGCTGTGCGAAAGAGTGACGATCATCCGGGCCGGCAAGACGGTCGAGAGCGGTTCCCTGGCATCGATGCGTCATCTCAGCCGCACCTCGATCAAGGCCGAACTGACCGGTGACCCAGGCGACCTCACCCGGATCAGGGGAGTCGAGGACGTCAGCGTCAATGGCAACACCGTGCACGTTCAAGTCGACGGCGAAAGCCTCGGGGAGCTCATCCGCGCGCTAGGCGACGCCGGTGTGCGCAGCCTGGTCAGTCAGCCGCCGACGCTCGAGGAACTCTTCCTGCGCCACTACAACACCGCAGACCCCGACGGTCGGCGCGAACGCGGCCAAAAGAAAGTTTCAGCGACATGAGCACCGCGACCATGGATCGGCCGGGCCCACCGGCTCACCCGGCAGCACGCGCCGCCGCCAACTACTCCGGAACCCTGGGGATGCTGCGGCTCTACTTGCGCCGCGACCGAATTTCCCTCCCGCTGTGGGTCCTGCTGCTGTCGGTACCGCTGGCCACGGTTTACGTCGGCAGCATCGAAAACGTATACCCCACCCCGGCCGCCCGAGCCGGATTCGCCGCCTCCATCATGGCCAGTCCGGCTCAGCGTGCGCTCTACGGGCGGATCTACAACGACAGCCTTGGGGCTGCCGGTGTTTGGAAAGCCGGTATGTTCCACACGCTGATCGCGGTGGCCGTCATTCTCACGGTGATTCGGCACACCCGCGCGGACGAGGAGACCGGTCGGACGGAATTGATGGATTCGACCGCGGTCGGCCGGTATGCGAGCTTGAGCGCGGCCCTGATGCTGTCCTTCGGGGCGTCGATCGCCACCGGCGTGATCGGAGCGGCGGGACTACTCACCTGCCGCGTCCCCGCCGGTGGCTCACTCGCTTTCGGGGCAGCGCTGGCCTGTTCGGGCCTGGTGTTCACCGCCGTCGCGGCGGTGGCCGCGCAGCTCTCGCCCAGCGCAAGGTTTGCCCGGGGCACCGCGTTCGCCGCGCTGGCGGCCGCGTTCACGCTGCGCGCCGTCGGTGATGCCGGTGCAGGCACACTGACGTGGCTTTCGCCGCTGGGCTGGTCACTACAGGTGAGGCCCTACGCCGGTGATCGTTGGTGGGTCCTGCTGCTACACCTGGTGGCAACTGCCGCGCTGACCCTGCTGGCCTACCGGCTGCTCGCCGGCCGGGATGTGGGGGCCGGACTCCTCGCCGAACGGGCCGGTCCGGGTACCGCCAGCCCTGCGCTCAGCGGCGTATTCGGGCTGGCGTGGCGGCTGGACCGGGGGGCGCTGCTGTTGTGGACGGTGGGCATGTGTCTGGGCGGGCTGGTGATGGGTAGCGTGGCGCACGGCATCGGCGACGAGTTGGGTGGCAGCGCTGCGGCGCACGACATCGTCGTACGGATGGGTGGGACGAGCGCTCTGGAGGAGGCTTTCATCGCTGTGGCCTTCACGATGCTGGGCATGGTGGCTGCGGCGTTCGTCATCTCGTTGACCCTGCGGCTGCACCAAGAAGAATCCAGCGAGCGTGCCGAGACGATACTGTCCGGCATGGTCTCGCGGAACCGTTGGCTGGCAAGCCATGTGGTGGCCGCGTTGATCGGGTCCGCGGTGGCGATGCTGGTCAGCGGAACAGCGGCTGGCCTCGTTTACGGTATCGCGGCGGGCGATATCACCGGCAAGTTGTGGGCCGTTGTTCTGACCGCCGCGGCACAGCTGCCCGCTGTCTGGCTACTCGCGGCGGTGGCCGTGGGGTTGTTCGGCGTCGCGCCGCGGTTCACCCCGGTGGCGTGGGGCGTACTGGTCGGCTTCCTCGCCCTGTACCTGATCGGTTCGTTGGCCGGATTCCCGCAGTGGTTGCTCGATCTCGAGCCCTTCACCCACATTCCGCGGGCCGGGAGCGAATTCACCGCCGTGCCGCTGCTGTGGTTACTGGTTATCGATGCGGCGCTGATGATCTTGGGAGCCATGGCTTTTAGACGCCGTGATCTGCGTTGTTAGGAGCTTCATGAAGATTGCTGTTCGACTGGCTACATACTCGGTTTTCGGACTTGCCGCCTATGGTTTGATCCTGTTTTTACCGGCCGGGACGTTCAACTATTGGCAGGGATGGGTTTTCATCGCCGTGTTCACGGCGGCATCTATCGTCCCCACGGTCTATTTGGCGAGGAACAACCCGGCTGCCCTGCAGCGTCGCATGCGTGCCGGGCCACGGGCGGAAGTCCGAACGGCCCAGAAGATCATCATCACCGGCTCGTTCGTGGATCTCTTCGTGATGATGGCGTTCAGCGCCTTCGATCATCGGATGGGCTGGTCGACGGTGCCCGTGTGGCTATGCCTGCTCGGCGATGTCCTGATCGCGGCCGGACTGAGCATCTCCATGCTGGTCATCATCCAGAACAGTTACGCCGCGGCCACCGTCACGGTGGAAACAGACCAGAAACTGGCCTCCGGCGGTTTCTACAGGTTCGTCAGGCACCCGATGTATGTCGGAAACATGATCATAATGGTGGGAATGCCCCTGTCGCTCGGCTCGTACTGGGGGCTGCTCTTCGTCATCCCCGGCGTCGCGATGCTCGTCTTCCGCATCCTCGACGAGGAGAAGCTGCTCACTCAGGAGTTGACCGGGTATCCCGAATACGCGCAGCGGGTGCGCTACAGGTTGGTGCCCAATGTCTGGTAGCGGCGTCTGGTAGCGGTCGGACAACCAGCCTAAGGTGTTGGCGTGGCCCGAAATCCGGCACCCTCCCTTGACCGACCATGGCGACGTCCCGGCGCGCTGCGTTATGCACTGAGCCGGGTTCGCGCGATAGTCAAGCCGCCGGTAACCGTCACCGACCCACCAACCGACGTTCTCCTCGAACGTGACATCGCCGTCCCAACCCGGGACGGAACAATACTGCGGGTCAACGTCTTCGGGAAGACCGGCGGTACGGCCCGGCCCGTCATTCTGAGCATCCATCCGTACGGCAAGGACAATCTGCCGACCAAACGGGGTAAGAAGTGGACTTTCTCACCGCAATATCGGATGTTGCGTCAACCGGATCCGGTCGCCTTCTCGGCCCTCACCGGTTGGGAAGCCCCGGATCCGGCGTGGTGGACCGGGCAAGGCTTCACCGTGGTGAACTCCGATTCGCGCGGCTGCGGCCATTCCGACGGCACCGGGAGCCTGCTGTCCCGCCAGGAGGCCGAGGACACCTACGACCTGGTGCAGTGGATCGCGGGGCAGCCCTGGTGTGACGGGCGCGTCGTCATGCTCGGGGTGTCCTACCTGGCCATCAGCCAGTACGCCGTGGCGGCCCTGCGGCCGCCGGCACTGCGGGCGATATGCCCCTGGGAAGGCTTCACCGACGCGTACCGCGACCTGACCTTTCCCGGCGGTGTTCGCGAGACCGGTTTTACCCGAATGTGGTCGCGCAACGTGCGGCGCAGCACTCGGCAGGCCTACGACCTGGAACGCATGCAGGACGAGCATCCCCTGCGCGATGACTTCTGGCGCTCGCTGGTACCGGATCTGTCGGCGATCACGGTCCCCATGCTGGTCTGCGGCAGCTTCTCGGACAACAACCTGCACAGCCGGGGTTCGGTCCGGGCGTTCACGCACGGCGGCTCCAGCCACGCCCGCCTCTACACCCATCGCGGCGGCAAGTGGGCGACCTTCTACTCGGAGGCCGCACTGGCTGAGCAGCTGAAATTCTTCCGCGGCGTGCTGGACGGCACTTCCGGCTGCCGCAGCGTGCGTCTGGAGGTGCGCGAGGACCGCGACACAGTCACCGCAGTGCGCGACGAAGCCGAATGGCCGCTCGCCCGCACACGTTGGCGGCCTTTATATCTGGGGGGGCATCTGGCCGAGGCCGGGGTGCTGACCACAGAGCAGCCGCCGACAGCGGGCAGCATCACATTCCGAATACCCTCGCGCGCCGCGGCATTCAACTGGACGGTTCCTTCAGACATCGAGCTGACCGGACCGATGGCCGCGCGGTTGTGGGTCCAACTGGACGGGTGCGACGACGCCAACCTATTCGTCGGCGTGGAGAAGTGGCGCGACGGACGGTTCGTCGGTTTCGAAGGGTCATACGGCTACGGTCGCGACCGGGTGGCCACCGGCTGGCAACGCGTCTCACTGCGCGCGCTGGATCCCGGACTTTCCCGGCCGTGGGAGCCCGTCGCGGCATGCACTGAGCCGCAGCCGGTCTCCGCCGGCGAGGTGGTCGCTGTCGACGTTGCGCTGGGACCGTCGGCGACGTTGTTCCGCGCCGGCGAGCAACTGCGGCTCGTGGTCGGCGGGCGCTGGTTGTGTTCGCGAAACCCACTCACCGGCCAGCTGCCGGCGGCCTACGCCAGCTCACCGCGCGGTCGCGTCACGCTGCACTGGGGTCCGTGTCACGACGCCCACCTGCTGATCCCCGAGATCCCGTAGTACGCCGAGCAGACGCAAAAGCCCCATTTTCCTGTCGAAATGGGGGTTTTTGCGTCTGCTCGCCCTAGATCCAGACGCCCTTGCCCACCGCGACCACGCCGCCGGCGCTGATCGCGAAGCGCTCCCGGTCCTTTTCCAGATCCACCCCGACCATCTCGCCGGGCCCGACGACAACGTTCTTGTCCAGGATCGCGTGGCGTACCACCGCCCCCCGGCCGACCCGAGCGCCCGGCATGATCACACTGCCCTCGACGATCGCGCCGTCGTCGACAACGACATTGGACGACAGCACCGAGTTGCGCACCGAAGCCGCCGAGATGATGCTGCCGGCACCCACCACCGACTCCTGAGCGGAGCCGCCGTTGACGAACTTGGCCGGCGCCAGGTTCTCCGACTCGCCGCGAATCGGCCAACGCTTGTTGTACAGGTTGAACACCGGGTGCACCGAGACCAGGTCCATGTGCGCGTCATAGAAAGCGTCCAGCGTTCCAACGTCACGCCAATAGGCCCGGTCGCGATCGGTGGCACCGGGTACCTCATTGTCGCTGAAGTCGTACACCGCGGCCATCCCGTCGTCCACCAATCGCGGGATGATGTCACCGCCCATGTCGTGATCCGAGTGGTCGTCGTCGGCGTCGGCACGAATCGCGTCGATGAGCACCTTGGTGGTGAAGATGTAGTTGCCCATCGAAGCGAACGTCGCCTCCGGATCGTCCGGGGTTCCCGGCGGATCCAAGGGTTTCTCGACAAAGTTGCGGATGCGGCCGGAGTCGTCGGAGTCAATGCAACCGAATGCGGTGGCCGCGGCGCGCGGGACCCGGATACCGGCCACGGTCGCGCCGGCACCGCTGTCGATGTGGAACCGGACCATCTGCTCGGGGTCCATCCGGTACACATGGTCGGCACCGAAAACCACGATGTAGTCGGGGTCTTCGTCGTAGATCAGGTTGAGCGATTGGTAGATCGCATCGGCAGATCCGGTGTACCAGCGTGGCCCGAGGCGCTGCTGCGCGGGCACCGGCGTGATGTACTCACCGGCCAGGCCGGACAGCCGCCAATTCTGGGAAATGTGACGGTCGAGTGAATGCGACTTGTACTGCGTGAGAACACAGATCCTCAAATAGCGGGCATTGACCAGGTTGGACAGCACGAAATCGATCAGTCGATAGGCGCCACCGAAGGGAACGGCGGGTTTGGCGCGGTCCGCGGTCAGCGGATACAACCGCTTGCCCTCACCCCCGGCCAGGACGATGCCCAGCACGTGTGGCGCTTCCCTCATGGTTTCAAACCTATCGGCCGCCGCGAACTGCTGCCAGGGGGATTGCGCGATTGGCAGCGTTCTGTGCGGCTGTCCGTCAAGGTATTTGGTTCCCGCACTCGGATGGCCCGCCCCCGACTGACTGGTCGCCCCGACTCGCGGGCAGCGGTGGAACCCAACTACCGTGCGGGTATGCGGGTGGCGATGATGACTCGGGAGTACCCCCCGGAGGTCTACGGCGGAGCCGGGGTACACGTCACCCAACTGGTCGCCCAACTGCGCCGGCTGTGCGCAGTAGACGTGCACTGCATGGGCGCACCGCGGCCGGACGCCTTCGTCCACCAGCCGGATCCGCGCTTGAGAGATGCCAACCCGGCGATATCCACGTTGTCGTCGGACCTGGCAATGGCCGATGCAGCATCGGCGGCCACCGTCGTACACTCACACACCTGGTACACCGGTCTGGCCGGCCATCTCGCCGCCTTGCTCTACGACATCCCCCACGTTCTGACCGCACATTCGCTCGAGCCGCTGCGGCCGTGGAAGGCAGAACAACTCGGCGGCGGCTACCGGGTATCGACCTGGGTGGAGCACACCGCGGTGCTGGCCGCCGATGCCGTCATCGCGGTCAGCACCGCCATGCGCGAAGACGTGCTGCGCGTCTACCCCGCACTGGATCCCAGCGCGGTGCACGTCATCCGCAACGGAATCGACTCCGACGTCTGGTATCCCTCCCCGATACGAACCGGGTCGGTGCTGACCGAACTCGGCGTCGACGCACGCCGGCCCATCGTGGCGTTCGTCGGGCGGATCACCCGGCAGAAGGGTGTCGCCCACCTGGTTGCTGCCGCGCACGAGTTCAGCCCCGAGGTACAGCTGGTGCTGTGTGCCGGTGCCCCCGACACCCCGGAGATAGCCACCGAGGTTCGGGCCGCCGTCGCCGGGCTGGCCCGCAATCGCAGCGGAGTGTTCTGGATCCGGGAAATGCTCCCCATCGAAGCGATACGGGAAATACTCTCGGCTGCAACTATTTTCGTATGCCCGTCGGTGTATGAGCCGTTGGGCATCGTGAACCTCGAGGCGATGGCCTGCGCGACCGCGGTGGTGGCCTCCGATGTCGGCGGGATACCGGAGGTCGTTGCCGACGGGGTCACCGGTTCGCTGGTGCACTACGACGCCGACGACCCGGCCGGTTACCAGACCAGAATGGCCGAGGCGGTCAACGCGCTGGTCGCCGACCCCGAAAGAGCGGAGCACTACGGCCAGGCGGGACGGCTGCGCTGCATCGAGGAGTTTTCCTGGGCTCGCGTCGCCGAGCAGACCCTGGACATCTATCGGAAGGTGTGTGCATAGGGCCGGACAACGTGCGAACGGCGGGCCTTAGCTGGAGCTCGTGACACCCTTGAGTTCATCACCGAGGGCGGCGGCTTCGTCGGGCGTCAGCTCGACGACCAGTCGACCACCTCCCTCGAGTGGTACCCGCATCACGATGCCGCGCCCCTCCTTGGTTGCTTCCAGAGGACCGTCTCCGGTCCGGGGCTTCATCGCCGCCATCGAGTGCTCCCTCCAGGTTCGAGCTGGCCCGCCCTCGCGAACCTGTTCGGCGCCGAGCGTGCCCCGCCAGCGAACTTCTCGCCATACCCGACACCGAACTGCCAAATCACCCCCCTATTGTTCCCTATCCAAGTCAGGAGTTGCACAAAGACCCACTTCTATGTTGTCGGCGGGCTACCGGGCATGATTGCCAGCCGCGCCGACAGGCGCTCATGGTCCGCATCGTCAATCGGTGGAAGGCACCCAGCAACTCCGAATATGGTCGTCGACCATCCCGGTGGCTTGCATCAGCGCATAGGCGGCGGTTGGACCGACGAATCGGAAACCGCGCCGTTTCAGTTCGCGCGCCATAGCCTTCGATTCGGCGGTCGCCGAAGGGATTTCGGCTCCGTCGGCCGGCCGCGGCCGCGGGGACGGCGCAAACGACCACAGCAGCTCCGAGAGGTCCGCCGCGGTTCCCAGGTCAGCGGCGGCGCGCGCGTTGGCTATGGTCGCCTCGATCTTGGCCCGGTTGCGGACGATTCCTTGGTCAGTCATCAGCCGCTGCACATCGGCATCGGTATAGCCGGCCACCCTTTCGATGTCGAACCCGGCAAAGGCGCGCCGAAAGTTCTCCCGCTTGCGCAAGATGATGAGCCACGACAGGCCGCTCTGAAACGCCTCCAGGCTCATTCGCTCGAACAACGCCACCCCGTCGCGCACCGGGCGGCCCCACTCCCGGTCGTGGTAGTCGCGGTACAGCTCGAAGTCGGGTCCGGGCCGAACGGCCGCCCAGCTGCAGCGAACCAGCCCGTCATCGCTCACGTCTTATCCTGACGTTCCTCGAAGTCTTCTGGTTCCGCGGCGTTGGACTCGCTCTCGGCCCCCGCCTCGACCACCGGTGCCGGGCCGACCGCCGCCAGCTCACCGCGTAACGCCTCCAGCTCACGGGCGAGCCGGTCCAGCACCCAGTCCACCTCGCTGGTTTTGTATCCGCGCATGACCTGAGTGAACTTGACGGCGTCGACGTCCGCGCCGGTCACGCCGTACGCGGGCAGCGCCGTGGCCGTCGTCCCCCGCGGCAGGGGTGGCAGCCGCTCACCACGACCGAACAGCAGGCTGGCCGCGCCGAACAGCACGATCGCCACCAGCACCAGCACCACCAGATACAGCAATACCAACGCCACGTGATCGATATTGCCCTATACCGCCGACGCCGAGGCGATCAGCGTGGCCCTATAAAGGTCTCAGTACCTTCATCGGTGGCCGGTCCGCCAGCGACACCGGCGAGGTGTGCTGGGTGTAGCCCTCAACGCCGGCGCCCTCGGGACCGGCGGCGAAAAACTGTGTCAACCCGACCCCGGAGTCGGGGATCCCGCAGCGCGCGAACAAGGTGGCGATGACCTGGCGACTCATCGCGCCAAGCTCGGCCAGCGGCCGGTTGCGGTGGGCGCGCACGCCCAGATTGACCTGGGCGATCGCTTCCAGGCCCAACCGATCGAAAGTGTCCACCAGCAGGCCGATCTCCACGCCGTAGCCGGGGGCGAATGGCACGGAAGTCAGCAGTTCGCGGGTGGCCGCGTATTCCCCGCCGAGCGGCTGCAGCACCCAGCCCAGCTCCGGCCGCAGCGAAGCCAACAGCGGCCGGGCCACCAGCTCGGTGACGCGCCCGCCGCCGGTGGTGCCCGCGCTGCCACCCACATCGGCGACCTGCAGCGGCCGTCGGTAGAAGCTCTTGACCAGGTGCAGGCGGTCGTCGGTGAGCAACGGGCCGACCAGCCACGGCACGAACATCGGGTGCGGATTGACCAGGTCGGAGTCGATGAACACCACGACGTCGCCGCTGGTGGCCGCGAGCGAGCGCCACAGTGCCTCCCCTTTTCCAGGTCGCGTCGGCACCCCGGGCAACGCCTGTTCACGGGTGACGACGCGCGCACCGGCGGCCACGGCACGGATCTCGGTGTCGTCGGTTGAGCCGGAGTCCAGCACGATCAGCTCGTCGACCAACCCATCGACCAGTGGTGAGATGCTCTCGATCACCGATTCGATGGTTTCTTCCTCGTCGAGCGCCGGCAACACCACCGAAATGGTCCGCCCGGCCTTCGCCGCTTCCAGTTCGGCGATGGTCCAGCTCGGACGGCTGCCACTGCGGTTGGGCAGCCAGATGTCACCGAGCCTGGCGGCGGGCACCCCGTCATCGGTGAGGTCGCCGGCGAAGAGGTCCGATGCCGTCATGCGAGCCCCCTGACCGTGCGCGCCGGCGGGCGGGTTCCCTGGATCGACGCCACCATCTCCAGCACCCTTCTGGTGGCCGAGACCTCGTGCACCCGAAACATGCGCGCGCCGGCGGCCGCCGCCAACGCGGTGGCCGCCAACGTTCCTTCAAGCCGCTCGGTCAATTCCACACCCAGAGTCTCCCCGACGAAGTCCTTGTTGCTCAAAGCCATGAGCACAGGCCATCCGGTATTAACAAGTTCGCCCACGTGACGCAACAGGAGCAGCCCGTGGAAGGTGTTCTTGCCGAAGTCGTGGGCCGGGTCGATCAGCACCCGGTCGCGGGCTACTCCGTGGGCGACCGCTCGCTCGGCGGCGGTGGTGAGCTGGCGAATGACGTCGTCGACCACACCGCGCGTGGTGGTCCCGTAGCTGACCCGGAACGGCCGGGTGCGCGGCAGCGCGCCGCCGGTGTGCGAACACACCAGGCCCGCGCCGAACTCCGCGGCCACCTCGGGTAGGGCCGGGTCGATGCCGCCCCAGGTGTCGTTGATCAGGTCCGCGCCGGCCGCGCAGGCCACTTTCGCCACGCCCGCGCGCCAGGTGTCGACGCTGATCAGCTGGTTCGGATAGGCGTCGCGAAGCCATTCGATGAACGGCACCAGCCGGGCGATCTCGGTGTCCGCGTCGACGGCTTGTCCCGGGCCTGCTTTGATGCCGCCCACGTCGATGACGTCGGCGCCTTCCGCGATGGCCCGGTGCACGGCGGCCCGGGCGGCTTCGTCGCTGAAGTTCGCGCCCTTGTCGTAGAACGAGTCCGGGGTGCGGTTGACGATCGCCATGATCAGCGGGCGGTCGCCTGCGACCGGACGGCCGCACAGAGTCGATTGCACACGTCCATGGTGCCTGGTCACGCGATGGGCGCGCCTTGGGGATTGAACGTGCAGCCAGGGCGCACCGCCGCGGCGTGTCGTCGCCGTCAGCGCACTCCCGACATCCCGGCCTTCATCCCCGCGGTCGCTTGCCGGCCGCTACCTCGTCGGGGTACTCGTCGTAGTACGGCACGTAGCCCTCGTCGCGGCCGGCCAGCACATACAGCGAATCCGGTATGTCCGGACCGTAGCCCTGCTCGCGCAACTGGACCTTGCGGCTCTTGAACGTCGTGGTCTGCTCGATCGACTCCACCACCCGCACGAACAGCGGCAGCGCATACGGGGGGAGCTGTGCGTAAACCGCGCGGGCCAGGGACTGCCCATCGAACTTGGCGCCCTCACGCAGCTTGACCGCGGCCATGCCGGCGCGCCCGCCGGTGCGTGGAATCTCGACACCGAAGACCGTGCATTGCTCGACGGAGTCGTCGGATGCCAGCGCCGCTTCCACCTGGGTGGTGGCCACGTTCTCGCCCTTCCAGCGGAAGGTGTCGCCGAGCCGGTCGACGAACGCGGCGTGACCCATGCCCTGCGGGCTCATCACGTCGCCCGAGTTGAACCAGCAGTCGCCCTCCCGGAAGGCGTTGCGCACCAACTTCTTTTCGCTGGATGCCTTATCGGTGTAGCCGTCGAACGGCTGCAGCCGGTTGACGGGGCTGAGCAACAGGCCGGGCTCACCGGCAGGCACCCGGCGCACCCGTCCGTTGTCGTCACGAAGCGGAGCGCCGGTATCGGGGTCGTACTCGACGTAGGCCAGCGGCATCGGGAAAAGCCCGGTGGTCTTGGGCACGTTGAAGACGTTGATGAAAGCCGTGTTGCCCTCGCTGGAGGCGTAGAACTCGCAGACGCGGCCGATGCCGAATCGCTGGGTGAACTCGTCCCAGATCTCCGGGCGCAACCCGTTGCCGGCGATCACCCGCACGTTGTGCGCGCGGTCGGTCGGCTTGGTCGGCTGGTTGAGCAGGTACCGGCAGATCTCGCCGATGTAGATGAACGCGGTGGCCCGGCTGCCGATCACCTCGTCCCAGAACTTCGACGCCGAAAACGATGTGCCCAGCGCCAGCGTCGCCCCGGAATTGATCACCGAAGCCAATGCCACCGTCAGCGCGTTGTTGTGATACAGCGGCAGGCAGCTGTACAGCGCGTCGGAGCTTTTCAGCCGCAACCCCACGCCGCCGAACGCGGCCAGCGCTTTCAGCCACCGCAGGTGCGTCATCACGCTGGCCTTGGGGAATCCGGTGGTGCCCGAGGTGAAGATGTAGAAGGCGATGTCGCGGGCCTGCACCGACGACGCCGACGCCGGGTTGGTGGCCGGAGCGTTCACGGCGAATCGCTCCAGGTCCTCGATGGTGAGCGTCTCGGTGGTGCCCGAACCGCCGCATTCGGCCACCGCGCTGACCAGGTCGGTCTCCGCGACCAGCACCTTGGCGTCCAGCAGGCCGAGGCTGTGCGCCAGCACCTCGCCGCGCTGGTGGTAGTTGATCATGCCCGCGACGGCACCGCACTTGACCGTGGCCAGCATCGCCAGCACCGCGTTGGGCGAGTTGCGCAGCATGATCGCGACGACGTCGCCTTTGCCGACGCCATGCGCGGCCAGCACCGCGGCGTACCGATTGGCGGCCGCGTTGGCGTCCCGGTAGGTCACTTCCTGGTCGCCGAACCGCAGAAAGACCCGGTCGCCGTGGCGGGCGGCCCGCTCCTGGAACACCGTGCCGATCGACTTTCTGGAACCGGGCCTGGCCAGCAGGCCGGTCAGCGCCCCACGGGCGATGACCGGCGTGTCGGCCAGTACGCGCGGCAGCCTGAATGCGATATCGGTCAGGCCGACCGCCTTGCGCGATCCCCCGTCGTGATCGGACACGTAACCCCTCGATTCCGGTGAAAAAGTCAAGCTCGGCGGCCAGCCTAAAGGGTCCGCCGCTTTGCCAGCGACCTCACTCGGGCGCGCACGCCTCCACCGCGGCACTCACCTTGTCGAACAGCAACAACCGGTCCATCGCCGGCTGCGCTATGTAACCGCTGTCAGCCAGCCCGCACAACCAGATCCAGAGACCTTCGTAGTGGCCCAGGGGGTCGAGCAGCACGATGGGTTTGCGGTGCAGACCCAGATATCCCGTGGTCCATGCGTCAAGCAACTCGTCCAGGGTGCCGATGCCGCCGGGCAGCACGATGAACGCGTCGGCGCGATCTTCCATGACCTTCTTGCGCTCCCGCATGGTCTCGCTGACGATCAGCTCGTCGGCGGCCGCGTCGGCAAGCTCGCGGCCCATCAAGACCTGCGGGATGACGCCGACGGTCCGACCGCCGCGGGCCCGCGCCGCGCTTGCCACCGCCCCCATTGCC
>Ga0315535_1001780_pt1 | contig 14133 bp, 12 predicted proteins | sample SalMarSW160220MG_2_FD_203092 | JGI IMG/M metagenome (GOLD analysis project Ga0315535, IMG submission 203092) | Salt marsh sediment microbial communities from the Plum Island Ecosystem LTER, Massachusetts, United States - Salt Marsh Sediment SW1602-20 ...
ATACAGAAGCTCGTGCACGACCTCATCGGATACTACGTCATCATGGAGGGGATCTTCTTTTACGCCGGCTTCGCCATAATGCTCGCGCTCAAACGGCGGCACAAGATGGTTGGAATAGGAGAGCAGTTCGAGTACATTATGCGCGACGAGAGTCTCCATCTCGCCTTCGGCTGCGATCTCATCAACACGGTCAAGAAAGAAAATTCTGACATATGGACGAAGGAGCTACAGGCCGACTCAACGCGGTTGGTCGAGGAGGCGGTAGCGCTCGAGAAGCTCTACGCTCGTGACGCCTGTCCGGAAGGGATCCTCGGGATCAACTCGAGTCGGTTCTGCGATTATGTGGAATACATAGTGGATCGACGACTCGAACGGATCGAGCTCCCCAAGGTCTACCGGACCGAGAACCCCTTCCCGTGGATGTCACTGGCGACGCTGTGTCGCTCATGGGAGCGCGGTTCGCGCTATCCTCGCAGAACCTCGAGAAGGCCGGGGGAGATTTCGCGCAGTACCGATAGATCGACCGAGTAGATGTTGTTGCGCTTGTCCGGACTGGTCTCGCGAACGATACCAGCCTCCTTGAGCTGCTGCAGGTGTTTCGAGACGACCGATTTTGACACGTGGACCTTGTCGGCGATGTTCTGACCGTTCAAAGCATCGTGGTACTGGAACAGCAGCTTGACGATCTGAAACCTGGTCTTGTCGCCGAGCGCGCGTGAGAGCGCGATGAGCCGCTTCTCTTTCTCGGTAAGCTCGGCGACGCGATCAGGGGTCCGCGAGGCGTGATAGACGCAGGTGACTTCCTGATGTCCCGAGTAGTTGAAAAATGGATAGGCAATATTGACGACGGGAATGAACGAGACCTGACTGAGGTGCTCGTCGTCGCTGAGCAGGAGGTGCATCTTCTCCCGGCCCGTTATCAATCGAAAAAGGGCTTCGACGTCATTGCTTCTTACAAACGCCTCGTTCTGCGCAATGCTGAGGCTGTGCTGCACCGCGAGATCCTGATAGCGCGATTTGAGATATCGATTCCAGAACTCCTCGACGAGGTCGGCATACTTCATTTGATATTGAGGTCCCTTTGCCCGCCAGTCCTGGCGAGTGAGCCGTTCCAGGTAGTGGGTATAGACACCGTAGTTCTCGATGAGCTCGCGAATTCCCTCCGGTTCGATGGAGAGCTGGCCGGCCTTCATGGGAATAAGACGTCCGAGCACGAAGTAGCTGAATTCCGCGAAAGGCATTCCGCGCAACCTGCGGACGAAGCTTTCTACGTCCTGCTCCATCGCCTCCGGGACGGCGAGCTCGAAAAGGTCGATCCCCATGCGGAAGGGTTCGAGCGTGGCACGGAGCTCCCGCAGATATGCGACGCCCATCGTCTCTCGCGCCTCTTCGGCCCAGGGCTCGTCGTACCAATCGACGAGAAGCGCCTGCTGTGAAAGCATGGTCTCGTAGATCGGGGACTCTATGAAATTGACCGCGGCTCCGCTCGCGTCTGCAACGGTGCCGCACGACTCATCCGTTTCCCCTCGCTCGAAGACGGTAGCCGGGATGCTCGACCGCAGCCCGTTGTGGTGATCCTTGACCCTACCGTCCGACATGTCCGGCTCCTCCGATGCTCCGTGGTGTGCTCAACGCCGCAGCCGGAAACCCGATCGTCCCGAGCTTTGCACTTATTCGCGCAGGATTCGCCGGATAGCGGATCAGGAGTGCCGTAAATCGCACCCACCAGGCAAGCAGCGTGAGGAAGGGGCTCGGTTCGACCGAACCGGTCCTCTTTTTCGATAAGTACGAGAGCCTCCGGATGCGCGCGGCATCCACGTCCCGGTCGCGAAGATAGCTGACCGCAAGCCTCTCGAGTGAATAGTGGTCAATATTCATGGCGAACCTCCAGTTCGACAGTTTCATAAATACCTAACTATGAAACAATATAGCGTGACTCCACCGAATTGTCAATAGTGAAAGCGTGGATTTTGCGAGTCGCAGTATCTTTCATCTCAGGCGTGGCGGTTTTGCGGCACGAATGAGAGCAGACGCTACGCCGAGGCTGCGAGGCTCCTCCCGGTAGTCCACCGCAACATCTTCGAACCCGGCGGTAGCGAGCAGCTCCTGCCATTGGTGCTTGCCGATTGCTCCGGAAATGCACTCGACGTAGCGAGAGAGATCATTGCGCACCTCCGGCGAGAGCTCCCCGACGCTGACGATATCGGCAATCGCGAGCCTTCCTCCCGGTTTCAGGACCCGGAAGGCCTCCTTGACGACCAGTTGCTTCTGTGGTGAGAGGTTGACGACACAATTGGAAATCACCGCGTCGATCGAGGCATCCAAAACCGGAAGGTGCTCGATCTCGCCGAGACGAAACTCGACCGGCCATTCGGGATGTCTCGAAGCCGTACTCCGTGCCCGCGATATCATTTCCGGCGTCATATCCACCCCGATTACCTGTCCGAATTTCCCTACCTGTTGAGCGGCGAGAAAACAGTCGAATCCGGCGCCGCTGCCGAGGTCGAGGACTGATTCGCCCGGATGGAGCGAGGCGAGCCCCACCGGATTTCCGCATCCGAGTCCGAGGTTGCCGATTGATGCCTCGGACGCGAGGTCAGCCGCGGCATACCCGTTCGGGTCCAACTCCGAGGTTCCACAGCAGTCGGTCGAGCCGCAGCAGCCGGCCCCCGCGGGTGGCTGGCCTCCGTCGCCAACGACGGCAGCATAGTAGCGGCGGACCTCGCCGCGGATCGCCTCATCTTTCGGACGCCTTGACGGTTCTTTCATGGTACTCTCCTTCCCGAATCTGATTCCGTTTCATGCACCGTAGACGTTGGAAGTCAGAAAAGGATGCAGGGGAGCGGCTTTGTCGACCGAAGACTCCGTGCATGTAGCGTCTGCGATGCATCTTTTCGGTGTTTCGTTCGTCATCTATACTATGAAGACAATGGAAATGCCCCGTGCGGAGCAAGCGCACACCGGTTTCGACATAGTGGAGCTGTGGCGAAGGTTCGACGGACGGCTACGGTCGTTCATCTTGCAGCGAATCAACTCGAGAGACGTTGCTGAGGATATCGTTCAGGACATCTATCTGAAGATACACACCTCCATCGGGAGCCTCCGCAACCCTGAAAGGATCGAGAGCTGGCTTTTTCAGATCGCGCGCAATTCAATAGCTGATTACTATCGGAAAAGGCGGCCGCAGATCGGTCTGAATGAGGAAATCGCTGACAAGGAGGAGGATCGCGAGGAGGCGGAGTTCGAATCCGAGCTCAGGTTGATGACGAGACGCATGATAGACCGTCTCCCGTCGATCTATCGAGAGGCGCTTTCGGCGATTGAGCTTCGAGGGATGAGTCAAAGCGATGCCGCCCGCGAAACGGGAGTTTCGCTCCCGGGGATGAAGTCGCGGGTTCAACGCGCTCGACGGATGCTGAAGGCGATGCTCCTCGACTGCTGTCATTTCGAGCTGGACCGGCGCGGCAGAATCATCGACTATGCGCCGCACTGCACGCGCTGTTGCGCCGCTGCAAGCTGAGCGGTCGCGGAACATCCGACGCTCGAGCCCCGCGATGTTCTCCTCGATCGCCGTCGACGCGGGAAATTCAGTGCCGGTGTGCTATACTCCGCTTCCGGAGAATACAAAACGTGAAAAAGACAATCCTTGCCGCCCTCGTGGCCATGCTCCTTCTCTCCTGCGCCGGGCTGCCTCATTCTGCGACCGTGCCCGCGAGCGGATGCCGATCGGATCCTTTGGCGGGGGTTTACAAGCCGTGGCGCCTGTATGTCATTGCCCCCTGTCTTACGGTCAGTGGAGTCGTGGACTACGTGAAAGTGGAGCCCGACCACGACTGGCATGTGAACCTGAAGCTCGATCCCGGTCAGCCTCCCCTCGGAAACTGGGCAAACCGCCTTCGTAAGCATGGGGATCTGGTCCTCGAGGTCATTCCGATGGACCAGAGCCGAATCCCAACTCCCTCGGTGGGTGAACACATCACGGTCACGGGCGCTTACGTGCTCGACCTGATTCACGGGTGGCGGGAGATCCACCCGATCTGGATCCTCAACGGTGCCGGCAGCACCGAGTTCACCGCGACAGCGGCCCACAGGTCCGTCGAACTGGGGAACCGTAGGATTCGAGAGTAATAGGAATCAACGCCCCCCCGTCAGAGGCCGCTGCGTTCGATTGAATAGAGTGATACCCGGCGACCGAACTTCTCCCACTGAGTGCCGAAAGCGACCTCCCGCTCGTAATGCATCCCGATTTTGTCCGCCACTCTCTTCGAGGCGACGTTGTCATGCTGAATGAGCGAAATCAGCCGCCTGAACCCCAGTGCGTCGAACCCGTAGTCGCGGCTCGCCGCAGCAGCTTCGGTTGCATATCCCCTTCCCCACTGGTCGCGGCGGAGGATATATCCAATCTCCGGCTCCTCGTGCCCTTCGAACCCCTGGATCTTGATCCCGCATCGGCCGAGGAAGCGATCGTCTTCTGTACGCCTGACGCACCAGAGCCCGAACCCGTGATCGCGATAGTGGTCTAGACAACGATCGAGCCACCCGGCCGTCTCCTCCCTGCTTGCGATCGTTCCGTCACTGATGTAACGGACGACCTCGGGGTCGGCACACAGCTCCGCAAGGTCGTCCAGATCGCCCGCCGTGAACGGACGCAGGGTGAGGCGTTCGGTACGAATTGTTGCGATTTCGCTCCCCATCGCGGTCGATCTTAGCAGGTGTATTAGACGCCCGCAATGCCGGGAACGTCTTCGTTCGCGATTGACCCTCGCAGTCGACGAGACTACCTTTGGTACACGATGAAAAAACGTCCTAAATCTGACGGGGGCACGAAGCCCTCCGTGCTCCATGTTGGCTTTGAGGTAGCGATCCTACTCAAAGGGGTGCACGCCGCCCTCGAGATCGTTGGTGGATTGCTTCTCTGGTTGGTAAACCCTTCGACCCTGAACTCCTGGATTCGGCTGCTTACCCAAAATGAGCTCGCCGAGGATCCGAAGGACTACGTGGCGCATCTGCTTCGGCGCATGGGACAGCACTATTCGGTCAATGCGCAGCACTTCGGCGTGTTCTATCTGCTGACCCACGGTCTGATCAAGGTCGTGCTCGTCATGCTGCTTTGGCGGGGGAAGCTGTGGGCATACCCGCTCATGGTTGTTGTTCTTATCCTCTTCATCGCCTATCAGATCTTCCGATGGACCTCGACCCATTCGTCGACCCTGATCTTCCTATCTGGGTTCGATGCGATCTTCGTCTGGCTAACGCTGGCTGAGTATCGACGGCTGAAACGAGAGCACGCCGAGAAGAGGGCCGAGATCGGAGGATAGGGAACCTACGACCTACCCTCGTCGAGGTACCCGTCAACTGGCGTCAGGTCGTGGCGACGGAGGATCTTCCCTACCTGCGCGATGACCTCCTGGGAAATGACCGTACCATCGTGAAGACGCGGTCCGGCCAGCCCGAGCGCCGCGGGCCCCCAGGCGTTGAAATGGTCGATCGCCTTGTTGGCGTTGGTGAAGAGGTTGCCGCTGCCGACCGGCCGGACGGCGTTGAAGGCTTCGTTGATGACGGCCGAAATCAAGCGTGAGGACTGCCGAGATCGGTCGGGTGGCGTACCCTCGGCAACGACCTCCGAAAGGTGCCGCGGGAAGCAGTTTGCGGTGCTCAGGAGAAAACCGTCGTAGCTTCCTTTCGCCCGAGTGAACCATTCCAGGTAGTCTCCCTCCGCGCCGCGGGCGAAGAAGGATCCGCCGAAGTCGAGTCCCGAAGAGAGAATACGGTCGCTTCCGCTGGAGTCCTTGAAGAGGAACAGGTTTTCGTAGGTATGGCAGAGCTCCTGTGCAGTTTCGGGAGCGATCTCGTTGCCTGTGACCTGAGGCAGTTGATAGAGGGCGCTCGGGAGCCGCAGGTCGAGGACCTTCCTCAAACCGTCCGCGATAGCCTCCTGCGAGAGCAGGGCGCCACGGGGAGCGCAGAAGGTGAAGCCTGCAATTCGATGGGTCCGGAGATCTCGGATCAATTCTCTTGAGGCCTCGGGAGAAGAAGCGCCGGGCTGTCCGGCCTCACCGGCGCGGACGATTCCGATTCTGTCGAGAGCTCTCTCGACGAAGGCGATCATCTCTTCGGCCGTCGGCTTCAGAACACCGACGAGAACCCACAGCCGCAACTCCGTCGCCGCTCGCAACGTGATCTCGAGGATTTTCATCGCCTCGTCGTCGGAGAGCTCCCAGCCTTCGCCGGTCGTCCCGGGCACGAGCAAACCACCTACCCAGGGTGAAATGAACCGGAGATGACGTTCTATGCGGTGGGAGTCAATCGCGCCTTCCGCGGTAAAGTGGGCAAGCGACGGGCACCAGAGCTTCGGGACACCGTCGGGGAACAGCTCGTGTATGTACTCAACGCGTTTCTTACTCTTCATGTCCATCTGTCTTTTGTACATCAATGCCGCCTCCGAGAAAAGGCTCGCGGGCGGCGCCGTGACGTCGTCCAATGCGAAGTTCTCTGATATGATCCCACGCATTACTCCTCTGGAGGTAAGTGGATGAAAAAAGTCTTCACCGTAGTCGTGCTCGCCTGTGGTTTGTCCAAGCCTCTGTTCGCGCAGAATGGCGCGGTGCGTCCGGCAATCAATGCAGGCGATGGGGCTCGATCTCGCCGAGCACAATGAGCGGGCCTATACCTTCGTGGACTAGGAGGGACGATCAATGGTCTTCCAAACAAGCCGCGCGTTTGCCCGAGCGCTTGATCGGGACGATGCCTTGAGTGGTTTTCGAGAACGTTTTTTCGTCGACGATCCAGAGCTCCTCTACGTCGACGGCAACTCCCTCGGAAGATTGCCGCTCGATACCGCTCGACGAATCGAGCAGGTGGTTCGCGAGGAGTGGGGCGAACGTCTGGTTCGCGGCTGGAACGGCGGCTGGTATGACGCGCCGGCGAGGATCGGGGACAAGATAGGCCAGCTCATCGGTGCTGCCGACGGGCAGGTGGTGGTGAGCGACTCAACCTCGGTCGATCTGTTCAAGCTCGCCGCTTCGGCGCTCCGCCTCCGTTCTGAGCGCACAAAAATCGTCACCGATAGTCTGAACTTTCCGTCGGATCTGTACGTTCTCCAGGGGCTCAACAGACTCCTGGACGATCGGTGGGAGATCGTTTCGGTCGGATCTGACGGCGACGAGATTATCCCCGACCTCGATTCCCTGCAAGCAGCAATCGACGAGACGACTGCACTGGTGACCCTTTCACATGTCGTTTTCAAGAGCGGCTTTCTCTACGACATGGCCGAGATCACCCGGAGGGCACACGAGGCCGGCGCATTGGTGGTTTGGGATTTGAGCCACTCGGTCGGGTCGGTAGAGATCGATCTCGACGGATGCGACGTCGATTTCGCCGTGGGTTGCACCTACAAATACCTGAACGGGGGACCGGGCTCACCTGCTTTCCTGTACGTGAACCGAAGACTCTCCGGCGGCGCCACCTCCCCGATTTGGGGCTGGTTTGGTCAGAACAGGCCCTTCGACTTCTCCCTGAACTACTCACCGGCCCCCGGTGTTGCCCGTTTCCTCGCCGGAACGCCCTCTGTGCTTTCACTGGTCGCAGTCGAGTCTTCAGTAGGAATCCTGCTCGAAGCCGGAATGGGGGCTATCCGCCGAAAATCGACCGCGTTGACGAGCTATTTCGTGCAGCTGAGCGATGCGATACTCTCTCGCGCCGGGTTTGTGCTCGGCTCTCCCCGGGAGTCGGAGCAGCGAGGAGGACATGTCAGTCTTCGCCACCCCGAAGGATATCGGATCAATCGGGCGCTCATCGAGGAGATGAAGGTCATTCCGGATTTCCGTGAACCGGACAACGTTCGCTTCGGGTTCTCACCGCTCTACACAAGCTTCGAAGACGTCTGGCGGACCGTCGATCGCATCGCCCGCGTGGTCGACGAGCGACGCTATTCGAACTACCCCAAAGAGCGTCCGCCTGTCACCTGACAAAGCGATTGGAAGCAATCATCCGGCAAGCCGAAAAGACAAAATTTGCGTCTGGAATCATGTTGACTTTCATATGAAGATTCGCTATTATGATGGCGAGAGATCTCTATGATATTCGACATCCAGCGATTCTCTACCCATGACGGTCCCGGAATTCGGACGGTCGTGTTTCTAAAGGGCTGTCCGCTGCGTTGTCCCTGGTGCGAAAACCCCGAGAGTCAGTCCGCCCGGGTTGAGGTCTTCTATGACCCTGGAACTTGCATCGGCTGTCTGGACTGCGTGCGAGCGGTCGGAAACGGGGAGATTTCGACCCGGAAGACCATATCGCAATCCGGTGAGGAGGTTCTCAGACCGGTCATACAAAGGGAACGTCTCCATTCGGTCGAACGCTTGCGGGAGGTCTGTCCGTCCGGCGCACTGAGGCTCGTTGGAAGAATGGCCGGCGTCGAAGAGGTTATGCGCGAGGTTGAAAAGGACCTCCCGTTCTACGGAACCGGCGGCGGTGTGACCTTTTCCGGAGGTGAGCCCTTCGCCCAACCACGGTTGCTCGCGCAACTCATGGAGGAGTCTTTCCGACGTGGGATCGACATCGCTGTCGAAACCTCATTACAGGTCGACTGGCAGGTAGTCGAGCCCCTCGTTCCGTACACTTCACTCTTTCTGGCCGATTTGAAACATGTAGATCCAAAGAAGTATCGTGCCGCCGTTGGCGGCGATCTCTCCGTCGTGATCGACAACTTCCGCAGGCTCGAAGCCCTGGGTGCGAAGGTAGTAGTCCGCATACCGGTTGTCCCTGGGTTCAATGAAGACGCCCTCGGCGAGCTGATCGAGTTTGCCTCATCACTTTCCAACGTGAACGAGGTTCATCTCCTACCATACCACACGATGGGGAAACGCAAGTACGAGTTGCTCGGACGAGAGTATGGGATGGCGGGTCTTCAGGCGCCGGAGCGGGAGGATCTCGCCGGCTACCGAGAAACCGCCGAGTCTCTCGGCCTGGAAATTGAGATCGGAGGTTGAACATGGTTTCGACGGCATATGAGCTCTGCGTGACCGATCGCGTCTCGAAGCTGAAGACGAAATACCTCGAGACGAAACCTACACTCTGTGTTGAACGGGCCCGTGTCTATACCGAAGTCTACGCTCTGCACGAGGCAGAACCGGTAGTCGTCAAGCGCGCAATCGCCCTCGCGGAAACTCTCCGTCGGATGACTATCCGCATCGATGACAACGAGCTGATCGTTGGGAATCAGTCCTCGGCGTTGAGGGCGGCGCCGATCTTTCCGGAGTACGCCGTCGAGTGGGTGCTGGATGAGCTGGACGAGTTCGAGAGACGCCCAGGCGATGCTTTCTACCCTTCCAACGAGTCGAAGCGGGCGCTTCGAGAGATTCTCCCATACTGGAAAGGAAAGACCCTCATCGAGAGGGGCACGGCGCTCATGACCCCGCTGATGCGCGAGATCCATGACTCCGGCATCATCCGGGCAGAGGGAAACCTAACCTCGGGGGACGGCCATATTGCCGTCAACTTCGAGAAGCTTCTGCGACTCGGCATCGGCGGGCTCCTTGAGGAGGTTCGCGGTCTGCGCAGCGCCGGCGGGGTGACGAGCCAAGAAGGGCTGCGCGCGGAGCAATTCTTCCGCGCAGTCACCATTACGCTCGAGGCCGTGTCGGAGTTCATTCGCCGCTATGAAGTCCTCGCCGAGACGGAAGCCACCAAGCTCACGAATGGAGCTCCTCGCTCGCGCGCAGTCGCACGCAAACAGGAGCTCGATCTCATTGCATCGAACTGCGCACACATCGCCACGCATCCGCCGGAGAGCTTCTACGAAGGGTTGCAGCTTGTCTACTTCATACAATTGATTCTGCAGATCGAAAGCAATGGACACTCGGTGTCGCTCGGCCGCATGGACCAATACCTCCTCCCCTTCTACGAGGCGGACCTCGCCTCCGGTCGGATTGCCGAGCAGACGGCCTATGAGCTCTTGCAGAGCACTTGGCTCAAGCTGCTGGAGGTCACGAAGATTCGTCCGTGGACGCACACTCGTTTTTCCGCAGGGGGGCCGCTCTATCAGAACGTAACGATTGGCGGGCAAACCCCGGGGGGCGAAGATGCGGTCAACGCGCTCAGCTACCTCATACTCGAGTCGGTCGGTACACTCAAAGTCACTCAGCCAAATCTATCGGTCCGATATCATCGAACCATGTCGGAAGACTTCATGCGCAGATGCGTCGAGGTGATCTCCCGCGGCTTCGGGATGCCGGCATTCAACAACGACGAGATCGTTATTCCCGCACTCATCGAGCTCGGAGTGGAGCTCGATGACGCCTATGACTATTCTGCGATCGGGTGCATAGAAGTGGCGGTTCCCGGCCGGTGGGGTTACCGGTGCACAGGCATGAGTTTTCTCAACTTCATGCGGGTCTTCGGTTGCGCGCTTCGCGGCGGATACGATCTCGAGTCGGGAAAGACGTTTCATGCCGGAGAGCGGCTCGAGGATTTCTCCTCGTTCGATGAATTGATGAAGGCGTGGGACCGGCAGGTGAGGTTCTACACTCGGGCGACCGTAGCGATCGACACCGCCGTCGACACCGCGCTCGAGGAGAATGTTCCAGACATACTCTGCTCTGCGCTCGTCGACGACTGCCTCGGACGGGGAAAGACCCTCAAGGAGGGCGGCGCGAAATACGACTTTGTCTCAGGCCTCCAGGTCGGAATCGCGAACCTCGGGAATGCGCTTGCCGCTATTCGCAAGCTCGTCTTCGAGGAAAGAAGAATCGAGCCCGATGAGCTCCTTCGAGCACTCGATAACGACTTCGCCGGAGCACAGGGAGAGAAATTGCGTCAGGTTCTCATCAACCAGGCACCGAAGTTCGGGAACGATGACGACTACGTTGACGGTTTGCTGAGGGAAGCCTACGAGAGCTACATCGACGAGATCTCACGCTACGTGAACACTCGCTGCGGCCGCGGCCCCATCGGCGGACGGTACTATGCCGGAACCTCGAGCATCTCGGCCAACGTTCCGTCGGGGGCCGCGGTAGGAGCGACCGCAGACGGCCGCAAGGCTTACAGGCCGCTTGCCGAGGGATGCTCGCCGGCTTCCGGAACCGACGTGCTGGGACCTACCGCAGTTTTCAAGTCGGTCAGCAAGCTCCCCACGGCGAAGATAACCGGTGGAGTGCTTCTGAATCAGAAGCTCTCTCCAGCGACGATCGAAGGCGAGGGCAATAGAGCAAAGCTCATCTCAATCATCCGTGCGTTCTTCGACGAGCTGAAAGGTTGGCACGTCCAATACAACATCGTATCGCGAGAGACCCTTCTCGATGCGCAGACTCGTCCCGAGGAGCACCGTGACCTCGTAGTCCGCGTCGCCGGCTACTCTGCCTTCTTCGTGACGCTCGCGCGTGACACCCAAGACGATATCATCGCCCGCACCGAGCACGATCTCCGCTGAACCCGCTGCAAGTCGAAGCTGTTCTTGAGTCGTCTTGACCCCAGAAATGTTGCGCGGTATCTTCTTTGAGACGGTGGATGGAGTTCCTCCAACAAACGCCTGGGCCAGGCTGATGACTCCTACTGAAGCAGGGTCTTCGAGATCGCTTCCGGGGACCGATCGATGACCTATATGGCCCGGGAGTCGTCGCTCAATGGAGTTTCGAAGTGCAGTCTTTAGGAATCAGGACGCGGACAGCACTATCCTGCCGTCAAACCCACCGCAATTCTTCTCCGATTTGAATCTTGATCAAGTAGTCGATTCACTCACCAAGGGCAAAGAGGAGTATGACCTGTCGGGGCTTTGCTACCTGCCGCTCGGAGATGTCGACGCGATCGAATATCGCCATGAGGTGTTCCGCGACCTCGAAGACGGGGAATTGCTCCAGGCCTTTCGGAGCTATGCGGAGGGGATGCGCTCGGTGCGCGACCATCTTGCTCAATCCGAGCGGCTCTACTACCAACTTCAGAAGGAGTGGTGGTTCCTTCAGGCCGTCAGGATCTATTGTGGAACAGTTGGAACCCTCGCAGAGCATCTACGAGAATTGGAGCCCTCCTCGCGCGCCCTGGTCGGCTTCCGTGTCTACTTGGCGGAATACACCGTTTCCGAAGAGTACCTTCGGCTCAGGAAGATGGCGGAGAGACTCGCCCAGGAGCTTTCATCGATTCGTTATACCCTCCTCATCAATGACAGCAGCATAACGGTTCGCAGGTTCGATTCAGAGACGGACTACGCCGCCGAGGTGCGCCGAACTTTCGAGAGATTCAGCCAAGGGTCGGCAAAAGACTACTCCGTCAAGTTTACGGAGTCCACTGATATGAACCACGTCGAGGCTGCGGTGCTCGACCGGGTGGCCCTTCTTTATCCCGCAGTTTTCGGAGATCTTGCAGAGCTTCGCAATTCCCAGCCTGACTTTCTCGACGATACTCTCAAGCGGTTCGATCAGGAGATTCACTTCTACTTTGCCTGTATCGATCTCATGGCGTCACTCAAAGAGCTCGGCCTGCGGTTCTGCTTGCCGACAATAGAGACCCATAGAAAGGAGGTATCGAGCGTCGAAGGATTCGATTTGGCGCTTGCTCTCAAGCTCAGGCGTAATGGCTCCGGCGTCGTAACGAACGATTTCTACCTGACAGGCTCTGAGCGCATTATCGTCGTGTCCGGTCCAAATCAAGGCGGCAAAACGACGTTCGCTCGCGCGTTCGGTCAACTCCACTACCTCTCGGCGTTGGGTTGTCCAGTGCCCGGCAGTGAGGCTCGGCTCTTCCTGTTCGACAAGCTGTTTACGCATTTCGAGCAGGAGGAAGACATCGTGAACCTCCGCGGGAAGCTTCACGATGATCTCGCCAGGGTGCGCGAAGTTCTGAGCCAGGCGACAGCACGCAGCATCATCATCCTGAATGAGATTTTCAGCTCGACGACCCTCAGTGATGAGGTCTTTCTGAGCAGGCAGATACTCGAAAGGATAATCGAGACGGATTGTCTCTGCGTATGCGTAACCTTCATCGACGAGCTTTCCGTGCTCAGCGATAAAACCGTAAGCATGGTAAGCACGGTGGTTCCAGACAACCCGGCAGAGAGGACATTCAAGGTTCGTCGCGAGCCGGCTGACGGCCTCGCCTACGCGATGGCGATTGCCAGGAAGCACGGCCTAACCTACGACGAGCTCATAAGAAGGGTAGGATCATGAAGGCTCACCTCATGTACCCCGACCGGGACTTCGAGGCCGAGCTCGTTCTCTCGGCGAGGGATCAGGAGCTGAGACAAGATCTCGAGCTCGACGTTCTCTTCGATGCCATGGCAGGGGAAGACGAGTTTCTTCGAAAGGTTGCCTCTACGGCGGTTCTTTCGGGCGGAGCCGGACCGGACACGATTACCTACCGGCAGGAAACGCTCGCCGACTGCCTCACGAATCCCGCTCTCGTGAGAGAAACCTACAACTTGGTGGTAGCGTCCATCGAAGAGGAGAGAGAGGCGCGCTGGTGGGGCCTCGGCGGTCGCTCTCCTTCATCAAACCTCGCAAGCGCCAACAAACTTATGGCCTACTACGTCGGTACCCTGCGAAGACTCAGGGACTGTGCCGCAAAGATTTCCACGAGGTTCAGGTCTGCAGGTTTGCGCAACCTCTGCGCAATGCTTGAGAGTGAGTTGGACGAGGACTATCTCGAATCGGTGGAGCATCACTTGAGACAGCTCGGGTTTCGGCGTGGGGTTCTTATCGGCGCCAAGCTGGGAGACGGCAACAAGGGAGGGGACTACGTCGTGCGAAAGCCGAACGAGGAGCGTCGCACATGGATCGAGAAGCTCCTCTCGAGAAAACCGGAAGCCTATACCTACACGGTTGCCGAACGTGATGATGCCGGAGCGCGAGCGCTATCGGAGCTTCGCGACAGAGGCATGAACTCAGTTGCGAACGCGCTTGCCCAATCGGTGGACCACATTCGCAGCTTCTACCAAATGCTGCGAACGGAGCTCGCTTTCTACGTAGCGTGTCTGAACCTACGCGACTGTCTGTCGGAAATCGGAGAGTCAGTTTGCATGCCTGAGCCGGCAAGGACAAACGAAGGTGGCCACAAATTCAAAGGGCTCTACGATGTCTGCCTCGCTCTGACGACAAAGGAAAAGACAGTCGGGAACGAAGGGTCCACCGAAGGCAGAGGTCTCGTCGT
>Ga0315535_1001781_pt1 | contig 14126 bp, 11 predicted proteins | sample SalMarSW160220MG_2_FD_203092 | JGI IMG/M metagenome (GOLD analysis project Ga0315535, IMG submission 203092) | Salt marsh sediment microbial communities from the Plum Island Ecosystem LTER, Massachusetts, United States - Salt Marsh Sediment SW1602-20 ...
TTGTGCCATTTGGAACATATAAGTCTTACAATTTCCAGATCAATGCCAAATCTTCCATCCTGGCCGATCTGAAATACAAAAAGAACAAATCCTGGCAGGATAATTTTTAAAACCAATCTTATGAAAAAAATCATTCAGACCAACCATGCACCCGCTGCTGTAGGGCCCTATTCACAGGCGGTCGAAATCAATGGATTGTTGTTTATATCGGGTCAGATCCCACTGGATCCCGAATCGGGCCGTGTGGTCGAAGGGGGGATAACAGAGCAGACCAGGAAGGTGATGGAGCATATTGGCAAGATCCTGGAAGCAGCTGGATATGGGTTCGAACACGTGGTCAAATCCACCTGCCTGCTCTCCGACATGGAAAACTTCAAGGCCATGAACGAGGTATACGCACAGTATTATCCTGAGAAACAGCCAGCCAGGGCTGCCTTTGCGGTAAAAGGATTGCCTCTGGGGGTCATGGTTGAGATCGAAACCATCGCAGCGAAATAGCCCATATCATATTCCCGGGGTATTCGCCTCGTCGCTGTTCCTGGCTTCACCAGGAGAAGGCTTCCTCGGCCAATACCCCTTCGAACATATGTGACTTATTCCTTAGATGAAAAAAAACCGCCCGGGGAACCGGACGGCTTTTAAAATAGATTTAATGAGTTGTTTACTCGGAAACAATCTCGAAGGGGATGTCCACCAGTACTTCCTTGTGCAGTTTGATGGTAGCTGAATAGCTTCCGATTTCCTTAATCAGGTCGTCTTTGATGGAAATATTCTTACGCTCCACGTCAAAACCCTTCTCGATCAGTGCTTCAGCAATCTGAATGGTATTGACAGAACCGAATATTTTTCCTTTGGTACTTGTCTTGGCCCCAATGATCAGGGAAACTTTTTTAAGTTCCTCAGCCATTTTTGTGGCAGCCTCTTTCAGTTGTGCCTCTTTGTGTGCGCGCTGACGCAGAATCTCCTCGTGAACCTTTTTGGCCTGGGCTGTAGCATTAATGGCATATCCTTTGGGAATCAGATAATTCCTGGCATAGCCATCTTTCACAAAAATAATGTCGTCTTTGTGTCCCAGATTGGTCATATCCTGTTTTAAAATCACATTCATGTCGAATTCCTCCTTTTACTTAAGCATGTCGGTTACATAAGGAAGCAGCGCAAGGTGACGGGCACGCTTGATGGCTACTGCCACTTTTCTCTGATACTTCAAAGAGGTTCCTGTCAGGCGCCTTGGAAGGATCTTTCCCTGCTCATTGAGGAACTTCTTGAGGAATTCGGGATCTTTGTAGTCGATGTATTTGATCCGGTTCTTTCTGAACCTGCAATACTTCTTCTTCTTTATCTCAACGGTTGGCGGAGTTAAATACCTGATTTCTGAATTATCCTGTGCCATTATACTTCCTCCTGTTTTTGTTCTGCCGATTTCCTGGCTCTCTTCTTTTCTGCATATGCCACAGCATATTTCTCCATTTTCATGGTAAGAAAACGGATGATGCGCTCGTCCCTGCGGTATTCAGTTTCGAGCTTGGCAATTGTTTCAGGTTCAGCCCTGAATTCAATCAGGTGATAAAAGCCAGTGGATTTTTTCTGAATCGGATAGGCCAGTTTTTTAAGGCCCCAATCCTCTTCATAGACGATCTCACCTTTGTCATCGGTGATCACCTTCTTGAATTTGCTGACCGCTTCCTTCATCTGGCTTTCAGACAAAACGGGAGTTGCAATGAAAACGGTCTCGTATTGGTTCAACATAGATAAAAATTTAGTTTGTTAAAAATCGACTGCAAAAGTAGAAACTTTTTGAATGACAGCCAAGAAGAAACCTCTTTTTTCTTTTCCCTTTCTCCTTTTCCCCTTTTCCCTTTTAGTTCTTATCTTAGCAGCGCTTATGGATAAGTTTATTGTATCAGCGAGGAAATACAGGCCGGCTACCTTTGGAGATGTGGTCGGACAGCCTTCCATCATTACCACTTTAAAGAATTCCATTGTCAACCATCACCTGGGCCATGCCTATCTGTTCAGTGGTCCCAGGGGAGTTGGAAAGACCACCTGTGCAAGGATTTTTGCCCGTACTATCAACTGTACGGACATTACCGAATCAGGTGAGGCCTGTTATGCTTGTGAATCCTGCCAGTCTTTCAATGAGAACCGTTCTTACAGCATCCATGAACTTGATGCTGCCTCCAACAATTCTGTGGATGATATCCGAACCCTTACCGAAAAGGTTCGGATTCCGCCTCAGATAGGAAAATACAGCATATATATCATTGATGAGGTACACATGCTGTCTCCGGCGGCCTTCAATGCATTTCTAAAAACCCTCGAGGAACCTCCTGCACACGCTATATTTATCCTGGCCACAACAGAGAAACATAAAATCATTCCGACGATCCTCTCCAGGTGCCAGATTTTTGATTTCAACCGGATCAGGGTGGAGGATGCTGTGGCGTATCTCAAACATATCGCAGGAAAAGAGTCATTGGAATACGAAGAGGATGCGCTTCATGTCATCGCCCAGAAAGCGGATGGTGCCATGCGTGATGCACTCTCGATTTTTGATCAGGTGGTCAGTTTCTCCGGAAAAAAGATCACCTACAAAGAAGTGATCAAAAACCTGAATATACTCGATTTTGAGTATTATTTCAGGCTCACCGCATCTGCCCTTGAAGGTGATGTGTCGTCCATGCTGCTGCTTTTTAATGAGGTCCTGGCCAAAGGTTTTGATGCCAGGAATTTCATCAACGGATATGCGGATCACCTTCGGGACCTGATGGTATGTAAAGATCCGGAAACAGTTCAGCTCCTGGAAGTCGGGGCTGGATTCAGGGAAAAATACCTTTCCCAGTCAAAGCTTGTTTCGCTGCCTTTCCTTTACGAAGGGCTTGAGATTTGTAACCAGGCTGACATTCAGTTCAGGGCCAGCAGAAACCAACGGCTTACCATTGAACTTGCACTGGTAAAGCTTGCCAACCTTGCCGAGGTTCAAAAAAAAAAACTGCTAGCTGAAATTCAGGAGACCGCCTCCGGTACCAAGCCGGAGGTAAACCCAGAGAAACAACCAGAAGCCAGGTCAGAGTCCGGGGATGCTCATGAAACAGACCAGGATGAAAATGACAACGGATCAAGCCGGACCGTAAGAAAACCCTCCATCTCAATCAAAGGATCACTGAAAGGTGATCCTGTCAGGGAACAAGGGCATCCAACGGAGGAACCGGAGCCCGGTTCAACTCCCGGCAGGGTTGAAGGAGTTGTTCTGGATCCCGACGTGCTTGTAAAAGCCTGGCAGGACTATGCCTTATCAGTGGAAAAATCAAAACCAAGGGTATTCAGCACTTTGCAAAACAACCGCCCGGCTGTAAAAGCAGACGGGACCATTCTGGTACTCCTGAACAGTGAAGCGCAAAAGGAAAATTTCATCAAGAATGTAAAATCAGATTTGTCCCGGTTTATATGCAAGGCTACTGGATTGGAGGTTGTTGAGATCCAGACAGATGTGGTTGAAATGGAGAAAAACGGAAAGAAAATATATACGGATCAGGATAAACTGGATTACCTGATGAAGAAGAATCCTGAGCTTGGTCATTTGAAATCCAGGTTCGCCCTGGATCTTGATGATTGAACATAAACGATCAAGAATTGTAATCCTATAGATAAAACACAAACAAATAATATTCATGATGACCGGAGAAAAAATCACCAACCATTACGGAAAAATAGAGGTTCCGGATTTTCCTGTAATACCATTTATTGAAGGAGACGGAACGGGCCACGATATTTGGGCTGCCTCGGTCCGCGTATTTGATGCAGCAGTTGAAAAGGCATACGGGGGCAAAAGAAAAATCGTCTGGAAGGAAGTCCTGGCAGGAGAGAAAGCATTCAAAGAAACGGGAAAATGGCTGCCCGAGGAGACCCTCGATACCATTCATGAGTACCTTGTGGCCATCAAAGGGCCTCTGACCACCCCGGTAGGTGGCGGCATCAGGTCTTTGAATGTGGCCTTGCGTCAGATTCTTGACCTTTATACCTGCCTCAGGCCGGTCCGGTATTATAAAGGTGTTCCATCTCCGGTGAAGGATCCCACTACCACCAACATGGTGATCTTCAGGGAGAACTCGGAAGATATTTATGCAGGGATTGAGTGGATGACCGGAACAGAAGAGGGAGAAAAGGTGAAGAATTTTCTGGTGAATGAAATGGGCGTTTCTACCATCAGGTTTCCGGATTCTTCCTCTTTCGGGATCAAACCCATATCCAAAGAGGGAACTTCCAGGCTGGTCCGGGGAGCCATACAGTATGCTGTCAGGAACAATCTTCCTTCAGTAACCCTGGTGCACAAGGGGAACATTATGAAGTATACTGAGGGACAGTTTAAGCAGTGGGGATATGAACTGGCCGAGCAGGAGTTTGGAGACAGGGTCTTTACCTGGAACCAATATGACAGGATCGTTGCGAAGGAGGGCAAGAAGAAAGCTGATGAGGCACAGGAATCAGCCCTCAAGGCAGGCAGGATATTGATCAAGGATGTGATTGCAGATGCATTCCTGCAGCAGATCCTGACCCGTCCGGCAGAATATTCAGTCATTGCCACCATGAATCTGAACGGGGACTATATTTCTGATGCGCTTGCTGCAATCGTGGGTGGGATCGGAATTGCTCCGGGTGCAAACATTAACTATGAAACAGGACATGCCATTTTCGAAGCAACCCACGGGACTGCTCCCAAATATGCAGGTCTGGACAAGGTGAATCCCGGTTCTTTGATTCTTTCCGGTGTCATGATGCTTGAATACATGGGTTGGAATGAGGCAGCCAAAATGATTGTTGAAGGGTTGCAGAATGCAATTTTGAAGAAAAAGGTTACTTACGATTTTGCCAGGCTGATGGATGGAGTCAGTGAACTGAAATGTTCCGAATTCGGAACCGCAATCATAGAAAACATGTAAAATAGGGGACTGAGGGTTTGGGTGATTAAGTTAGCAAGGATCATTGCTCATCAATAAATATCTTGTTATCTTGATAACCCAATAACCCAATAACCTATTACCCATTAACCATTGACTTTTAACTTTAACCTTTCACCTTAGAAAAATGTTACCAAGAAAAGTAGAAAAAATTCTGAATGAGCAGATCCTCAAGGAGGATTATTCATCACAACTATACCTTTCCATGGCCTCATGGGCCGAGAACAAAGGGTTTGAGGGCGTATCAAACTGGTTGTATGCCCAGGCTGAGGAGGAGAGGCTCCATATGCTGAAGCTCGTCAAATATATAAATGAGAGAGACGGGAAGGCAGTTATTCCCGGGATTGAGACGCCTCCTTCCGATTTTGGAGATATATTCGGAATGTTTGAGAAGGTGTTTGCCCATGAGAAGTTTATATCAGGTTCAATCAATGAGATTGTGGCTGTGTGTATCGCAGAAAATGATTTTACCACGCAGAACTGGATCCAGTGGTTCGTTAATGAGCAGATTGAGGAGGAGTCAGCAGTTAAATCCATCATCGATAAGCTGAATCTGTTGGGCAAGAACAACCTCTATATGTTCGACCGGGACATCATGTCCATGCGGGGCGGAGCAACAGGTGCTGCCGTATAGCAGTATATTCACCGGGTATCAGGACTTATTCATAGGAGGCTGACTCAAAAGTCCCTTTTTATTCAATTCTAAGAGTTGCTTATGAAGTATTACGAATAAGCATCCCTTAGAAAATAGAAGAGGCTACCCCTTTTGAGAAAGCCTCCTGTTTTTTCTGTCAAATATGCATGAAATCGATGTTGGTATGCTATTTGAAAGTCAGATGGTGACAAATAAAAAAGTAAATTTGTGCATGCAAAGCACAGGTGTGATTATATAACAAACCTACCAGGTTATGGATGTGAATAAAATAATAGGGAAATTCATTGGGAATAAGGCGGATAGGGATATGCGGGAAGTAACACCCTATGTTGAAAAAGTAAGGGTTGAGTTTGAAAAACTACAGGATATCTCCAATGATGAGCTGAGGGAAAAATCGGTAAACCTGAAAAAGAGAGTGACTGATTTTGTGGCTGAAGAGATAACTTCCCTGGAGGATATGAAAAACCGGGCTGAAGATCCCGAGGTGGATGTTTCCGAAAAAGAGTCCCTCTACAGGGATATTGATAAACTGGAGGAGGCCATCGATAATAAATATGAAGTCGTACTGGATGAGATCCTTCCTGAAGCTTTTGCTTTGATCAAAGAGACCGCAAAGCGGTTTAAAGAGAATGAAGAGCTTACGGTGACTGCGCAGGATTTCGACCGGACACTGGCAGCCGCCCGGGACTCCATTGAGATCAAAGGTGACAAGGCCATATGGAAGAACAAATGGATGGCAGGCGGAAATGAGATTACTTGGGACATGGTGCATTATGATGTGCAGCTCATCGGGGGAGTGGCCCTGCATTCCGGAAGGATTGCTGAGATGGCCACGGGAGAGGGCAAAACACTGGTGGCAACCCTGCCGGTTTTTCTGAATGCATTATCTGGCAAGGGTGTTCATCTGGTTACCGTAAACGACTATCTGGCCAAGCGGGACTCTGAATGGATGGGGCCTATTTATGAATTCCACGGCCTCACCGTGGATTGCATTGACAAGCACCAGCCCAACTCTGAAGCACGCCGTAAGGCATACAATTGTGACATTACTTTTGGAACCAACAATGAATTCGGTTTCGACTACCTGCGTGACAATATGGCACACAGCCCTGCGGAGCTGGTGCAGCGGAAGCACAATTATGCCATCGTGGATGAGGTGGACTCGGTGCTGGTGGATGATGCTCGTACACCCTTGATCATTTCCGGACCCATACCCAGGGGAGAGCATCACGAATTCGGGGAATACCAACCCAAGGTTGAAAGACTGGTGAACGCTCAGCGCCAGCTGGTGAATGGTATATTTACCGAGGCAAGGAGCCTGCTGCAGGAAGACAACACCGAAAAGGCCGGTTTCAAACTTTTGCAGGCACACAAGGGACTTCCCAAATACAAGCCGCTGATCAAATTATTAAGCGAGGAGGGAAACAAGTCCCTGATGCTGAAAACGGAAAACCATTACATGCAGGAGCAATCCAAGAACATGCACCTGGTGACAGACGACCTCTTTTTCATCATAGAAGAGAAATTGAATTCTGTGGAGCTTACCGAAAAAGGAATCGACCTCATTACCGGTGATTCGGACGATCCTGCATTTTTCATTCTTCCTGATATAGGCAGTGAGGTGGCAGAGATCGAAAAATCGGATATGTCCGATAAGAAGAAGCTGGAGGTCAAAGACAGGATGCTTCAGGAGTATGCCGTGAAATCAGAACGGATCCATACGGTGAATCAGTTACTCAAGGCATATGCCATGTTTGAGAAAGAGGTTGAATATGTGGTGATGGACAACAAGGTGAAGATCGTTGATGAGCAGACCGGCCGGATCATGGAAGGCCGCCGGTATAGTGACGGACTGCATCAGGCCATCGAGGCCAAGGAGAATGTGAAGGTGGAAGCAGCAACCCAGACCTGGGCCACGATCACCCTTCAGAACTATTTCAGGATGTATCACAAACTGGCTGGTATGACCGGAACGGCCGAGACCGAGGCAGGGGAATTCTGGGATATCTATAAACTGGATGTGATGGTGATCCCAACCAACCGGCCCATAGTCAGGGATGACCGGCAGGACTATGTGTATAAGACCAAACGGGAGAAGTACAATGCAGTCATTGACGAACTGGTCAGGCTCAACCAGGAAGGACGCCCATCACTGGTGGGTACAACCACGGTTGAGGTATCTGAACTCCTGTCAAAAATGTTAAGGATCAGGAAAATCAACCACAATGTTTTAAATGCCAAACTTCACCAGCGTGAGGCTGAGGTTGTTGCACAGGCCGGGAAGGCAGGAACGGTTACCATAGCCACCAACATGGCAGGAAGGGGTACTGATATCAAACTAAGCGATGAGGTGAAGAAGGCAGGAGGTCTTGCCATTATTGGTACGGAGAGACACGAATCCCGACGGGTGGACCGCCAGTTACGCGGACGGTCCGGGCGGCAGGGTGACCCGGGTTCATCACAGTTTTATGTAAGCCTCGAGGACGACCTGATGCGCCTGTTCGGTTCTGAACGCATTGCAGGGATGATGGATAAGCTTGGACTGAAAGAGGGGGAGGTGATCCAGCACTCCATGATCACCAAATCCATTGAAAGGGCACAGAAAAAGGTTGAGGAAAACAACTTTGGGATCAGAAAGAACCTGCTTGAGTACGACGATGTGATGAATTCCCAGAGGGAGGTGATTTACAAAAGGAGGAAGCATGCCCTTTACGGGGAAAGAATCGGGCTCGATATTGCAAACATGATGTTTGACGTCACCGAAAGCATTGTGAATGATTTTCACCAGAGTGGTGATTTTGAAGGATTCAAACTGGAACTGATTCGTTTCTTATCCATTGAATCGCCTGTCAGCGAGGAGGAATTTAAGAAAAAAGACAGCCAGGATCTGGTGGATGCCATTTATGAGATCCTTCTGGATGCATACAAGAGGAAGCAGGAGAGCATTTCGGATCAGGCCATGCCCGTGATCAATCAGGTTTATGAGCACCAGCGACAGGTTTATGAGAATATCGTGGTTCCCGTATCGGATGGGACAAGGATATTTCAGGTGCTGGCAAACCTGGAGAAGTGTTATGATTCCAAGGGAAAGGAGCTTGTCCGTTCCTATGAGAAGAGTATTATCCTGGCCACCATCGACCAGGCGTGGCAGGAACATCTGCGTGAGCTTGATGACCTGAGGCAATCGGTCAGGAATGCCCAGTATGAGCAGAAAGATCCGCTTCTGATCTATAAGTTTGAAGCTTTTGAACTGTTTACTGCCATGATTGACAAGGTGAATCATGATGTGGTTTCCACACTGATGAAGGCACATATTCCCCTGAAGGATCCCCAGAGTGTGAAGAGGGCTGAGGCTCCCAGGCGTATGGACCTTAGCAAGTTTGAGACAAACAAGGATGAGATGCCCCGGTACAATGATCCTTCCTCCGGCGGTCCCTCAAAAGATGGCAGGACCCAGGCACATCAGCCAGTCAGAGTGGATAAGAAGATTGGACGGAATGACCCATGCCCATGCGGGAGCGGAAAAAAATATAAGGCCTGTCATGGCCGGCCGGGACAGCCTGGTGCCTGATCAGTGAAGCAAGCGGTCCAGTTCCCTGATCTCCAGGTAAAGCGATTGGGAGGCGGGAACAAGCGGAAGCCTCAACACATTTGCAATCCAGCCCTGAATTTCCATGCAGGCTTTGATCCCTGCCGGGTTTCCTTCTTTAAAAATGGCTTTTATCATGGGGGTGAGGAGATGATGCAGCTCTCTGGCCTTTTCGCAGGCACCTCCCAGTGCTGCGGCCACCATGGTTGAAAACAAGGCGGGATATCCGTTTCCAATCACACTGACCACTCCACCGGCTCCCAAGGAAATCATGGGAAGAGTAATGGCATCATCACCGGAGACCACCTGGAAACCGGGGGGTTTGTCCCTCAGTATATCTGAAATCTGCTGGAAGTCCCCCGAAGCTTCCTTCAATGCAACCACCTGATCAGGAAAATCCATCGCCAGTCGGATCACAGTATTTGCCGACATATTCATCCCTGTCCTGCCCGGAACATTGTAAAGCATGATGGGAAGATCAGAAGAGGCGGCCACAGCCGAGAAATGCTGGTATATACCCTCCTGTGTTGGTTTGCTGTAATAGGGGACCACGCTCAGAATGGCATCCACACCATTCCGGTCCATCTCCTTGATACCCTGTATAACAGCCCTGGTATCATTCCCTCCGGCACCAGCCACCACCGGAACCCTGCCACCTCCTGATTGAACCACGCAACGCACAACATCCTGTTTCTCACTGGCAGAGAGGGTAGGGGTTTCAGCGGTGGTGCCCAGGACAACCAGGTAATTGACGCTATTGCTGATCAGCCTTTCCGTCAGCTGTTCAAGCGCGTTAAAATCCACTTCGCCTCCATGGAAGAATGGCGTTACCATGGCAACGCCTGTTCCTTTAAATGGTCGATGATCTGTCATTTGATTACTGATTAACTGGATTTAGCATGCCGATGTAGTGTTTGAACTGTTCTGCCAGAAATCCGATGTCATTCTGGTCGGTCAGGTTGATCATCAGATCATAATCATTTTCTGCCTCGGTAAAACACCCGATTTTGAATCTGGCTGTGGACAATTGAATAAGAAATTGAAGTTCCAGCCTGATGTCGCGGGTAAAATCAATCAGGATGTCCGGATCATCAGCAAAGAAAGCTTCCACGTGTTCGCCATATGGTTTCATGTACCAGTTGAGATGGCTGCGTGTGATGAACGCATAGTTTTTCCAGAAGAGCATTTCCTGGGGGACCTCTTTTTGAGATACATATCCGTAGACCTTGCACCTGATCCCTTTGCTTTCCAAAAACTTCCTGAAGTCTTTGATAACCTTGAAAGATTCGGTCACATTTGCTTCAAACAAGACAACTGCTGATTTGGCTGTTTCAAAATTGTGAACCCTGACCTCCCGGATGAAACCTTTTCTCTTTCGTTTCAGCATTCTTTTTCCAATGCTCTCTTTCAGCTTTGCCATAGAGTCTAAAATTACAATTTATATCATAAGGATGCTATGCCAGCATGGATAAGAAATCCTGTTCGTTCAGAATGGGAATGCCCAACTTCCTGGCTTTCTCATATTTGATGGGTCCCATGTTTTCTCCTGCCAGGATATAATCAGTTTTGTTGCTGATTGATCCCGTGTGTTTGCCTCCATGCTTTTCAATCATCTGTTTGAGTTCATCCCTTGAATGGTTCTCAAAAACACCGGAAATAACAAAAGTTAAATCTTTAAGTATCTGACTGATCGGAGCCTGGTTACGGACCAACTCAAACTGAAGCCCATATCCGGCAAGCCGGTTGATCAGGTCCAGTTGTTGGGGATCCCTGAAGGTTTCGGTAACCGACTGCGCAATTCTTTCCCCAATCTCATCCACCTCTTCCAGTTCCTGGGTACCGGCCTTCATCAGGGCATTCATGGAACCAAAGGCTTCAGCCAGTATTTTGGCTACAGTTTCCCCTACATAACGGATCCCCAGGGCATACAGGACCCTTGGAAAGGGAACCTCCAGGGAGTTTTTGATGCTTTCCAGCAAATTCCGGGCAGACTTCTCTGCAAACCGGTCCAGCTTCACCAAATCTTCGTACCGAAGGGCATAAAGGTCAGCCACGTTGTGAACCAGTCCTTCCCTGAATAGCAGGTCAATTGTAGCTTCTGCAGCGTTGATATCCATGGCTTTCCGGCTGATGAAATGTTCCATACGGCCTTTGATCTGAGGCGGACAGCCCATGGTGTTGGGACAATAGTGGGCTGCCTCATCCTCCTTGCGTGCCAGCTTTGTTCCACATTCCGGGCATGCTTTTACAAATTCAAAAGGAATGGAGGCTGGATCACGCCTGTTATGATCGATTCCTGTGATCTTGGGAATAATCTCACCCCCTTTTTCCACGTACACGTAGTCACCAATCCGCAGATCCAGCAAGCTGATCTGATCAGCATTATGGAGGGTAGCTCTTTTTACAGTGGTGCCTGCCAGTTGAACCGGTTCAAGGTTTGCCACCGGTGTAACTGCACCTGTCCGTCCCACCTGGAAATCCACACTGATGAGCCGGGAAAGTGCCTGCTCAGCTTTAAATTTATAGGAGATGGCCCACCGGGGGGTTTTTGCGGTGATCCCGAGATGTTGCTGCATGGCGATGGAATCTACCTTGATCACCACGCCGTCAATGTCAAAGGGAAGTGTACCCCTGTTTTTATCCCAGTAACCGATGAATTCATGGATCTCTTCCAGATGATGGACAAGCCTGCTGTAAGGGGGTATATTGAATCCCCACTCCCTGGCTTTCTCCAGGCCGGTATGGTGTGAATCGAATAGTTTCTGCTCACCGGGGATGTAATAGAACAGGCAATCCAGGGGGCGGGTCGATACTGCGGCGGAGTTTTGCATTTTCAGGGTTCCCGAGGCAGCATTCCGCGGGTTCGCAAAAGGAGGCTCACCTTTCTCTTCCCGCTCACGGTTCATCTCTGCAAACCCTATGGCAGGAAGGATCACTTCACCCCGGATCTCCAGCTGCTCCGGATAGTCATTGCCAGCGATTTTCAAAGGTATGGTCCTGATGGTCCTGATGTTCCTGGTTACATCATCCCCGCGTGTTCCGTCTCCCCTGGTCAGGGCCCTGCGAAGGGATCCGTTGATGTAGGTGAGAGCGACAGCCACACCGTCATATTTCAACTCGCAGAAATAGGTAACCTGGTCTCCCGTCACCTTTCTCACCCGCTGGTCGAAATCTGCCAGTTCCTCTTTGTTATACGTGTTTCCTAGGGAAAGCATGGGATAATTGTGAGGGAATGATTCAAACTCCACGTTCAGGTCGCTCCCCACCCTCTGGGTAGGTGAATTCTCATCATGAAATTGCGGATGTGATGCTTCAAGGGATTGAAGCTCTTTAAGCAAACTGTCAAATTCAAAATCAGTAATGACCGGTTCGGCTTTGACATAGTATTTGTAGTTGTGCTGGTGAAGTATGTGGCGAAGTTTTTCAATCCTCACTTTTGCTTGCTCCGGAGTCATCTGCATCTGATTTTAAACAAAAATAAAAAATATTTCACCTTTGGGTTTTATTCTCTACTTTTAGAACAACACCCATGAAAATTTTAATTCCAAACGGACTGCTCCTCCTGGGAGGCTTATTGCTGACCGGCCTGATCTCCCTCCATGCCCAGCTTCAGGTCCCGGGTAAAGTTCTGGGCGATTACAGCCGGATGAAAGCTGCCGATGTGGTCTACCTTCTGCCACCGCTTGACCCCCTTGAGGAGGATGCGCTTAAACAATCCGGACAGAAGCCTTCTTATTCCAAATCCCTTGAGTTTGCCGTGGAGCGTCCTGTGTCCCTGGCACCTGACAGGAACGGAGCGTGGATCAGGGAGGGCGATCAAAGGATCTGGAGGGTGCATATTATCTCCCCGGGTGCATATTCCCTGGGATTGATGTTTAACAGCTACCGTCTGGAGAAGGATGTTAAAATAATGATATATGATCCGGAACTGCTTCACATTAAGGGAGCCTACACGGACCTCAATAACAAATCCTCGGGGATTCTGGCTGTGGGACACATTCCGGGCCAGGAAGTCATCATTGAATTGCAGGTACCCGACCATGTGGAATCCTTCGGGGAGCTCTCCCTGGGATCCGTTTCCCATGCCTACAGGGAAACCGGTGGTTTGTCTACCCACAGTTATTGTGCGGGCGAATTCGGCTGTTCCGAGGATTGTGAAATTGATGTCAATTGCGCGGAGGGGGCAGGCTGGCAGACTGAAAAACGTTCGGTGGTGAGATTGTACACCCTGACCCAATACTGCACGGGGGTTTTAATCAATAATACAGCATATGACGGTGATCCTTTGATATTAACGGCAAAGCACTGTATAGACCAGAACACCATTGCCCAGAGAACGGTCTTTGACTTTAACTATGAAAGCCCCGCCTGTTTCGGTGAAGACGGCTCCCATGATATGTCCATTTCAGGAGCTGAACTGCTGGCCAGGGGGGACAGCATCGATTTCTGCCTGGTCCGATTGTCCGTCATACCTCCTGACGCTTATGATGCCTATTATGCAGGCTGGGACCTGGAAGAGGAACAGTCCACCGGCTCAACCACCATCCACCATCCACAGGGAGATGTGAAAAAGATCTCCTTCGATTTCAGGGCTCCCTTTTCCACCACCAGGCCGGAGGATGTTGAACCCGAATTCGTTGAGTACCTCTATTACTCTTTCTGGTGGATTAAAAAGTGGGATGTGGGCTCCACCGAGCCGGGATCCTCAGGATCGCCCCTGATCAATGGAGACAAAAAGGTGATCGGCTTGTTGAGCTGGGGAGTCGCAAGATGCGGCGACTCCATCGATTACGATGCGGAGAAAGAGCGGGTGATTTTCAGCACCACGGAGAACAGGGATGATTATTATACCAAATTGCATGTGGCTTGGGACCACAACCAGGAGACCAATAGGTCACTCAAGCCCTGGCTTGACCCCGTTGGG
>Ga0315535_1001782_pt1 | contig 14121 bp, 10 predicted proteins | sample SalMarSW160220MG_2_FD_203092 | JGI IMG/M metagenome (GOLD analysis project Ga0315535, IMG submission 203092) | Salt marsh sediment microbial communities from the Plum Island Ecosystem LTER, Massachusetts, United States - Salt Marsh Sediment SW1602-20 ...
GAATGGACATGGCGATGAGGCCGATAAAGCCGAGCCCGCCCCCTTCCTCATCGTCTCCCATCCCTCCGCCGAAAAAGGCCGACCACCGGGCCATGGTAGCCAGGATCATGATGGCCCCCGCCATGGTTGCGGCAATGGAGCCTATGAGGATATCCCGGCTCTGGACATGGGCCATCTCGTGGGCCAGAACGCCTGTAAGCTGTTCATTGTTCATGAGTTTCAACAGGCCTTCGGTCACTGCAACAGCCGCATGCTCCGGGTTTCTTCCCGTTGCGAAGGCATTAGGCGCCTCCTGCCCGGGAATCACGTATATCCGTGGCATGGGGACCCCTGCCCTCCCAGCCAAGTAGCTGACAATCTGGTGGAGTTCGGGCTCTTCACCGGGTGAAATCTCTCTGGCATGGTACATGCGAAGGACCATCTTGTCCGAATACCAGTAGCTGAAAAAATTCATTCCCGCGGCGAGGATAAAGGCCAGGATCATTCCCTGCCGGCCCCCGAAAAGCCCTCCCAGCCAGACGATCAGGGCAGTCAACACCGCCATCAGGACCCATGTCTTCATTTGATTTCCCATTTCCGGGAACCTCCGTACACGCATTTGATAGGAAAATAAGACCGGAACGGGATTCTTCAAGGGGCCGCCCACAGGCTGGCCCATCCACGAAGACTCACTCATAGATGGCTATTTTCAAGGCCACTAGCCCGTATTTCTCACGGAAAGGATATTCTAGTGACACTGCGTGAAAAACCGAGGTGATAGAGGTTGCCAATAGAGAAAACGATGGTATTTCCAGACAGCGGCGTACCCAAAAGTGCATCTCGCCCCGCCTCTGCGATCCACAGATGATCTTCTGGCATACCTCTCCATTGCGTTTTCTTCTTGAAGCGTGTTCATGTCCTCCTGAAGGTCAAGCTATGTCTTTGTCACATTGGCAAATGCTCTGAGAAAGACATCCTTGTATGGATATCCTTCAGCAAATGACACCCAGATCTTCCTCACCGTGACCCGGATCTGTGCACCGATTTTGAAAAGCTTCAAACGAATGGTATGGCACTGGGCCTTGGCCAGTCGCGTATTCTTGAGGCCAAATCGCCTCAATGCATTGACCAGGACATAGGCAAGCGAAGAAAAATACAACCGAATCTGGTTGGACCGTATCTTTCCAGTGCTTGTTCGATCAGCAAACATATACAACTGCTGCTCCTTAATACGATTCTCCATATCCCCTCTGGCACAGTACATCTTCTCATAGAGCCTTTGTGCATCCATCTCATCAAGTGATGTCACCACAAAGCGGGGATTTGTCCCCTTTGAAAGGTATTCCGCCTTGCCGATTACCCTCCTCAATCTACTCCAGCTCTTTCGGGTCTGATAGAAAAACTCCCGATATATCCTCGAGGCCTTTCCCCTCGTTGCATACATGATCTGTGCATCCACCAGATCTTCATGAATGATCTCTTCCAACCGGCTGTTTCTCGCCAACCCTAATATATACTCGACCCCGTTTCCCTCACACCAGGCCATAATCTTTTCCCGGCAAAATCCACTGTCCCCACGAACTACTATCTCTACCTCGGGCCACCTCTCACGGATACGAAAAACGATCCTTTCCAGTTCCTCTACCGTCCCTTCAGATGCATCAATGTTCGACGGGCGTAGACGGGCACATAACAGGTGATCCTCACAAAAAATGTACAACGGAAGATAGCAGTAGTTCCTGTAATACCCATGAAAAAATCTCCCCTCCTGATTCCCGTGAATGAGATCATCCGTTGCATCTACGTCTACTATGATCCGATGGGGAACCTTCTCGGTGGAGTCCAAAAATAGGTCCACAAGAAGATCATCTATCTTCTCCCCATCGCACTTGATCTTTTTGTATCGATTCTTTTCGTCTGCCTCCTCTTCTGTCAGTTCCATCCGGTTCAAGGTGCTCTTCCCTGCCAGCGCTTTCCCCCGATCCCTCGGATTTCTCCGCTTTGAACCCGTAGGGTCTTCCTTCCCACATAACACCGCTAACAAAGGATCTGACCGCAGATCATCATGATCGTTCAGATCTTCATAGCCCAGTGCTATTCCATATATCCGTTGGCGAACCAATGCCTCCACTTCATGCTCGATGCTTTTTTCATCACGGTAATCGGTAAAACATTCTGCAAATCGTTTCGAGATGCCCAAACGCTCATCCACCTCTCTTAACAATAACCCGCCAGAGTCAGAAGTGATATTTCCACCATCAAATTTCCCTACCACTCCGCGCCTTCCCACCCCTTGAAATTCGAACTGTCTTGTATTACACTCTGTTTTCATAGGTCGCTCCTTTTGATTGGCTTCATCTTGTTGATTTCATTGCCATTATATCAAATTGAGCGGCCTATCGCAACCCTTTCCGTGAGAAATTCGGGCTAGGGGGGCTGCAATAATTGAAGATGGGCTGGACTGCGTTTGTATCTCAGCGACCAGATGGAGAGAGATCAACGCGAATCGAAATCGGGTGCCTTGGAAACATTTTTCGATCTGTGGAATATTGGCAGGTGTCATCGACCTCGGAAGCAGAGAATACCAGGCGGAAAAGATAGCTTGCACCCGACGGATGGTAGACGATATGCCCTGTGAGGGCAGCCTCGGTTCGATCGATTTCGATCCGTACTATTCTATCCTTGTCCCCGATTTCCACGATCCCTTCTGTTACTCCCAGCCCCTGGCTGGCAGAGACCAAAGGCATAACCGGCGTCAAATGGTTGATCAGTTTAGTCCCGACAAAGAAGATTTCGGGATCGAACCCACCATTGTGCGCCCGATAAAAGAGTGAAGATGAGTCAAATGCCTCTGGATTTAGTGTGATATGGCCAAGATGCAAGGCTCCCAGAGGCAGAGTTTCCCACTCCAAGACATTCTGGATGATGAATTCCGGGCGGTCCGGTGGAATACTGATCTTCTTGATTACATTGCCCAAGAGTGTATTCACAATGCCTTCCACAATCAGATCCTGGCCCTCAAGTTCCACCTGAGGTTCCACAGGGTTGAGATCCGTGATCTTGGGCCGTCCCGGAATCTCCAGCACCAGGTGACCGGTATAGAAATCCGCCGCCAGTGCGATGTCGTCAAAGTGACCGTGTTGCAGGCTGCACAGCAGGGGTTGTTCGGCATCGGGAGCCGCATAGGCGCCATCAATCGCCAATCCCCGGCGGAGATTGAGCCGCAATTTCATAAAAGGGGTAAGGATCTCCAGAATGTGTTTCCTGCGGTTCACCTTGAATGGAGAGGATTGTGGCAATTTGGCTTTGGTGCTGACTTTTCCACGGGGAACCTGAGAGAGGGATTGATGCCTTTTCATGGACTCCAGGCGCTCACTAAATTTCATCCAACGCTTTTCGGTAATATGGGTACGGAAATCACTGCTCCAGAGATAACACAGTTCTTTCCAATCTGCAGCATCTGCATCCGGTTCTTGCAAGAGTCGGCGATACAGGCGGCAGCATTCGGTGTTAATGCGCAGATTGTCCCGACCGGTGACCGCCCAGCGGGTAATATTGTATTTATCCTGCTTCTTGACAGGTGTGGGTTGTTCGGGTGATTCAAGCCGGAGCAATTCTCCGGCCCCCGGTTTTGACATCAGGTCCAGAACCCGGCCAGGGCGGATCAATTGAAACCGATCTTCCTCCAATATTGCAAGAAAAAGCTCACCTATCCTTGTCCATTCACTCTCTTTCCGTGGAGGCGGTTCGGTATTATATCTGCCCGGACGAAAATCAAAGATCTCTGTATCGTTCGCATAGACCGCAAATGCACGGTCTTGTTTGGCGATATGTGATCTCAAATAAGTAAGATAATCTCCCAGTTCCAGATCACCGTGAGCATACCGCTGGAATTTCTGAAAGGGGACTGACTTGCTCCAAATTACCGGAATCCTCTCCCCATCCGGGCCGAGAGCGTATTGTGGCATATAGCGCCATTCCGGATCCCAACCATCGTTGTGGCTGCTGGGATTGTCCCAATCCATGACGATAGCCTCATAACCGGCGTCGAGGTAATGTCGCACCAGCCCGGCCGAATATGCCTGTTCATTGACCAAAGCCAGCCGTGGTTTCACTCCCAGCAGTTTCTTGTAAACTTGCAGGCCAATCCGCTGGTTTGCCCTGTTGAGCTCAGCCGGCACAAGCGGTCCGATCATCTGAGAATAGCCGCTCCCGATAAATTCACAGGCCCCTTCATTCGTCAGCCTACACAGTTCAGCAAGCCAGCCCGGATCCAGAGTGTTTATCGTCTCAAGAGTATATCCTGATGCTTCAATATCGATTGGCAGTTCATATTTTCGTGCAAGGCGCAACAACGGCCAATAGCAACGTTTGATGACTTCTGCTCGTTTTTCTTCTTCAATGGAAGAGTAAGCGAGATTGAGGTGAAAGATCGCGTAAAGCTTAATTTGTTTCTTTGCTTTCAAACTGATTCTGTCACTATTTTGATAGTTTGATAAACCCATTCCGCTCTTTCATCAACTTCTTTCCTGTTCTGGCCAACAGCAACAAACACTCCAAAACGATGGGCATGACTTAATAAGGGCGGCACAACATCTCCTTCTTTGTACCAAAAAGCCATTTTTTTGATCCAATCTTGTTTCGCAACATCATCTATACCCATTATTCTCATCAATCGCCCCGCCTCGGGGAAGAAATAACGATTCACAACGGCTTGCTGAAATTTGGGCTTTAAATCTTCGAAGTCCGGTGCTTCACCGATAGCAATCTTGATAACAGATTTGACATAGTTAACACCAATACTGAGAGGAACCAAACTTTCACAAAAGTCCCCACCGCTCAGCCGTGCTGCCATCTCTATCATCCTAGGCCCTTCTTTGGTTATCACGACATCACCCTTTGTCACTCCATCAGTTACTCCCAACGCCAGTGAAGCACGAACGCTCAAATCCTCGACTTGTTTACGTTCAACCTCTGACAGAATGCTTGGCATCCAGCCACCATTTTCCATGATCTGCGGCAAAAATCGATTCAATAGATTATAGTTTCGATCAGCAAATCCAGGAGTCACACCTTGTCCACGATACATAATGGTCTCTGTACTAATCTGCAAACCGGGCAGGAACTCTTCCACTATCACGCCGCCGCTGAAGGAGAAGCTCTTAGACTTGTCAAATAGCTCCTCTAGGTCGCATCCCTCATTCAATAGGAAAACACCCCGAGAACCAGATCGGTCAATGGGCTTGATAACTAAAGAGTAGCCGCGCTCCGAAATCACGCGCTTCAAGTCAGTAATAGAATGGACTTCCTGAAACCAAGGAATCGGGATACCTCTTTCTCGGAAGCGAACTTTCATATCATACTTATTTGTTGCAAGTCGCGCGGTTGCCATAGAGATACCAGGAGTGCATAGGTGCTGTGCCAAAGCGGCTATAACATCCGGGATTTCACTACCCATGGTTGTCACACCAATAATCTGGTGCCCCTTACGTTGATAGTCATCGAGAAACTCGCAGAGTGTCGAAATATTCTTTGTGCTTATGACCGCATAGTCATCAGCTACCTGAAATCCTTTTGCACTAGGGTTCATATCCACGGCCAGCACACGTAGCCCCATATCCTGAGCTGTCTTCATCAAGAAGATCTGGTCTCCACTTGCCCCCAAAACAAGCAGTGTTCTCGCCATAATCAATTCCTCTGCCTTCTAACACTACACAGCAATGAATCAGTACGTTGTGTGTGACTTTAAAAAACAACCACCCCGCTAACCGAGATAGGCCCCGCCACTAACACTAATCGCCTGGCCGGTAATATAGTTCTGTTCATCGGAGGCAAGCAATACGCACGTACTTGCCACGTCACTCAATTGACCCGGCCGCTTGAGCAGTGTCATCCCGATAATAACTTCACCTGCGGGACTATTCAGTTCGTCACGTGTCTGGTCTGTTAAGATAATTCCCGGGGCAACGGCGTTGACAAGAATGTTGTAGGGTGCACCATAGCGGGCAACGACCTTGGTAAGACTGATAAGCCCAGCTTTCGATACAGCATAGTGAACAGTCTTCGGGCCATGATATTGTCCGGCCACAGAGGCAATATTGATGATACGCCCCCATTTCTGCTTAATCATATAGCTGAAGACCTCCTGACAACAAATGAAGGGGCCCTTGAGGTTCACACCCATAATCATGTCCCAGTCTTCGTCATTGATTTCATCAAAGAAACCCCGCTTGTTTATCGCGGCATTATTGACCAGCACATCAATGCGACCGAAACGCTTATGCGTCTCCGCGAAAACCCCCCGGACATTTTGCCGATCACGAACATCTAGCTGAACAGCAAAGGCTTTTCCTCCTCCGGAGAGAATCTGCCGCACAACCTTTTCTGCTTCAGCGATCTCACGATTATACGTAATAACCAGTGTTGCACCCTGCCTGGCAAACTCAAGTGAAATCGCCCGACCAATACCTCGTGATGAACCTGTTACGACAGCCACCTTGCCGGAAAGACGTTCACATGGAGGCGTCACCGACACTTGCTTCCTCTTTTCCATAATACAAGCTACCCCTTGTTAGCAATATCAGGCCAACGTTGCCGAATCTGCTGAAGAATCTGATCCGTTGCAATGCCGCATTCTCTGCTACATTCGTCCTTGCTACCAGCCGGTACAAAGCGGTCTGCAACGCCTGAACGGAGCACAGACGCTTCCACATCATTGTCTGACAGAACCACAGATATCGTTGATCCAAACCCGCCCGGCAAAGTACTCTCTTCGAGTGTCACAACCCTTTGCGCTGATGCGCAAAGTTTTACTATCCGTTCAGTCGGCAGAGGTTTAATAGCCCGGACACAGGCAATGCCAAAGTCTTGATAGTACTCGCGGGACAACATCTCCCGCAACTGGTGTGCAGCAACCAATCGGTTTCCTATACACAAGATAATCCCATCACGTCCTTCTGTCACCTCAGCTATGCCTTCACTCATCCGCGTCCCCACATCCGGCTCAGGCTGGGGAATGGGTTCATATGGATATAAAATCACCATCGGGCCCGCCGGCAACTCCATCCGTCGAAAGATGAGTTCCTTCAGATCTCTGCTGTCAAAAGGATACATGACTTGCATGTTGGGAAAAGATTGCAGATAGGGAATGTCGTAGAGCCCATGATGGGTAGGTGAATCATAACCGGCAAAACCTGACCTGACACCAAGAAAGGTGACAGGAAGGTTCATAAAACACGCATCATGTAACAATTGATCAAAAGCACGCTGCATAAAGGTAGTCTGGAAGCATACGATCGGTTTCTTTCCCTCCAGGGCCAGCCCGCAGGCCATAGCAGCCGCATGTTGCTCGGACATTCCCACATCGATAACCCGATCCGGGAATTCAGCGAAGAGACTATCCAACGATGAAGCATACGGGGTGGCGGGTGTCATGATAAAGACATTACTGTCATCACGCAGGATGTTCATTAACGCTTCGGCAGCCACTACAGCATAGGTCCGTTCGGCAACGGTAGGAGAAGCACCGGCACCCGTTTCTGGATCGAAAGGCATGGAGAAATGCATCCTGTAAGGATGGTCCTTGGCGCAGGACAAGCCCCTGCCCTTTTCCGTTTTTACGTGGATCAAAACCGGGCGGGTAAGTTTTCTGGCCTCACTGAAAGCATTAATGAGGGCCTCAATATTATGACCATCTGGGACCGGCAGGTATTCATAGCCCAGCCCCCGGAAAAATAATCCTGACTTAGCCTGCCAATCTTCGCCACCGGTTAAATTATGGATTCCCCCTAGGTTAGGCGCGATGGCCATCCCGTTGTCATTTAAGACCACAATCAGAGGGAGATCAGAACCGGCAACAAAATTAAGCCCTTCAAAGGCCAGACCTTCAGACATGGATCCGTCACCGATGACGGCAAGAGCATGATATTGTGAATCGGTGTTACGCAAAGCCCAGGCGATTCCGCTCGCTATTGATATTGAAGTCCCTGCGTGGCTGGCGTCAATTATGTCGTGCGTGCTTTCCTCCCGGGCAATAAAACGATTCATACCGCCCCATGTATTGAGTGTCGGGAAATTTCCTTGCCGTCCTGTCAATATCTTGTGGGTATAGCCCTGATGCCCTGTATCGAAAACAATGCGGTCGTAAGGAGAATCAAAAACGTAATGCAGTGCTATGGTCAATTCTGTCACACCCAAATTAGCGCCAATGTGTCCGCCAGTTTTGGAGATGTTCTCTATTAAAAAAGCACGTATTTCTTCAGCCAAAAGAACCAGATCCCCACCGGTCATTTGTTTTAAAGTGTTTAAAGAAGGAACGCTCGGTCGAGTCATTTGATATTCTCCTTTTCATTGATGCATACAAGCATTGTATTTGTCCCTTTAGGATCATCGGGCACAATAATACGCCCGGCTTTAATGCCAATAATGTGCTTGATGTCGAAATACTGACTACACAAGTCTACAACCTCATTCAGACTATATTCGTGTACATGGCAAGAGGTTATCGGGATGTGCCCCATAGAGTTTTGTGGGGTACTCATAATCAGTACGCCTCCCGGTTTGAGTACTCGAGAAACCTCTTTGAGATATGCATGCGGATCCACGTGTTCAAATGTTTCCATGCTCGTTATTGCATCGAACTCGGCACTGCCATAACTCATGCTGGTTACATCTTCCACATGGAAGGATACATTGGGAGCATGGGTACGTCGCTCGGCTTCTGCAATTATCTCTGCATCGATGTCAGCCCCATGTATTTCTTTTAATTTCTGCGAAAATATTCGAACACCAAAACCATCTCCACAAGCGATGTCAAGTGTCTTCATGGCGGGTTCAAGATACGTCAAGGCAAGCTCATAATGGAAACTCAATTGATCACCTGTCCAGATCTTTTTGGATTCCTGTACTTCCATTCTTGGTATAGAAAAAATCGGTTCTGTCCTGTTACGACACTCCTGCAATAAAATGTCTGAATACTGGGGAATGTCTTCGATGTATTGGCAATGGAAAAGATCCCTCTCCTTGAACATATAAAATTTTGGATGGACTCTGAATATGGCATGCATATCTGATGTTAACAATTTATCAAGAGTGCGCATAGCACCCACACGGTAGATCTCAGAGGTGAATGCTACCGGGAAGTCATCGGGCATTTTCACACAATCAAGCTTATACTCTTGTGCTTGAGCCAACATTTTCATGGCAGCGATTGGGTCAAAACAGAAGTGAATGCCGTCCACCCTAATGATATAATCAACGTCCCCCATATCGCTGCATGCATCAAGTATTCGATTTAGGGGGCTTGCATCATGGCCGTAGAACACTGAAATCTCATTCTTGGGAAAAGAGTGCTTGAGAAATTCAAGCCCCCCCCGGTCGAAGGAAGGTGCAGCTATAATTACTTCCGAAGCAGGGATGGTATCGAATACTCTCTTGACTGTCCAATACACAACAGGATGATCTTCAATGACGACCATACAGTAATCACGTCCGCCAGACCAAGATATCGAGCTTGCTTGTACAATCACCACGTAGTTATTACGCATTTTTTTTAATTCCATAGATCATAGCCTCCCTGCCAATGCCACTCTCGCTGAATTTTTCACATATCTCACGTTTTAAATGATTCAGACCTGCGGACGCCAAGTTTTTTTCTAACAGTTTTCGTTTTGCATGGCATTGTCGCCCCAATTCATCGTTACCAATGTAATTGTCTCCCATCAGGAGAAACATATCTATGGGAAAGGTTGATTCCTTCAAGATAATTTCAAATCCACTACTTTTCAGAAGTCGTGCCAGAGAATCGAAGTTGAAATAGTTTATATGATGGGGGGGAGCTACCCACCAGGGTCCGTAATCGCATACTGTTCTTAAGGCATATTGAAAAGGGTTATAATCATTAGGCACGACTACACAAACAAGCCCATCAGGGGTTAACACATTTTTTACTAATTTCAATAGGCAGGCAGGATCGGGGATGTGCTCAAGTACCTCGCTCAAATGCACGACATCGAATTGACCAATGGTTTTTGCCATTTCATTATCAAAGAAATCCTCAAGGATATCCAATCCCAATCCTTTGCTGTGCTCTGCGGCTTGATGGGATGGTTCGATACCTTTCGTCTTCCAGCCACGCTGTTTTCCATGCAACAAGAAATATCCTGGCCCTGAGCCAACATCCAATATCCGTCTTCGGTCTTCAGATAGATTCTTTTCAAAGGCTTCATAGCGCTCACTGTAAACCAGATTCCACCATTCCAGATCTTCTTTATACCGATCTATATACAGAGGTTTCTCCTTAGCATAGTACTCATCACGGTAAACACCCGCCAATTCGTCTTGGGAAGGGATAGGAACAATGTGCTTGAACCCGCAACTATTGCAATCGATAACATCAAATCCTTTGACCGAATCCAATACAGGCCCTTCATGGTTTCCCCAACATTTTATTCCGGGCATTGATAACTCTACTCCTTTACACCTCTCCGCTGGAGAGCCGCAACACTCTCTTATGTTCTAAAATATTGACTGTGCTCACTCACTATTCTGCATTCACCCATCTTTTCCTGATATCAAGCAGAGGCCGCAGTCCGTCTGAGGGATCGGCACGCCACTCCCTGTCGGGCAATTCCATGGGCATCGGCTCTTTAATCCCACTGCCGTCCGCCTCGAATGCTTCTTTGATAGAACGGATCACCTTTCCCATATCTTCCGGCAACCAGCAATGGCCGCTCACAAATTCTTCGCCTTTACCATCAAGATCAAGATGGAATTCGATCATAAATGCATCCCAGCGGTGCACAGCTCGATAAATGACGCCGGAATTCACGCTGTGGTCCGACCAACCAATTTGAATTTTGAATTTTGAATTTTGAATTCTGAATTCATTTTGAAGGGTCTCGATGGCGGCAAGATTGCATTCGTTGACCGGGGTGGGATAGGCAGAAACGCAATGCAAAAGAGTGAGGTCGTTACATCCGGCAGTCCCCAATATATCTACAGCCTTGTGAATCTCCTCTAATGCGGCCATGCCCGTGGAAAGGACCACCGGCTTCGCTGTTCTGGCGACGGCCTTCAGGAGATCCTCCCACAGCAATTCATAGGATGCAATCTTGTAAAAACTCACATAAGGCCTGAGTTCTTCAACGGCGTTGAGATAAAAAGGGGTACAGGCAAATTGAATCCCAGCCTGGTTACACCTCTTGTAAAGCTCGGGCAAAAAACTAACAGGAAGTTCCCATTCCTTTCTCCTCCGGTGTTCTTCACTTCGATCGAGGATCTCAGGCGCGAAAAGCTCCTCCACTTTGAAGAGTTGAAACTTGATCGCGTCGCAACCGATCTCTGCTGCAACATCGATGAACTCGAAACAGCGATCAAGATCGCGGTTATGATTGCCGGATACTTCCGCTACAAATTGAGTTGGCATGATGAATGTGATCCTCAGATTTCCTCTTTTCTTAATAGAGAGGCGATTTCTTCCACGATTCTTGGCGTGCCGTCCTCTATTTTCAGGTTTTCAAACTTTTTCTCTTGCTGTGCCAAGTCATTTGCCGCATGCTCAATTTCCTTGACGCTCTCCAGAACACCCGAAGGGATGCCCAGGCGATCATAGAATTTCTTGGCATCTGTTTTATGGGCCTCCGAGAGCGGCAAGGTTATGGGATAGGCTCCGAGCGCCAACGCCTCGTAAAAGGAATACCCAAAACCACTCAGAAACATGCTGCTCCGCGCCAGAAGTCCGGGAAAATCAGAGTCAAAATCCTCAACCACATGGACCTTGAAACCATTCTTGGAGGCCAGGTTTCGCACGGCCTCCTTCTGTTCCGGGGAATAGAGATAGGCGAGCAGGTCAATCTCTTTCTCGACATGCATACCCTGGAGCTTTCGGATTTGTCTCCGAAGAATTACATATTGCTTTCCAGCGATGGCCCTTGGATGCCTCTCTTTTCGGGTGCGTATCGGGTCATCATAAGTCACGCCGGGGATAACAACCAGATCCGCTTCCTTCGTCCAATTTCCCTGGTGATCCAGCACAACGACCTTGCAATTCCGGGGAAAACCCTGCCTCCAACCGGGGGCGAGTGTGCGCCGGTAATAGATATCCAGTATGATCAGGTCAAAAGAATCCGGGAGTTCAGGCAGTTTAAAAGCAGATGAAACACCTTTTTCCGCTATACTTTGGGCTTTGAGCTTTGGGCTTTGAGCTTTCTTTATAGTCCTTATCCCAGCTTCTTTAAGCATCTGCCGGGCCTTCTCATCTTCAACAGCAAAGGTAACAGCCCATCCCAACCGTTCAGTGATTTGAAGGGCTAGTTCCCTGCTCCGCATCACATGGCCATAGCCATAGCCATTGCCGGCATCCGCGATCATCAGGACCTTTCTTCTCTCTTCGCAGACCCCCATCTGATGTACATGTCGGTTGATTTCCAGCAATGAAGGATTCTTCTTCAAAAGATTCAGGACATCCGGCAGATAAAAAGATGTGTTTGTAGCAGACAAGGAATCGTAGATCGCGTTCATGAATTCCAGGTCGGCCCATGTATCCACTGAAAGCCTGTGTTGATGTGGGTTATAAAGGTCTTTTGAAAGCCTGCACAGGTGCGTTTTAAAGAGGTCAGGACGTCGCCCGATTATCGGAAAATGGTGCTCTTTCAGTTCCGGCCGATCCGACAGATCATCAGCCCGTTGCCATGCCCTACTCCTGGCAATCCCGATGCCCTCAAGTGCGGGGAGATTGCCCTCGTCGTCCTCTTTTACCTCTATGACATCAGCATCGGGATGTTGCCGGGCGTCTCTTATCAGGTAATCAATTGATGGAGCATGAATCAACGGGCAGTCGCCGCTCACTAAAACACAGATATCCGCCTTGAATTCCTCTGCCGCCCTCCTGAGGCGTGTCGTGACATGATCCACCTCCCCCTCGTACCAGAAACATGAAACGCCCTGGTCGCGGGCAAAATCGCGAAGCGGTTCATTCTCCTTTTCCGCGACAGTAGCGATGACAATCTCATCCAGCTCCTTGCAGGCTCTCAGGTGATCAACAATCCATTGCAACATGGATCGATCGCCGATGAGACGAAACTGCTTCCTCGGGAGGCGGGAAGAGCTGAGACGAGCCACAACAAACGCCACTGCCCGCTCTCTCGTCGAGGGATTAACGGATGGCCGACTTTTATGAACATGCGGCACGTTCATTCAGTTTATCGCCTCCTCGATAGAAGAGATAACATAGTTTGTCTGCTCGTCTGTCAGTTGCGGAAACATCGGCAGAGAGAGTATATGGCGATAAGCCTCCTCAGCTACCGGACAGAGACCCTCCCCTGTCCCGAAGTGTTTTCGATAATAGGGCTGGAGATGAACGGGAAAATAGTGGACATTCACTCCTATCCCCTTTTTGCGTAATTGTGCGAATATCCGGTCTAGCTCTTTTACACGAATAACATACAAGTGATAGCTGTTCATCACGTCAGGACAGGTGTACAGTGGTGTTAGACCTTTAACGGAAGCGAACTCCCGGTCATATAATCCTGCTATTTCACGGCGCCTCTGCACAAAGGAAGGGAGCTTTTCCAGTTGACTTAAACCCAGGGCACACTGAAAATCCGTTATGCGGTAATTGTAACCCAGCTCCGTCATTTCGTAATACCAGGTCCCTTGTTCCGCGCGGCTGGCATGATCGGCGTCAATCCCATGATTGCGAAACCTCCGCATCCGTTCAGCCAGATTGGAATCATCGGTAGTGATCATGCCGCCCTCGCCCGTGGTAATGTGTTTGACCGGATGGAAGCTGAAAACAGTGAGATCGGCAAGCGTTCCTACATTTCTGTCTTTGTACCGTGCTCCCAGCGCATGACAGCCGTCATCCACAAGCGCCAGACCATGTTTGCTGGCCAGAGAGCGGAGCGTATCATAATCGCAAGGTTGACCCGCATAGTCCACGGCAATGATGGCTTTAGTCCGCGAAGTTATTTTGTCCTCCACCCGCTTCGGATCAATGAGCAAGGTATCCGCTTCAACATCCGCAAAAACTGGTGTCCCCCCTTGAAATGCAACCGCGTTTGCGGTAGCAACAAAGGTGATAGGAGGAACAATGACCTCATCTCCAGGATTTATACCGAGCGCGAACATGGCTGTGTGGAGGGC
>Ga0315535_1001783_pt1 | contig 14121 bp, 10 predicted proteins | sample SalMarSW160220MG_2_FD_203092 | JGI IMG/M metagenome (GOLD analysis project Ga0315535, IMG submission 203092) | Salt marsh sediment microbial communities from the Plum Island Ecosystem LTER, Massachusetts, United States - Salt Marsh Sediment SW1602-20 ...
ATCACTGGTTTGGCTTGCTTTCCGGTGAAACACTTGAAAATCAACAACTCTGCCCATTTCTGTTTCAGTACTTTGGTGAACCGCGCTTTTTTTGTGCCATCCATAATATCAAACCGGTAACCTGCCATGTTTTTGGCTGAGAAGACTGCCGCCGACGTCTCCAAGACCGGGGCCTTCACGGTAATCTCGGATTTTAATGCGGATTTCCCACAAGCTTGATTTTTCTCATTTGCACGTCGAAAGATCTCGGACGTCGCGTTTAGGTGAAAAGAAATCCCTCAATTATCAGACGCCACATGAAGTCTTTTACAGTATTATTCGTGGTGCACTTGCAACTTGAATTTAGCAGTAATCTTTAATCTGAGTTTCTTAAAGATTTGTTGGAGTAAGCACAAGAAATGAAGCAGGTCAGATCCGTGTGATCACCATTACATATCACCGCTAACCTTTTTCCCGCTTTTTGACCATATCACAAATTCGGAAGTTTAAATATAGGTAGAAAAATCGAGACAACTTTCGTTTGGAGATACGGTATTATGGTATCACAGAAAAATCAAACACTTGATAGTATGACGTCATTGCAGGCATCAAAATTTTACCGATTTAAGATTTTGTACCAAAATCATGCAAATTTCGGGCTTCAAAAAGTGAACCTTCAAGGTAGCTATACGTGAATTAAATAACGGCAGGTTTAGCGGCGATTACACGGTCCATGAGATCGTGTTGAGGGGAAGTATTTCAGGTGTTGTCCCGCTGCCGTTTCTTTTTCATTTTTGATGGGGTACGGCTAAACCTCAAATTGCTTTGATGTGTCGGATTCCGGGTCAAAATAGGTAATCGTTACATGGTAATCATTTAGATCAATCGCAGCGGTTGTCTGATAATTGTTCTGTGCCCAGGTCATTATCATTTGACTTTCGGGCGAGTCTTCGATACGAAATTCACCGTCGAAAGCCGGATACGAATTTCGAAATTTCATGAGACGAAGCAAACGCTGTACAACCGGCTTTTTAAAAGATTCATGAATTTCTTCCAAAGTATAATTGTGTCGATTGATATTTCGGCCCAGCTGTGTTTTTTCCAACAGTTCGATATCGTTTTCACCCGCCAGAAGACCGACGTAATATATTTGCGGTATACCCGGAGTGAAAAACTGTATGGTTCGTGCTGCGATGTATGAATCGTCATTGCACTCCAGGGCCGAATAATAGGTACAGTTCACCTGATAAATATCCAGATTTTGATAATCCGGTCCGGAGTAAATCCTTTTTAGATTGGAACCTTTTTCATACAAGCCTTCTATTGTGCGATCGATTTCGTCCTGACTGAGCAGATCAGCAACGTCTACCGCGCCGATACCGTCATGGGTGTCTAAAGTGGTGAACTGTTTTCGGGGGCAGATTTCAAGCCAGTTAATCAACCTCCGATTACTGTGGTGGTACAGCGTGTGCAATACCAGCATAGGAAGGCAAAAGTCATATACCCAATACCCTTTTTCGGCGAGTTTAAGCTGATAGGAATAGTGTTCGTGAACTTCAGGCAGAATGTCTTTATTGAATGCGGAAACGAAATCGTTCAACCACTCCAGAAGTTCCCACACATCAGGTTCTAAAAAGAAGCAATTGGTTCCGATTTTGATCGTGGTATATGCGAAGGCATCAAACCGTATGACTTTAGCATTGCTGCGTGCCAGACGTATCAAAAAATTTCGAAAAACTTCCCTGGTCTTGGGAGATTGCAGGTCCAGGTCAATCTGTTCGTAATCGAATGTGCACCATATTTTCTCTCTGGACCCGTCGGCGCGTTCGATAACCGTGTAAGGCGGCCGGGGTTTCCGAGTATAGACCCTGGCCAGATCCTCATCACTGATTTCGCCGCCAGGTATGAGTTTGTTGAAACTCAAAAACATATCCGCGTATTCCGAAGCTTCGCCGTTTTCCAAATAGTCTTGAAAAAAAAGAGATTGTCTGGAAATGTGGTTGACCATGAAATCGATCATTAAATCAAAATCTTCTCCGATTTTGTTTACATCATCCCACGTTCCGAAATTCGGGTCGACATCATCATAGGTCAATGGTGCAAAACCCCTGTCGGAAGATGAGGGGTAGAAGGGTAAAATGTGAATACCGCCTATGGCATCGATCAGATATTTACGAAGCACATAGTGAAGCTCCATTAGATTCTTGCCCAAACTGTCCGGATACGTTATCAATTGAACCTGGTTTTTAATGGTCATTATGCTCAACCTCTTGCCTTTTCGATAAACCCATATTTTTCAATCCCTTCGAGGATTCCGCCGGCGTATTCGCTTTTGGCAAAATAAACATTTCTGGCGCCTTTTAATTTTTCAAGCTCTTTTTTGTAGTTACCTACCACCACGGCCAGAGGCTCTCCACGAAGCATTTCTTCATCGTTGCCAGAATCCCCGCAAACCAGAAAATTTCTCAGCGGGATTTCCCACTTGTAACTCAAATACCGGATGGCCTTGCCTTTGGAAGCGCGGTATGGAAGGATATCCAGATACTTCTGACCGGAATAGATGAGGCAGTAGCGGCATTTGTTTTTGGACAACAGATCGTGGATCATGGCCACCCGATCTTTACCGGGGGCCATATAATAGCTTATTTTAAAACGACTCTGGTTCGATTCCTCCTGGTAGGTCAGATAATCGAAACGTTCGAGAAGCGTGACGATCTTTTCCCGGTCCCATTGGTTCGATATGTGAGTCTCCCATCCCTGCCCATACTGCAATGCCTTGCCATAATAGATCTCCGTACCCACCGATGAAATGATTACGTCTGGATGATGCACGCCGTGTTCATTCAAAAATTCAACGGCGGATGTTACATCGCGGCCGGTGGCAACGCCGAAGCCGATAGACGTTCGATGTTCTTTGAGCAATTCGATCAGATTTTGAAGATGTCCGTTGTTTCCGCCGATCAGCGTGTAATCAATATCGGTAATTAAAAAATAGTTGAGCTTGACTAATCGTTTTCCGATCGAATCCGAGGGAACGGTGACCTGCATATCCGAGGTCTTTTGTGCTGCTGCGAGCTGTTTTACTTCTTCGATATATTTTTGAGCATGGCGTTCCCAGGTGTAGTACTCACGAACCTTAATGATACCGTTTTTCGAATATCGATCCCACTTTTCGTCATCGGTGAGAATTTGTCTGATACTGGCAGCAATTTTTATCGTATCACTCGGATCTACCAGGATGCCGTTTTGGCAGTTGGCAATAATGTCCTGGGGTCCGCCGTCCTGTGTACTAACAACAGGAAGGCCGGTGGCGGATGCCTCCAACAGGGTCAGACCAAAAGGCTCCGTCCATGCCGGATTGACAAACACACCCCTTTTGCTTGCAGCCACACGATACAGCTCCGGAACTTCATATTCGAAATCGTGCTTTTTGGGAATCGCCATCTTGCCGTATAGATCATATTTGTCCATGAGCAACAGCATGCGGGTCAATACATCTCTCTCGTTTTCTTCCATTGTCTCGATATCTTTCCGAATCCCCGCAAAAACCGCCAGATTGGCTACAGCTTGAAGTCCTCGGTCCTCGCCGTAAGCTTTGATAAGCCCGGAAATGTTTTTACGTTCGTCCGGTCGAGATAAAGCCAGGATCAGCGGTTTGTCGGGATGGGAAAAAAAACGGTTCAACTCCTGTAAAATAGAGGCCTGAGCATACATCTCCGCTTCGGACTTTTCACTCTCAGGTAGAATATCGTGGTAATAGGGATAAAATTTGTCGAGATTAAGCCCCGGCGGTATAACCTGAAAATCAGGCAGATCACCGTGTTGATACTTGCCATATTGCTCATTAACTTCCTGAGTCGTGCTTGCGACAATCAGATCCGTATATTTCAGCAGTTCATCTTCAACAGCAATCCGATGGTCGATTTTGTATTTTTTGTTGATCTCCGCTTCTTTCGAACCATCGTTCAGGAGCTTTTGTTTTTTTGCCCTGCCCAGAGAATGACCGGTAAACACAAAGGGTATTCCGAAAATGCGTGACAGATGCATGGCCACATACCCGGCATCCGGATAATGACCGTGTACAATGTCCGGAATGGTATTTTCGCGTTTGATGAATTTAATGGTCTTGTCAATATATTCGTCCAGGTGAGGCCATAAAAGTTCTTTCCGGAAGTACTTGCGGCCGCCGCACTGAATTCGAATGATCCGGAATTTCTTATTTACTTTTTCAATGGGTTGAGCGTAGTCTTCAGAAACCTTTTTGTCCACAATCAGCCGAGTGAAAAGATCGACCTTTTCAACCTCTTTAGCCCGGCTTAAGTGGCGGCAGAGTTCAATGACATAGTTTGTCTGTCCACCGGTGTCTGCATCACGGCCAAGCTCCATGTTTTCGGACCTCAGCAGACCGTGAATGCTGAACATTTGGATGTAAAAACCTTTGGAAGCCATATATTATCCTCCATTTTCAATCATTTCCTTTATAAGTTCATAAAACTCCTGGGACTCGGGAATGGCGCCTCTAATTTCACAAATGCGCGATGCAAACATGGATGCAATGGACAACATTCTTGCAGGTTCCCATCCTTTTATAATTCCTATGGCCAGCATTGAAGAATAGGCATCTCCGGCGCCCACAGTATCGACGATCGACGAAACACGGTTTGTTTTTGCTTGGAAGTGACCGTCTTTGGTGTATAATTCGCTTCCCTTATCTTCCCTGGTTATTGCCACAATTTTCAATGCGTATTGATCCATTAAAAAGTGAATAAATGCATCGTTATTTTTTGAAAACCGAAAGATTCTCTTACATTCATCAAGTTCTTGTAAATTAAGTTTCAGTATATCTGCGTGTTCCAGGGAAGTGAGGATCACCTTTTCAGAATAACAGTCCGGCCGCAAATTGATATCATAAAAGCAAACGGTATCAGGACGTCGGTTCTCCATGAATTTCTGAATGTTCTCGAATCCCTGTTTGCTTCTTTGCGCCAACGTTCCGAAATAAATAAAGTCAGCCATATCAATGAGAGTTGAATGCTCTTTTGGAAGATAATTGATATAATCATAAGCCACATCGGTGTTGATGTGAAAGGTCGGGTTGCCTGATGAGCTGAGTTGAACGATGACCGTGCCGGTATCATATTTGTCATCGATTTGGATGTCATCGATGTTAAAATGATGATGCTCCAATATGTTTAAGATCTCTTTTCCGTGGGTATCGTTTCCAATGCGTGAAATATAGCGCACCGGGAATCCGAAATTTTTTAGATGATAGGCGAAATTAAACGGTGCCCCGCCAAGCTGCTTTTCTTTTTCAAATACATCGAATAAGATTTCACCGACAACAAGTATCATTTTATAACCTCTTTGGTATCACTATATTGGAAAACTGGCCCTTTTTGTGAATGGTTGCTTTATTTAAAAATTCTTTTTTATTTTTCGAATGTCTTCAATGAAGCTGTTTATCTCGTCAAGCAAAGCTTTTTGTTCCGATATGATTAAATCCATGTATTTATTTAACTCTGGAAAAGATGGTGTGTCAGCGTCCATTGATTTTTTTTGAATGTCGCTGATATGGTTTATTAATTTTACAATATCTTCTTGACCAATGGATTGAAATGAACCCAAACTGACAAATTTATCCTTTAAGTTAACAACCGTATTATCTTCTAATCTTTTTTCAACAGATGCCAACATTAAGAGTTTAATGGCCAATTTGACATCCATTTTTGAGCATGGAAGTTCCGCGGTGTCTTTGAGCTTCACCGGGTTGTTTTTGAGAGTAGCATCGTATTGATCTACAAGATTATATGCCCAGTTTGACATTGTTATTTGCGCTTTTTTGTTCATGGTGAGTATGGCAGTGATTCCCGTTTTCCTTAACTTGTTAAGAAGCGCTTCAACCTCTGATGACGAATTCTCATTTGTCTTTGAATTCTCATCTGATTTTTTATCATTATTGGTCGGTTCCATTGAAGATTTCTTCATCCTTTTTTACAATTTATATAATAGTTCATCGGGAAGCAATTTTGATGAGATAAATGGATGAAAATAATACCATTTCAATCTTGTTTATCCTGTCAGGGAACATTGAACCTCGGATAAATAATCAGCCGGTCTACAATAGATTTGTATCAGGAAAATCCAGATTGTCAATGAAATGATTGGTAAATTCCGGACGGGTCGATAGCTCGATATATGAAATTGACCGGGGCAGTTTAATGGTTTTCTGCCAGTATGATTTCGACAGCAGAACCATGGAAGCACCGGTACTGGCGGCATTGCCCAGAGATTTGATCGTTTCGACATCAACCGTTGGAATCATTCCAATACGCATATCAACTTATAAACTAATGTCCCACACCGTTGACAGCCAAACCGATTGATGGTCATTCAATACAAGGTCACTGCCTGAAGAAAGAACTTCATTGTTCATTAAATTAATAACATCCTTTTTTACACCGCAAGCGTTTAGATGAGTGGCATCCATCTTCTGGGGTTCTTCCGCAAAGCTATTTACGATCAGTATCTTCTGGTCGTTAAAAGCCCGAATATATCCGAACAGGTGAGGGTTTCCGGTATGGATGACTTCCATCCCGCCATTTTGAAGGGCGGGTAATTTTTTGCGCAAATTGAACAGCTTGACCATTTCGTGAAAAAAGCGCCACTCCAGTGCATCCTGATCTGTTAGATCTTCCCGGGCCTCCCACCGTTTCCTGGAACGATGGACCCATCGGCTGTCATTGACTATTGTTGGGTCGGTTAGATAGGTGTAATCATTTAGCATACCCCATTCATCTCCGATATATAGCAGTGGAATACCGCCGATACTTACCTGAATGCTCCTTAAGAGGTTGATCCGCCGGACTGCCCGTTCGATCAATTCGCTGTCTTGTTTCTCAATGGCATCTTCCAGTCCCGCCAGAGATGAAAATGTCCCGGAAATCCGAACATCGCCGGTATCCGCATTGAATTGAAAAGGAACGCCTTTTGCAAAAGAACCGGGGTACTCGCCTGTGTAGAATTTGTTTAGAAACTTGCGATGGCCGACAGGATCAATGCCGAGGTTTCGCGCGTCTTGATCGTCAAAGGTCCATCCGATATCATCATGACAACGAATAAAGTTTACCCATGTGCATCCAGCTGGCGTTCGATAGCGATTTCTCATGGAATACTCAAGTAACTTTACCTCCCGGGTTGCCAGCGCTTCCCACAGTAGCGCCATGAGCAAGGGATTGTAAGATAACTGACATTCATCGGGATGAATGTATTGGATCACTTCATCCGGATGGACAATGGCTTCCGACTTAAACAGCAGACATGGCGCGACGATTTTCGTCATGGCATTAAAGGCCCGGATGATCGTATGCGCTTCCGGTTGATTTTCACAATTCGTGCCGAGTCTTTTCCAGATAAAGGCCACGGCATCCAAACGCAGCACTTCAACCCCTTGATTGGCCAGAAAAAACATCTCTTCGGCCATGGCACGAAACACTTCCGAATTTGAGTAATTCAGATCCCACTGGAAGCTATTGAACGTCGTCCAAACCCATCGTTTCATCTCTTCACACCATGTAAAACTTCCCTTTCTTACTGTGGGAAATATATCTCTAAGATACTTTTGGAACTGATCCGGCAGCTCACGGTCCGGATAGGTATAATAATAGGCCATAAAATCCGGATCTCCGGATTTGGCCTTTTGAGACCAAATATGCTCATCGGATGTATGGTTGAACACGAAATCCAACACAAGGCTGATCCCTTCATCACGAAGTTCGGCGGCTAATTTGGAAAGCTCCTCTATGGTGCCGATATCCGGGTTGATGGCCCGATAGTCGCTGACGGCATAGCCGCCGTCGTTATCCCCTTTGGGGACTGCAAACAATGGCATCAGATGTAGATAGTTTAGACCGAGTTTTTTGAAATAGGAAATGTGATCATCCAGTTTGGCGAGGTTATCGCTGAAAAGATCCACATATAATACCCCGCCAACCACTTTTTCGGACAAAAACCAGTAGGGATCGGCTTCCCGTTTCTCATCCAGCAATTTAAGTTCGGCAGGCCGTTCCAACCAGTATTGAACCAGAGTATTTAAAATCCGTTCGAGTGTATAAAAAAAATCATATTGCCATCCGTACAACTGATGCAGATAGATAAACAGGTGTTCCCACTCCCTATGGAGTCTGTTTTTAAATTTATGCCATTCATACGGTGCCTGCTGAAGCCTAATGGCAAAAGTCTTTTCCACTTCGGGAAGAATGCGATTTAGCGATTTCCTGGCCTGTTCCGGTCCCCAGTCATATTCTACCATCATTTATTCCTTTCTATTACGATCCTTTCTTTTAATGGTTTAACGGATCCAGTATCAAAGCAGTACGGGATGGAATATAAATACTGATAAAATGGCGATGAATGTGATCGGTAATGGTATGATGGACAACTTCCAAGTCTTGACGATTAAGACCACCGTAAACCTCACGGTCCGTATCCAAAATAGTGCGATATTGTATCCGCCTTTCAGTCTTCAAACTTTTAATATTTGAGAACAACCGATAACAATCGGGCGAGCAAAAACTTTGATATCTTGCCGTATCTATTTTTATAGGATATTAAGATGCATCATAGAGGTATCTCGAAAATAATGCGCATTAAATTTTTATGACAGCCGGCCATAAAATCCTTTTTTATACATAACAAATTGTTGTGATATGTTCAATTCCAGGTGGCGAATGATGATGTGATATCCAAAACAGAGCTGAGATTTTGCTTAGGTTGTGCTCCAATTGAGAATATTTCGTTCGTCGTTTATTCTAAGTACGTTGGAGATACCCTAAATCTTACCGATTTAAATCACCTGATTTTCCAGAGTCAATCGTAAGAAAATTAAAGGGTATTAATTTGCTATAATACCAAACCATCTTTAAGGGAACCCATTACTCTAAAAGTCTTTTAACAACGATGGTTCCATCTCCGCCAGCCATGGCGGAATATCTCCTTTTTGTCCGATTTTCTTATTTATCCGCTCTATAACTTCCCAGAGTTCACGGAACTCTGAGGCGAGGCTCCATTCTTCGGGCATGGTGGCATAAGCCTCACCGTTACGGACAAAGCGGTAACAGTGGACGGTGCATCCCCGATATTCCTGATCCGGTTTCTTCCAACGCACGAAATTCCCCGGGAAAATCCCTGCCACTTGCCAACCGTCCTTGATGCACCACTTCTGGGTAATATCGTGCCAGGTCTCTAAAAAAGTGGTAAAGTACTCTGCTCCGGAAGACAGAGCAGTCTTCCAGGTGATCGCTCTTAAGATCTGCATGATTCTCTTGTTTCGATAACTGGGGTGCGTCGCTGCAAAGGTGAACTCAACCTGGAGGTTCTTTTCTATCTTCGTGAGCATGGTTGCTGCGACCACCCTGTCGGTTGCAAGTTCCACAACCACGGGCATGCAGTAAACTTTCTTCCTGCTATCTTCCTCCCAATTCTCGTCGAGAGCAATGCGTTCCTCATATCTCTCTGGCATGAGCACAAACTCATGCGGAGAACCATAGACTTCCGGGTAAGCTTTACGGAAAACTGACGCTGCAGAATTAATAAACCTTTCGGATAGAACCTTCCCCTGGAACCTCCTCTCTTCAAATGGCTCCGACTCAAATCGCTTCCAGGCAATCTTTTTTTCTGCAATGGGTCTCGTCATGCAAGTAGTGGCCATTTCTTTGTATGGATTGCCGAGTTTAATCATAGTTCTCTCCCTGAAGCAGATATATTGAGATTACCTTACGAATTTCTAACTTGTAAAAACCTTTGATCTCTTGCAGTTAACACGTCTGAATTACAGATAATTTGTGGTTGACAAGCTATGCGAATGATATTTGGTGATTAAATAAGCTCATCTGTATCCGTGATCAGTGCTGAAAAATTTAGTTATTGAAATAAACGTGCTTTGCTTCGGTCTTGAATGAGAATCAATATCAATTTGGAAAAATAATATTCAAGTAAATTCAGAAGCATAAATACACAATTAACCCCAAACGGTCAAGAAATTTCTGGATGCTGGACGCTGGTTGCTTGTCGAAGATCCTGATTTAACGGGGATGCTGGATAAAAGTTGCGGGATTCAAGTTGTGAGCTGCAAGATCCGAGGCTGCGGGGAGCTTCATTCCAATATTCCGGTTTAAACCATTACGAATAAGAGCATTAAAATTTATACAGGATCACAGGATAAAGAAGATATTTTTGCCTGTCCGGAAGAAAGGCAAAAAGCATAATCCCTCTTCAAGGGAAGGTATTCAATCATTATGCCTACAACACAGTAAAATAAGGGAAAAAGCTTATGTTATTGGCTCCTCAGCCCTTTTTTTCGCTCGAGCGGAATTGTGTTTTCTCGGCTTCATCTCTCCGAGCCGTAGGCTAGAAGGCGTGATAAAAATCAAGTCGATCCAGTTAATCCTGTCAGAAAACATGTTGGCATCGCTGTTATTTTTAACCTGACTTTGAAGATCAGGTTTTTCAGGACCAAAATATATTATCGACCCATGGTATTGATCTTCGAAAGCTACGGTATTACTTTACAAGGGTAAATAGGATGCATCACGCTTACAGCTGGAATCAAAAATTTTACAAACAGGGAATCGAACAAAAATATTCCGAAAAGGATTAGCAAATGGAACTTTATAAAATAATGGAAGAATACGGTTTCAAAAAATCATCAAGTTGCAGCGGTTTTGAATGGTATACCAAAAGCGCCAAGTATAAAAGTGTTGACGCCCTCATCACCATCACATCGAATGATGAACCGCGTCTGCCCGAATCCTTGGATGAACCTGTTCTTGTGGATATTACTGACCGGAACTCGGGCAACGACCTTGAACCGCCCCGGCGGTACGAGTCCTTGAAATCTTATCTCGACAGCCTCGACCCTGTATGATTTCTGGAAAATATGAGCAGCATATAGGGAAAGGTTAGCTTTTATTACTTGACAAGTACGAACGATCGTACTATTTTGTAGGCATGGCAAAAGGAGAAGATACCAAACTTATTGTTCTGGAAGCCGGTCTGGATATGGCAAGCCAATTGGGCCTTGAGTGCGTGACCATCGGAAACCTTGCCAAGACGACGAAGATGTCCAAAAGCGGGTTGTTTGCTCATTTCCAATCCAAGGAGAATCTTCAGATCGAGATCCTTAATTACGCGGCTCGGCTTTTTTCAGAAAGTGTGATTGTTCCGGCACTGAAAATACAAGCCGGCATACCGAGAATCAGGGCACTGGTGGACAACTGGATTGGTTGGAGTTCTGAATTGACAGGGGGCTGCATTTTTGTTTCTGCCAGTGCGGAATTCAGCGACCGCCCCGGTAGGGTTAAAGATGTTTTGCTGAATCAACAGAAACAATGGATCGATTGTCTTCGACGCATCGCCCAATCCGCCGTCAAGGCGAGTGATTTCAGATATGATATTGATGATGACCAGTTTGCCTTTGATCTCTATTCTCTTTTGCTCGGTTTTCATCTTTATTATAAATTGCTGGATGACTCTGAAATCAGAAAACGTGAGGAAACCGCACTGGTTCGGTTATTGGATAACTATCGATAGCTTATAACAGCCCAGTCGTCTCCCTCTAAATTCATCGAAGACAACAATAAAAGGTAAAATGATAAAAAAGAGTGTTAAAATGGAATCAATAAGCACGAACGTTCGTTATATAAGGGAGGAAAGAAAATGAGAGATAATAAAAGCATCATAGAAGAATACCGAAATGCGGACTTCGAAAAGCGCCTGTATTTTTTTCTTTCATATCGGTCGCTCCGGGATGAATTTTTAGAAATCGATCAAAGCAATACATCCGTTGGATTTTCAGCCAAACCCATCAAGATTAAATGTCGTATGTGCAGAGATTGGGGGCAACGCTTGATCGGTGCTTTAAAATAAAATCAGAGGAGTAAACGAATCCTGACTTGGTCGAGGAAATAAGAAAAAATGAGAACCGGAATTATCAAGAAGATGTAATTGAGCCTCAGCCGCTAGTTCTATGGCTATCATCTTGTTTTTTGATGGATCTTCTGTCCATCCGCAAATATTCGCATGTCTCTACACTATGTTACAGATTTTAAGTATATCCTTATTTAAAGAAAAAGCCCATTTATCAAGTCTTGACGGATAATGATTACACAAATAAAATTACTGGTGGATATATCCAGCTGAAATTATTTGATAGTTAACCGGACACTACTGATGTTTTATTAATATTAAGTTTGATCTCAACCCTACGATTCCGTCTTCTCCCTTCTATTGTTTTGTTTGATCCTATTGGATTCTTTTGTCCTATCCCAAAGGCTTTAATTCTTGAAAAGTTAATCCCATGATTCACAAAATAGCTTTTAACAAAATTAGCCCTTAATTTTGAAAGCTTTTTATTATATTTATAATTTCCGTAAGAGTCCGTATGGCCTTTGACAATAATATCAACTTTTGGATGTTGAACAAGGAATTCTTTAATTTGTTCTAATGTTTGAAGGCCCTTCTCTGGTAGAACATATGAATTATGTCTGAAATTGATAATATATCTCTGGGTTGTAATGAACTCATGCTCTGGAACTTCTTGTGATTTATATATTCTATCCGGGTGTTTCTCTTGATTAAAGTCTTCATCGGGGGGTAAATCTTTAACCCTTTCTATTTTTTCTTGTACATTTGGAACAGGTTTAAAATAATTCTTGATATTGTAGATTTGTCCACCTAAATTGCCAGGATAATAAATAAACCCTAACATAATCAAACATAGCACTATACCGGCCAAGTATCCAAAATTCTTCCCCGATATTTTTGGAGTGGGTTCTTTTACGAATTCATGAGTTATCCTTTCTTCTGGCAAGTTGTATCTATCTGTATATTCTGAAGGTGTTATCGTTGGTTCTTTTTTAGTTGCAGGTATTGCCTCTTGAGTGGTTTTTAGGTCATTTTTATAGTAATCGTTACTTTTTTTTGTTAGAAATAGCCCAGTTGCACATTCTTTTATGATCTCTCCATCTATTATTTTTACTCCTTTAACATACCCAGTCAACAACGCCTGATCACAAATAATATTTATTAGTCTCGGATACCCATTTGAAAAAGAGTAAATTTCACTTATTGAATTGTCATTGAAAATATTCTCTTTCAAACCCGCGACGTTGAGACGATGAAGAATATACTCTTCTACTTCAGATTTCTTCAAGGAATCAAGATGGTAATTGATAGTGATTCTTTGCCTTAAAGCTCTTTTTTGTTTATCAGAAATAATATCAATAAATTCATTTTGACCGACAAAAAATATATTTATCAGTTTAGTATCCTGCCTTTCAATATTTGAAAGGAGCCGTATCTGCTCAAGAAGGTCTTGATCCAATTTATGAGCTTCATCAATGACAAGGATGACTTTTTTCTTTTTTGTGTAACAATCCTTTAAAAAGCGACTAAAATGAATTAAAAAATCTGCTTTGTTGCTGAAATGCTTATTGATATTAAATTCATTCGCAACGATATTGAAAAAGTCTAGTTCCTCCAGGATAGGGTTGGTTATGTTGGCGACAATAACATCAGTACCCATTCGCATTAATAATGCATTGATAAGTGTTGTTTTTCCTGTACCCACGTCACCTGTGATAAGGAGAAATCCTTTATTTTCGATTACACCATATTCTAAAACGGCAAGGGCTTCCTGGTGATTCTCTCCAAGCCAGATAAATTTTGGGTCTGTGCTTATCTGAAAAGGTTTTTCTTTTAAATTATAGTGAGAAAGATACATTATAGCTCCCTAAATTCCTCTTCATCACCGCCCATAATTGATTGAAGGGCAAAGAGGAACGGTTGTTATTAAAAGGCCGATTCATTTTGATAAATTTGGTTACGATACTTGTAGTATTATTTTTACCCATGCAAAACTTGTGCAAAATGAGAGAATTATAATTATTTGATGAGATAACAAGTGGTTAGAATATTAGTACTGAGGGCGTATATCAAAGATTAGGAATTTTATGTTATATATAATGTGAAACAATTTTCCATTATTATGTTTATTGGATGGTTTTAGGAGAAAAGAATTGGACAAATTGACTATGGAAATAACAGAAAACTTCTATTGATTTATTTGGATAAATTACAGAAAATCAT
>Ga0315535_1001786_pt1 | contig 14107 bp, 14 predicted proteins | sample SalMarSW160220MG_2_FD_203092 | JGI IMG/M metagenome (GOLD analysis project Ga0315535, IMG submission 203092) | Salt marsh sediment microbial communities from the Plum Island Ecosystem LTER, Massachusetts, United States - Salt Marsh Sediment SW1602-20 ...
ATGAATCTTTTGAATTTGCAGAGTAATAAACCTACAAGAAAATCTGCTACAATTGTCGGGGATACTCTTGGTAAATTCCACCCTCATGGAGACATGGCCGTTTATGATGCTCTTGCAAGAATGGCCCAGAAATTTACACTGAGGTATCCTCTTGTTTTCGGACAGGGAAACTTTGGTTCCATAGACGGAGACCCTCCTGCAGCCATGCGTTATACTGAAGCAAAACTTAACGCGATATCTTCCGAAATTCTTGAGGACATAGACAAAGAAACTGTAAAGTTTGCTCCTAATTTTGACAATTCCATTAAAGAGCCTGAACTTCTCCCAGCAAAACTTCCAAATCTTATAATAAACGGAGCTTCCGGAATTGCCGTCGGAATGGCAACAAATATCCCTCCGCATAACCTCTCAGAAGTCTGTGATGCGATAACTGCCTACATTAAGAATGAAAAGATTTCAATTGAAGAACTTGCCCAGATTGTTACAGGCCCTGATTTCCCAACAGGGGGTGTTGTTTCAGGAGATATGAATGAGCTTTATACAAAAGGAAAGGGAAGATTGATTCTTAGAGGTAAAGTCACATCAGAAACAGCAAAGAACAAAGAGAGGATAGTTATTACAGAAATTCCTTATATGTTGAACAAGTCCACTTTGGTTGAACAGATTGCTAAACTGATTCAGGATAAAAAACTTAGGGATGTTTCAGATTTGAGAGATGAATCTTCAAAAGGCAAAATAAGAATTGTTATTGAGCTTAAGAAAGGCGCAAATTCAAAGTTTGTGAACAATGCCCTGTACAAGTATACAAGACTTCAGGATTCTTTCAATGCAAATTTCCTTGCTCTTGTCGGAACTCAGCCAAGAGTTTTGAATTTGAAACAGATAGTTGAAGAATATGTCAAGCACAGGAAAGAGATAATTACAAACAGAACAAAATACGATTTGAAAAAAGCCAAGGAAAGGCTTGAGATTGTTGAAGGGCTTATTATTGCGCTAAAGAACATTGATGAAATTATTGCAATAATCAAAAAGTCAAGGCAGGAAGCTGCTGAGAATCTCATGAAGAAATTCAATCTCACAAAGAGGCAGGCAGAAGCTATTCTTGAGATGAGGCTTAGGCAACTCTCTGCACTGGAGCAGGATAAGTTAAATGAAGAGAATAAAAAGCTCAAAGAGAGCATTGCAGAATATGAAAAGATTCTTTCGGATATAAAAGAAGTTCTTAAGATAATCACAAAAGAAGTCAAGGCACTTAAGGAAAAATACGGCGATGACAGAAAGACTCAGGTATTGAAAAGAATCAATGAGATTGCAGAAAAAGACCTTGTGCAAAAGAAAGAAGTTATTGTGACTGTTACCGAAAAAGGATATTGCAAGAGAATCGACACTGCGACTTACAAGGAGCAGAGACGTGGAGGCAAGGGAATCACAGGTTCCGGCTTGGCTACGGGCGACTTTGTAAAGCAGATAATCAACTGTTCAACTCATGATTATTTGATGTTCTTCACTTCAAGAGGTCGTGTTTTGTTCCTTAAGGCTTATGAGATACCTGAAGCAGACAGATACAGCAAGGGGAAGGCTTTGATTAACCTTATTGGACTTAGGGACGAAAAGATAACAAACATAATCTCTGTAACGAGTTTCGATGACCTTCTTTTCATGGCAACAAAGAACGGGCAGGTTAAGAAAATTTCACTTTCACATTTCTCCAAGCCAAGAGCTTCAGGAATAAGAGCAATGACATTGCCTGCAGATAATTCAGATGTTCTGATAGATGCCCAAATAATCAAGAAAGGAGAAGAAGTTCTTCTTGCAACGAAACATGGACAGGCAATAAGATTTAACAGCAATGATGTCAGGGAAATGGGAAGAGCAAGCTATGGGGTTTCCGGCGTAAAACTCTCGGATGGGGATGAAGTTGTCAGCCTTGAAATCCTGAGGACAAAAGAAGTTCTCACAATAACTGAGAAGGGTTACGGAAAAAGAACTGCTGTTGGAGATTACAGAAAGACTGCAAGAAGCGGCAAAGGCGTCATAAATTTGAAGATATCTGACAAGACGGGGGATGTTGTAAATACTGTTTCAATAAATCCAAATGATAATATAATAATAACCACAGCACAAGGGATGGTAATAAGGACCACCTTGAAGAACATCAGAGTCATGGGGAGAGCAACACAGGGTGTCAGAATTGTAAAGCTTCACCCTGAAGACCATGTTACAGATATCGTGAAAGTTCATGAACTTGTCAGCGGAAACGGAGATAGTGAAGGAGAATAGATGTTCAGGGAAATTTTTTCTAAAATAAAAAACCGGCGCAATTTTAATCAAGCTCTTGAATTTTCAATTAATGAACATTTAAGCGATTTTGATTATTGGGTTAATAGAAACCTTGGGAAAGCTAAAGAATCTATCCAACACGCACAAGCCCTTTATTTATTGGGAGATTATGATTATGACCTCTCTTACAGAATAAATCAGGCAAGTTATTCCTGTGTTGGAATAGAATTTGGTGTTGATGATCTTTTTGAAAATATTTAAAAAGCATTAATTATTATAGAGTTCATGAAAAAGGGTGTGAGTGTTTCTAAGAAGAACAAATCATTATATTTTCTTATAGCATTTGGGGTTGTTGCGATTATTGCTGTTGGGGTTTATGCGCTTGGCAGTGTTCCAAATCCAGGACATGCAATAAAAGATATACAAACATGCGACAATTCAGGGCAGGTTCTTATGATGAATGCTGCAGGAGATGCATGGGTTTGCTCTTCTATTCCTAGTGCAGGCGGATCCTCAATTATTAACTTTGCCACAAGTGGGGAATATGGATTGAGTTGGGGTTCAGGACCTGCTTCAAGGATTTATGACAATGGGCAGCTTCATTTATGGACTGATGACAACATGTACATGGATATTGGCGGGGCAAGTATTCTTCACATAAACTCTGCAGGACTTTACGCTCCTGCTTATTATTACTCTTCTGACAGAAATTTAAAGACTAATATTACAAATCTCGACGGTACTGAAGCATTAAGTGACATTCAAAAACTTCAGGGAGTTTCATTTAATTGGAAATCAGACGGACAGCCAGATCTTGGACTTATTGCACAGGACGTTCAAAAAGTTTATCCAAGTCTTGTTAGTGATGGAGGCGTGAATGGAACCCTCGCGGTTAATTATGCAGGACTCATAGCACCTTTAATAGAATCAATAAAAGCACAACAGGCTGAGATTAATGATTTGCAGAGCCAAGTTAATGAATTAAAAAGCCAGACTAATAACCAATGATCGACAAAAAGAACTTGAAAATCTTTGGGGCGCTTCTTGCATTATTTGGAATTATGTCCGTCCTTTTAATTTCAGTTGTTTACGCTGGCGGTGGAGGAGGAGGAGGTTCAAGTCTTCCTGCAACGAATAGAGGTGGATTTAAGTATATTGTCTCAAAAGATCAAGCTGGTTCATTTCCTTATTCTCTTATGGGATTTGATTCAAATGGGGTCTCAAAGACCTATGGTTCAGGGAAGATTTATGTAGGAGGATCTAGCTGTAAGGCTCTTTATAATGAATGTGATCATGATTTGTTAATCCCCCAAAAAAATACAAATGAGTATAATAGTTTTGTTAGTCATCTCCCAAGTTGTGTGGAAAAGGTTAATACAGCCTCATGTAATTGTGGAGTAAACTGCAATACCGGAGGAGGAGGTAGTACTTATGTTAGCACTAGTTCCTCGCAGAATGCAATACAAGCATTTGCAGATTCTGTCACACCAAGTGGTGCTTATTGTAGTACATGCGGACCACACAATTCAGGAAATGTTGTTTATCCAAGTGGAGGGGCTTGCTTCACGGCAAACCAGAATGTTCTTACACTTAATGGAGAAGTTCCTATAAGTCAGATAAAGGCGGGAGACACCGTTGTGTCTTACGATATTAACACAGGCAAGTTTGTAAATTCTAAGGTAAAATATCTTATAGTACATGATGGAAAAGATGAGAGCACGGTGGGAGTAGAACATGAATTCAAGTCAAATTACTCTGAATATCCTCTCATACTCCTTACAGTAAAGGATTCCAGAGGTGTTACACAAACAGAAGTAACTTCAAATCATCCTTACTTTGACCCAAGTACAGGGCGTTACAAGTTCCTTTACAACTTTAATGAGGGAGATAAAGTTCAAACAGTGAATGGGATAGGAACAATTATAAGTGAAAAGACCCTTGTAGATGGAAGCTCTTCGCAGAGTCAACAGAGCACAGTTGTTTATAACTTAGAGCTTTACGGAGACTATCACAACTATATCGTTAATGGGGTTGTTGTACATAACTACAAAACGGCATAAAATGAGGAAAGGAGTAACAATTTCGATAATAAGTGCATCGGTATTGATAATCCTAGTTGTAGCTTTCTTTTTGGCTGTAAGTGCCGGATACATCAATAATCCCTTCAATACGCAATCTCTAAATAGTACTCTTAATCCACAAACATTTTCTCTATCCCTTCAGAATATAAATCAGTCTCTGATTCCTTCAGGATTATCCTTAAACAGTTCAAAAACCGGTGGTATTTACAGGGACCCAACCAACAACTCAATTGGATTCTTGGGGGGTTATGATGAATTATTTTACTATCAAAATCCTTCGGGGGACCAGGCAAAGATTATATCAAATTCTGTTTATGAATACAATTCTTCAAATACTTCAAGGGCAATATTTGACGGAAATGTAGGGATTCTCTACGATAGAGGATGTGTGCCCGTTGATTCCCAGTATAATTATTCATCTGTTGGGACGTCATTTGGTTGTTATATTACAAACAGTTCTGGAGGTTATTCTCTTTATTATACATTCTTTTACTTAGATAATTATTTTGGACTTGTTTCAATAAAAGAAACGAGCAATGTGCTCCAGCCAAATCTTGAGAATGAAACAGGTTATTACGCAAGTGTTATAGCATCAAAGATTTTGTTTGACACCCCAGAAATAAAGCTTCAATAATTCTATTTAACTAAATTTTTCTTGGAGTATATAGAGATCTGTGGCTTTACTTCATCTGCTATTTGGCCATAATGCATTAAGCAGTAGGATCCTTCAGGATACATGGTTCTTTGTTGTTCAGATATTTGTCCTCTGTGGATGTAAGGAATGCTTGGTGGCGGAAGACTCAAAAATAGTGTTACTATTACTGTAGATAAGGCTCTTTCAATCCACACTTCTGTGCTTGTCTTTTCTTCAATACCCATGACGAATCTCAGACATTTTTATTTATAAAATTATTCTTAGACAAAAAACATTTTTATATCAAATTCTTTTATTAAGATAATGGAAAAAAAGGTGAAAGAGGCAATTCTCTATTCAATAGCTCTTGTTCTTGTTGCCACAATGATCATAATTGCAATTTACCTTATACAATCAAAGGATTATGAGGCCTTTCTCTGGGGCTGTTATCTTTGCATACCTCTGATAATTCTCGGGATTTTTCTCAGGAATCCTTACATAATTATTGTCCAAGTCTTGGTCCTCGCAATACCTGATTTAATGAAGGTCTTTGATTTAATTATGATGTGGACTTCAGGATATTCACCTCTCGGAATGTCGACTATCTTTTTTCAGAGGCCCTTTATCGGGAAGCTTGCTATGATGCAACATTTTTATACAGTGCCTCTGGCGTTATGGGCATTGGCCCTCATAAAAATTAAAGTAAAAGAAAATTATAGAATCCTGCTTGCAGGATTGGGTGAAATTGTTGTAATATTCTTCCTGACTTTCTTTCTGGTTACAAACGGAGAAACTGTGAATTGTGTTCATGTAAACTGCACAAGCATATCAATACCATATATGCCTTATTTTGTTTTGTGGTTTGCCTTTGCCTTTGCCTTTGTTTCACTTACATATTTTTTAATAATAAATCTTAATTTTATAAAGGGCAGGAAACGAAAAAAGATTTCAGAATAGTTTTTGCTGTCTTTCGAATCCGGGCTTTCTTCCAGCTCCTCCAGGGTTCCAGGCAGGACAGATTGGCTTGTAAGGGCACCAGTTGCAGAGAGTTGTCACGTTAGGCGTGAATTCATGCATTTGTGTCGATTCTATTGTTCTTATGAGGTCTACAGTTTCTTCTTTTAGCTGCTGAAGCTGTTCTTCTGTTCTGCGTGATTCAATTCTTTTATTGAAGAAGAGGTAATGCCAAATCAGTTTTACATCTGTAATATCCGGAAACATTTCTCTTACCGCAATAGAATATAATGCAAGCTGGCGGTCATTGTCTATCTTATCCTGACTTGGCATTGTTCCTGAGGTTTTGTAATCATGAATTTCATATTCTCCTGTTTGCATGTTGTAAGCGAGTCTATCAATGAACCCTGTTATTTTATGATTTCCCGATTCGTCCAAATCCAAAAAAATCTGTTTTTCCAGTTCAAGGGTTTTCTCGTGGTTAAAGGGGGTGTATCTGTTGTAATAGTTGAGAAGGTACATAACACCTTTGTCAAAATAATCTTTGTCTGTCATCCCTTTTTTAGGTATTAGTACTTCTTCATAATCCTCAAGCCATGATTTTGAGTAATAAACTATGACCTGGTCTATTGTCGGAACTCTTCCTTTGCGAACTTCTCCGTATAGCCATTCAAGGGTCTTATGAACCATGCTTCCAAGGTGTGCCTCGATTGTCTTTTCAATTTCAGGGACTATTTTGTCAATATACCTGTATTTGTAACGGAGCTTGCATTGTTCAAAAGTACTTAATCTGGAATGCGAATAAATTACCATTTTCACCTTTTTGTCAAAAACACGAATTTAAAAAAATGAGAGGTTATAAAGATTTTCGTGAAATTGAAAAATTTAAATAGTTCTTTTCTACTATATTTGTACTAAAGGTGGGAAAATGAAAGATATAAGTGAGAATTTAACTATGAAAACTTTTTATGTTTTCTTTTCTGTGGTTATTTTTATTTCAGTGATTCTTTCAATTAATTCTGCATTGGGTTTGTTAGCTCCTCCTCCGCCTCCTTGTTCTGATTGTGTCCCATGGTATATGCCTCCACCAACCACAACAACAAATGTTCCAACATCTGCAGTTTCTTATGTTGGCCTGTCTGTTCCAAAGAATCCAGGTCATAGTTCGGACCAGATATTCATTAATTATTCGGGCAACTATGTTTCTCTCCAGACGGCTATAGATAAGGGGTTCTTATATGGCGTCTCGCCTTCCAGTTCAGATTATCAAGCCCTCCCAACAACTTCTCCTTATGAGTTGGCGAGACAAGTTATAGTTACAATAAATGGATATAATGTAACACTGAAGGATGTAATAACGCATGATATGCTCAATTATCCAAACTATGCTCAGAGTTATGCAATTAACGGAATACCTGCAGGGGACCAGTACTCCGGTGATATAAATGTAATAAATATAACAGGAAGCCAAAAAACACTTCAAAAATCAATAAGTTCTGATATGCTTCAAAGCTGTGATCCAAATGCAGGCGCTTTATGCAGTCCTTCAGGACAAACATGTAGCACACAGGGGACGATTCAGTGTGATGGTTCTTGTTCAGGTGCAAGCGGATGTTGCGTGTCTAACATAGGAAGTTCTTGCAGTATAACCTGCCAAAGTTGTTCCTGTGGCATTACTTGCAGTTGCAGTAATTATCAACTTTCAGGGGGAACAATTCAGTGTGATGGTTCTTGCGGCGGAATTACCTGCCCTCCATCAAACCCATATCCTTATACCCGATAAAGTAGTTTGTTTAGAAATTTAGCTTTATTGTGTGACTTCGCCCCAACCAATAAGTCTCCAGTGCCCTGAGAAATTTCTTGCAATCCCCACATTATTACCTTCAAGAGCTATTACAGGGATATTGAGAGAGAGCTCAACTTGATTATTTTTTGGGTCAATTTTTTCAACTATTCCGACGGTTATTGTTGTATTAACGTTCAACATCAACATTTCTTTTGTTTTTATCTGCTCTATTTCCTGATGCGCTGAAGCACCGAGAACTTCCTTGAAAAGAGAATATTTCATTTTAAGATTGTAAGTTATGTCAGGGAGTACATCTTTTTTTGACACAAGGCAACCGCTTATTGAGTCTGCTCTTGCTATTGAAGGATCTAAAGATGTTTCTATGGCTATACTTGCTCCAGGAAGTGCAACATCTACCTGTTGATCTCCTTTGTGGACTGAAAGAATTTTTGCCACAAGACTTTGATAAACCCTTTGGTTTGCCTTTTTTGTACTGAGCCCTGGTTTTATTTCTATTTGGTCTCCGACAGATAATTTTCCCTTCTTTAGAATTCCCCCTATTACTCCCCCCTTGACATTGCTTATTGAAGTTCCAGGCCTGTTTATATCAAAACTCCTGGCAACGAGGAAAACGGGGTCTGAATCCAAATCGCGTTCAGGCACATGGATTTTGCATATTTCTTCAAGTATTTTGTCTATGTTGATTTTCTGTTGGGATGAAACAGGAATTATCGGAGCATTTTCAGCAGAACTGCCTTTAAGAAATTCCTTTATGTCTTTATAATTTTCAAGTGCCCTTTCTTTGCTTACAAGGTCTATCTTGTTTTGCACAATTATTATATTCTTTATTTTCTTTGCCTGAAGAACTGTGAAGTGCTCTCTTGTCTGGGGTTTTATTCCTTCATTCGCGGCTATCACAAGGATTGCAGCGTCAATTATTGCGGCTCCTGAGAGCATTGTAGCCATAAGCATTTCATGTCCAGGGGCATCTATGAAACTTACATATCTGTAAGGCTCAAAACCCTCTTCTTTTTCTATTGAATAGGAGTCTCCTTTTTTGTATATAATTGCATCTGCATATCCAAGCTTTATTGTTATTCCCCTCTTTAATTCTTCTGAGTGTTTGTCTGTAACTTTTCCAGTGAGACTTCTAAGTAAAGTTGTCTTTCCATGGTCTATGTGTCCGACAACACCGATGTTTAAGGAGGGTATATCTTTTGCCATAGAATTACTTAACGTGGTAGTTTTTAAGAGTTTGGATATGCAGAAATGTGTTGCATTGTTTTTGGTTTAGTGGGTTTTTTGTTCCTTGGTCTTGCGATTAGCACAACTATTACTATGGCGCTTGATGCTACGAGAGCAATCAGAGCATAGTACAAAATTTCTCCAATTATTGTGGCTTTAGTTACCTCAAAATGAGAATCTGCAGAAGCAATTCCTCCTGGATAAATTAAATTTACTCTAAATATGTAATTTCCTTCAGTAAGAGAGCCTAAGCCAAAATCCCTAGAGATTGTTTTATTGGAATCTACAAGAACAGATTCGGTTTTATTGAGATAAGCGTTTCCTTTAGAATCTAAGATGAGATAGTTTAATTTTACATCAAGTCTCTCATTGGTTCCTTGTGGAATCATTGTAATATCTGTTTTTAGTCTCCCCCACCTTGTAACTTTGCTGTCTAAATTCAGGATATTTGCAGAAACATCAAAGAGAAGGCTTTGATTCATTATATTCAAAGAAACAGGAACTTTGTTCCCCCCAATTATGATGTCCCCTGTGAAAAGTCCTGTTTTGTTATTATCAATAAAAGCTAAACTTAAGTTTTTTGTTTCTCCAGGATTAAGTGATATTGTGCTGTTTCTTATTAAGACTAGTTGTGTAAGATTTTCTTGTGTGATTGAAACATTTAATGTGGAATTTCCAATATTTGTAACTGAAATCTGTTGCTCAAATTTATATCCCAACGCGAGATTTACATTAATAAAACCAGGAACTATTGTGAGATTTTGTGCTGTGATTGAACCTCCCGAGGGCCCTAGAACACCTCCCCCCACAACTCCGCTAGTACCTCCTCCGCTCGGAGTAACAGTGTTTGTCGTTGAGGGTATTGGTGTTATATGTATTCCTGCGAAAGAGAATTGTGAATCCTCAACGCTACCCCCAACAACAAATTGATTATCTCCTCCTGAGGGTATGAATAGTTGGGAGTCTGCTTTTACAAGAAAAAGGAGAAGAGTTAATGTAATTATAATTACAAGCGAGATTAATATTGCCTCTTTTTTCATAAATTAATTAAGGAGAATTGTTTAATAAAATTAACTAGACTATTTCCATTTTCCGATAGCCATTTCTGAGATATCTATAGCAACTGTTGCCGCAGTTCCGCTTCCGACTCTTGTATATGCTTTGGTCGTAGAAGCAGTTGCCGAAGAACCAATTTGCCAATAAATTCCTGTTCCTCCCTCAATATTAAAATTAACAATTGGGGCGCTTGTAAATGCCTGTGGGAAATTCCATGTAAGTGCATTTGAATAATAAATAGAACCGTAAGCGCTCATTGAAGAGGGTGTGAAGGATTCCCTGTTATAACAAATCATTGTCCCGTCAGCATATTTAACCCAATTTCCGTTTGAGCCGCTTCCACTCTCAATAATAGGAGCATTTCCTTGGTAAATTGAACCACTTACCTTTAAGTCATTCTGGACAAGGACATTCTTGCTTGAATTTACCGTTGTTATATCTCCATTTGTAGAATTCAAGCCCCATGTTGAATAATCAGGACTGTTCACATTTGTTGAATTTGTCCAGCGACCGATTGCATACCAATAAGCATTTCTTGTAGCAGCTGACTGACTCGTCACTGCAGTGAATATAATGGTTGCGTAATGGATAGTTTGGGAATCTATTGTAGCTCCAAAAGCTGATGTTCCGTAAGAGTCTGCATAAACACTTGGAATTGAGGAGAAGTCTGTAGGGAATGTAATTTGTTGACCTCCACTTCTGAAACCTCCATAGTGGGAGTTTTGTATGGCTACACTTCCAGAATAGTTCCCATAACATTCCATAATACCATTTGCCCATTGCGAACATGTTCCATTAGCATTTGTTATCGTATTAACAATTCCTCCGCTTCCTCCGGAACCTGTTCCAAGGTTGAGGTTTGTCCAGCGACCTATTGCTATATAATCAGCCACCATTGTAGTGCTTGGCCCGTAATCAAGTTGGGAGAAATGAAAACCTGTATTAGTTGGGCTTGAAGCCTGACTTGGGAAAATATCATTTCCTGAGTTCGCAACTACTATGGGTGTTGTTCCCGATGCAAAGGAAAATGGAAAAGTTACATCAAAGGACCCAAAATAATAGCTCCATCCATAACTTCCTATGTTACGATTTTGAACTGTAAATGTTGTACTGATAGATGCATTTCCCCATTCAATCATAGTCCCGTCAGCATACTGGATATAACTTACGTTTTCATTTCCTCCAGAAGCAATTATCGCACCGTGACCTTCAGACCAGTTTACCCCATTGACAACAAGACTTCCGTTTATTTCAACAGCCGAAGAAGATTTATTGAATCTAAATGCTGATTCATTTCCTCCAGTCGCTCCTGCATCGTTAAATTGAACTGCTCCGTTATTCCCTGCAGGTGAAGCTGTTGCAGTTATCCCTGTGAGAAATTTTCCGTTTCCGAGCACATAACTTGCTGATACGTTCCCAAGCGTGTTTATATTTCCTGTTGCATCAATATTTGCAACGAAGAGATTTACTATTCGACTTAGAACGCTTCCAAGAGAGTTGAAAAATCCTCCGGACCCAGTTATATTTCCGGAGGCGTAAATTTGGTCGCTTATGTTAAGACTCTGCGCATAAAGTCTGTCAAATATTTGCCCTGTAAGCTGGTGTGTAGCCCTTAGACTTCCGTCACGGTATTCACACATATACGAAGGAATTTGAGTTATGTTGTTTGGTATTGTAACGTTGAAAAATGCTGTCCCATCACTTCCTGTTGTAACAGAAATGTTTGAGTTTGAGTAAACCACTCCTGCAAGATTTGAGCAATTATTGTCGGTTGTCCAGTTTAAGGTATAATTGTAAACTGTGTTAGGTGTTATTGAACCATTCGGAAGCAAAGGTCTTACGTAAATTGGAATCGTTGTTGCAGAAATGATTCCAGAAAAAATTGTTATAAATAAAATCAAAAATAACGCCTCTTTTCTCATAGGTTTTAAGATGTAAAGGGTATTTTTAATGTTTTTGTTCAATCTTTACAATAGAGACCCTTAGGAATTCTGCATAATCTCTCCACAAGATTTCACGTATCCTGTCAGAGTCTATGGTTTCAGAAGTCCTTCCATCTGATTTAGGAGGTTCAGGCCAAGCACTTATCATAAAGGACCCCGGACCCCCATTAATACTTTCTGAATCTATCATCTTCATAAGAGCACTTGCATCATAAGAGCAAACAGTGAAATCCTGCACAATTTCTCCCCCAAATTCCCTATAAGTCAGAACCCTTGACATAACTCTTGGAATTACTGAAAGCAGTTTCTCTGGATCCCTTTTGTAAAGAATGCCCATCATTTTGTGAATGTTAAGAAAATGTTTGGGAAATATATTGTATAATCTTGGCATTGAATGAGCATTCTTTATCTCTTTAGGAGTAATATGATCTATTTCAACAACTCCATAAAGACTTTTATCAGAATAGAATTTTTGTGAAACATACTGAACTATTTTAGAGACATCTTCAATTCCTGAATCCAGCGTTAAACTTTCTAAAAACATCATTGCGAAAGACAAGAACCCTTTATAAAAATTTATCTAATAAAATGAAATTAAGCTGAAACCTCTGTTGCAGGAGTTTCAGTTTTTGGGGCTTCTGAGTTTTCTACAGGCTTCTCAGGAGCTTTGTTTTGGTCAGGAAAAACTTCTGCCAGCTTTTTAGAGCCGTGTTTCAAAACCCTCATGTTAATCTGGACTATTGAAGGAGAAATTACTTTTCCTCTTACTGTTTTTCTTAATCTTAATCCCTTTGGCCTGTTTTTTGCTCTTTTTCTCTTCCCTTCGTGTTTTGGTCTTTTGTTCATTCCTTTATCGCTGAATTTTAAAAGAACTCTTTTTAAGGCAACACCATCAACTTTCTCCACTGAAGGAAAACCTGCCAAGTCACTTGCGCCCGTTATTTCAAATTCATAACCTTCCAAGTCGGGAGAAATTAAAGAACCTTCAACAGTTTCGTGAAGCGCTTTTCCAATTAACTCCTCGCTTTCTGTTTCTATTTTGAAAGTCTTTCCTGATTTTTCTGATATGTTTATCTTGAATACCATTTACTATAACCTACGATTATTTAATGAAAAAGTTGATTTATAAGGGTTTTGATTACAAAATTAAGATTGCCAGGCCGAGGAAGCTTCGTAACTCCCTGGGAAATTAACCTTATTTTTTGATGCAAGATAATGCTGATATGCCTGTCTGAATCTTAGCTTGCCTAAGATTTCAAGATTTTCTATGTTTGAGAGGCTTGCATCGAGAAAATGCCAAGGTGGTATCTTAAAGTCAATATGGATTATATTTTCAGACTCTCTGTTTTTTTCCACATATTCTGCTCTTTCCTTTCTTGTTGCATTCTGGTCTTTCCCTGAGCGCTTAAACTGATTTATTGCATATGTAAGGAATTTGTTTCCCCAATGCTGCATTAAATCTGTGCTTATTATGTACTCTGCTGAATTTTGGTGCAGAAAGTATTCAATTGCAGAACCTTCCGCGAATCCCCCGTCTAATTGCCCTTCGTAAGGTTCAAACATGAAGGGCATCAGAGAACTTTTTGTTAAAGCTTCTGTTAAAGACATGCTTGGGGCTGTTTTGTGGTTAAGTGCAATTCTCTGATAAGTCCCGACAGCAGCTGTAAAGACATTTAATTTTGGAACGTCCCTCAACTTTAAGCTCTTTCCGTAAAATGCTTCAATTACCTTTTCAAGTTTGGTGTAATTATCAAACCAGGGCTTTCCTCTAAAAGATGATAAGAGATTTGCTGGAGTTGGTGTAAGAAGTTCTCCAAGGAGTTTTCTTTCCAGTTTAACAAAATGACTTACTTCGGTTGAGGATATGCCAAGAGCCATTGCTGTTCCCATCAGGGCTCCAACTGACTCTGTGTTTATCAGAACATTCTCCTTGGGCAATCCAAGTTTTTCTATTGCAGCAAATACTCCCGGATAGACGAAACCTCCACACCCTCCTCCACCGAAGAAGTATGCAACTTCATATTCCATATCCAAGGGTTATGATTTGTATTCAAAAAGGTTTCTAATCAGAGGTTTATGGCTATAAGAATAAGAATTATGGCAACAATCAGTTCAATTGCGGCAGCTT